>Ga0105356_10001246_pt1 | contig 25264 bp, 13 predicted proteins | sample GOMGulsemesocosm_3_FD_83502 | JGI IMG/M metagenome (GOLD analysis project Ga0105356, IMG submission 83502) | Methane-oxidizing microbial communities from mesocosms in the Gulf of Mexico - GOM9D Gulf of Mexico | ecosystem: Environmental > Aquatic > Marine > Cold seeps | place: Gulf of Mexico... | reverse complement strand
TTATAGAGAGTTGTCAAATAACGGATCGCCTTTTGAAGCTAAAAGTAGATTGAAGTTGATTACAGGTCACTCTTCCATGACGGCTTTGGAGAAGTATTTGCGAGATATAGATGCAGAACTACCACAGGATTACTCAGAACTTATAAGAACTAAATAAAATGAAGACAACAGAAGTAGCTACTGATGTATTATTAGATGAGTTGTTGGCAGTTTTTTATCAAAAATTTATTTATTATGTGCCTAGTGAAATTATAACTGAGGATGCGTTAAATGAAATTGATACTGAATTCAAGGATGATTTGCTTGATGAATTATGCTTTATAGATGAGCAAATGGATGTTTGTGGTTTTTCTAATAAAGATTCACTAGAATTAAATACCTTACTTATGGATAAAAGGTCTTTTCTTCAGGAAAATACCTTTAAGCTTTTAGAAAAAAGTAAAGAATTAACAGCACTTGAATTTAAAGTCATTATTGTAAACTATCATGAGTTTTTAAGCGTATTTATTTACATCACTGAATGGATGAGTTTAAATGTAAAAAAGTACAATGGTGAATCTGTTAATCTTGGTACTTTGGGAGCTTTTGGATTCCAACATAGTTATTTTGTGACTCATTTAAATGATATCAATAATTATTTTGGTGTTTTAACTGGGACAGAAAGGACATATGATTTTTCAATGCAAAATTTTGTAATGAAATATCTACCAGAGCTAACTTCTAGGTTTGTGAAGAATGCAAAAAAGAATAAAGAAAAATTAGAGGAGGTACAGGTAGAAAAGTTAGAGCAAACCCCGATAGTTGTACCTTCTGTAAAAAAGAAAAGACAACGCCCCCAATTAGATGATGGGCAAGTTGAAGCAATTATATTAGAGCATGTTTTTAATGTAAGGAATGAGGATTTAATAAAAAATTAAGGGTAAAACAACACCAATAAATAAATTTATACGTCAATTACATAGAGCTGTAAAAAGACCATTCAGAGTTGTACATGTAATCTTCTGAATGTATGAGACATTTAGCGTAGATGTGATAAAGTGTATTACAGGGTGGTGGAAGGTGGTGAAATCAGTTTATGAAGGTGAGAATGTGATTTTATAGGGTGGTGAGAGGGTGGTGAGAAGGTGGTGAGAGGGTGGTGAGAAGGTGGTGAGAGGGTGGTGAAATAAATTCATGATTTTGAAGTTGTTGATTTATAGTGTTTTATGGGTTTTGAGATTTGTTTGTGAAGGTGCTGGAGGGTGGTGAGATGAGGTTTTGAAGGTGAGATTGGTGATTTGACAGGGTGGTAAGAAGGTGGTAGAGGGTGGTGAGATTAGATTATGAAGGTGTGATTGGTGATTTGACAGGGTGGTTAGATGAGGTTTTGAAGGTGGTATTGGTGTTTTTACAGGGTGGTGAGAAGGTGTTGGAGGTGGTAGAGGGTACTGATATTAAGTTTTGAAGGTAATTCTGTCTTTGTACCTTAAAGCCAAATCAAAAGATTTGGGAAAGTGTCGTCTATATTAAATGCACTATAATTTTTGGTTGGTTGTGTAATTTAAACTCTGTCTGCTGTTTTTTTAACATTTTAAAATTAAGAGAATTTTAGTTTAATCTTTTTTTAATAGGCCAATGATATAAATGATTTATATGTTGAACTTTTAGGGTTCAACAGCTGGTTTTTCTTTATCATTCTAATCACTACTATTCCTGTAATAGTTCTTTTGGTCAATTCAAATTCTTTAAAACCTAGGCCGAGTATTATACGCCATTTTTTTATTCTAGGATCTTGCTCTACAATATTATTCAAGTACTTTCATTGCCGAATTTTCATATTTGAATAGTTTCTCCTATTGTATAGTTTTATCGCAGCTGTATTCTCTCCGCTCTTGTCTATGTTTTTGTGTTCTGACTTTTATTAAAATCCTTTGTGCAGATATGCGTTGTCTCCACTAATGGATAATAATTCTTCTACATCTCTGTAACTAGGGCTAAGTGTTAGTCTAAAATAAACCGTTTTCATTATAATTTCCTTGGGGAAACAATGATTTTTTAACATCTCTTTTTGAAACTTAAAGGTTGATATTTAGTTTTTTTCTAACTTAGATGCGACAGAGTCTCTTTCCCTTAACAAGATTAGAATTTTATTTCTCTGATCAATTTAAGGAGTTTAAATAGTTATACCCTGAATTGATAGATTCTTGGTTACACTACTGCTAATTATTGTTATAAACGGGTTGTATAATTTTAATTTATTCAACTAATTTTACATGGTAATAATACAAAATGTTTAAAATGAATTTTAAGAGACTGATTGTTGGTTTGATTTGCCTGTTCGTAATACAAAATACGATGGCACAGGATTTTTATGTGTCGCCTAATGGAAATGATTCAAATAAAGGAAGTATTGAAGCTCCTTTTCTTTCAATAGAACGAGCAAAAATTGAAGTACAAAAAGAAATACAAAAAGGACTTACTGAAAATATTATAATCCATTTATTGGAGGGAACTTACCTATTGGATAAAACAATTGTGTTTGGTTTGAAAGATTCTCCAAAAGGAAAATTTACTGTAAATTATCAGGCATATAAAAATGACCTTGTAGTAATTAGTTCTGGTCATGCTGTTGGAATATGGAAAAAAGCCACTGCTATTAAAGGAATGCCATCAATATCATTGGGGAATGTTTGGGTAGCAGATATGCCAGAAGCAGTTACTACATTTAGAACCTTGTTTGATGGGGATAAAATGCTAACTAGAGCAAGAAGCGAAGAATTTAAAATGCCTTTGAAAAAAGAGATTAGAAGAGCAGATAGCCAGAACACCTATTATAACAAAGATAGAATTCATTTGCGTATGGTTCCTTTTCCAAATAATGAAATTAAAGATTGGGATAATTTATCAGACGTTGAAGTAGTATTTAATCCAGTGCCGTGGAATTTAAATTTGATTCAATTGGAATCGGTTGATGTAAAAAATAAAGTAGGCTATTTAGCATTCGAAGCAAATGCTATGCCGTTTACCAATTCAAAACATAGTGTTGCCTGGGTTGAAAATGTGATCGATTATTTAGATGAACCCGGGGAGTGGTGTGTTAATACCAAAACCAGAAAAATTTATTACTGGCCAAAAAATGGTAGTCCTTCTAATAATATTGTAGCTCCAAAATTAATGGAGTTCTTTAGAGTAGAAGGAAAGATTCAATATGATTTACCAACTGATGTTCCTGCTGGAAATATCAATTTTAAGGGACTTACATTTACCCATGGAGATAGAAGTGTTTGGTATAAAAATAGAAAAGGATGGGGAATTCAACACGATTGGGATACCTTTGATTATGGAAATGCAATGCTTCGTTTTAGAGGGGCAGAAAACTGTAAAATAGAAGCATGTAGATTTACAAATAGCGGAGGATCTGCTATGCGTTTAGATTTACACGCCCAAAATATTACTATTAAGAATAATTATATTGATTATGTTGGTCATATGGGAATCTTATTGGTTGGTTATGGTCCAGGAACAAAGGATGTAAATAAAAATAACATTATTCAAAATAATATATTGCATCATGTAGGTCAGGTAATTTGGCATGGACATGCAATTTTTGCCTGGCAAAGCGGACATAATAAAATTGCCAATAATTACATCCATGATGTTCCAAGAAAAGCTATTGGATTATGTGGGGTGCGTTGTCAAATTTTGATGAAGCCAGAAGACAATTTTGATGAAGCTTCAAAAACCATACGCTGGTATGATATTGAGCAAACAATAGATAGCAGTTTAACACCACAAAAAAGATATGCGTCCTATTTACATGCCAGAAACAATACGGTGGTAAACAACAGAGCTGAAAGAACTTTATTAAAATTAAGTGATGGTTCAAGTATTAATGTTTCTGGTGCAGGTACCGGGAATATGATTCGTCATAATTATATTTATGATGTACCTCATGTTGGTTTCAGAACCGATGACTGGCAGGAAGGTACCACCTTGATTAATAATATAGTCCATAAATCTGGAAACTCAGCTTTTATTCATAAAGGAATTAATACGATAGAAAATAATATGATTATTGATTGTGCAAGAGGTATTCACTTTAGAGCTTATCCACAACAATATTTTGTGCCAGAATCTGATATTAGAAAAAATATAATTTATAGTTCTTCTGAAAAATTTGTTCCAAATTCGGTTTTTAAATGGGGAAGAATGTTTGTGCATCAAGCAGGAACAAAATCTATGCCTTATGAGTATAATATGGATTATAACGCCTATTTCTGGCCAGGTGCTGAAAAAGATTTAGCATTGAAAAGAAAAAACGGTATTGAAGCAAACGGTGTTGTGATGAATCCACAATTTGCAGATCTTGAGAATAAAGATTATAGAATAAAGAATAAAAAACTACTGAAAAAAATTGGGTTTATTCCTTTTGACGTTAGCATTGAAAATTTCGGGATTACAAAAGAATATCCTGAAAATTTCAGAAAAAAGGATGCAACATTAAATTAAATGAGAATGATGTTTTTAAAAAGTAGAAATATAACAGTATTGGTTAGTTGTTTATTTTGTGGCCTGATTATAATGAAGGCACAAGATCAAGATAAGCCAAAAAGACCTAACATTATATTTATTGTAACCGATGATCAACATAGAGATCAATTCAATTTTTTAAAAGAAGGTTTGGATGAAAATGGAAATAAAACAAACCTGTCTCCTAATATTGATAGATTAGCAGAAGAAGGTGTTATTTTCGATAAGAGATATGTGAGTTCTTCTGTATGTACCCCTAGTAGATTTAGCATTTTAACAGGTAATTATGCTAGTAGAGCTAGTGGGAAATCTAATGTCAAAAAATATGAAGGGCAAACCAATGTAACATGGAATGTACATATTAAAGAGCAGACCAATAATATTGCAAAAGAACTTCAGAAAAACGGTTATTTTACTGGAGGTGTAGGTAAAAATCATGTGATTTCTTCTAAAAATCCGCACAAAGTTCCTTTAAATGCTGATCCAACCAATCCAAAAATTAAAAAGCAACTATTGGAAAATCAGGAGGCTCAAATAGAAGCGTATAAAAAAGCTGGATTTGATTTTGCAGGTGCATTGTATAAAGGGAATTTACCTAGTCAATATCCAAAAGCTGTAGAAGATCATAATATGGAATGGATTGTTGATGCTGCTCAAACTTTTTTAACAAAAGCATCAGAAAAAGAAAAGCCCTTTTTCTTGTATTTTGCGACAACCATAGCTCATGGCCCAGATAAGTTAGGAACTAAATCAAAGGGTAATCCTTTGGCAACACCAATAGGAATATTAGATAAACAATTGGAGGTGATGGCATCAAGAGAATCTTTGGCATCAAGAATTAAGGAGGCAGGATTAGAACAGGAAAAAGTAGATGTCTTGTGGTTAGACGATGGTATTGGAGCATTACTCAACAAATTGCAAGATATTGAGGAATTAGAAAATACTGTTATATTTTTTATTGATGATCACGGTGTAGAGTCGGGAAAAGGTAGTTTATATGAAGGAGGTATAAAAACGGTAAGTTTTGTTTGGGGACCATCATTTATTAAAAGTGGAATTCGTTCAAATCAATATGTTTCAAATATAAATATGGTTCCAACAGCGATGGAAATGGCAGGAATAATACCATCAAAAGAATATAAAATAGATGGAACTAGTATGTTGCCATTATTAAAAGGAAATGAATCGCCAATTCATGAGTCGCTATATTTTGAAATGGGTGCTACCAGAGCTATTATAAAAGACGGGTTCAAATATTTAGCATTTAAAGCACCGAGCAATGTCAAGGAGAGATTGGAGAAAAATGGAAAAAAAGCAACTCATCTTTGCGACAAACCAGGTGGAAGAGGTTCTGAATCTCCAGCACTAAAATTTTATACTAAAAATTACTTTTCAGAAAATCAGTTGTATAATCTAGAAAAAGACAGTTTTGAACAAAACAATCTGTATAATGATATTTTTCAAAAGGAGAAGCTTCAAGAATTAAAAAATGATTTAAAAAAATATATCAAGGAGGTACCAGGCACATTTCCTATAGATGAGACTAAATCAAAAAAAAATATTAAAAGCTAATTTGAGAATAAATAAAATTAGTATTTTGTTAACTAATAAAATAAGTCTCAACATAATTAGAGTAGTACTTATATTGAGAAATAAACTATTCATTATTAATTTGATAATGATAATAGGTTTACGAATACAAAAGATATCCATTTTAATAAAACTGAAAGGAAAAAAGATACTAATAATTGATAAACAATAAGTCTAAAAAATAATTTGATGAAAGTAATACTATTCTTAAATTTTGGTCAAATTTTTTAATAATTATAAAATAGATGAAAATTAAATATTTGGTAATATTGATCTTTGGAATATGTTGTTCTGTGAATGGTCAAAAAGTATTTCCTATTTTGGAAAGTAGTGAGGAGAAATTCCAACATATTACATCTGAAGATGGCTTGATGCACAACTCAATTGCGGCAATTCTACAAGATTCAAAAGGCTATATGTGGTTTGGGACTAGTAATGGACTGTATAAATATAATGGGTACGATTTTAAATATTACACCAATTCTCCTGATGATGATAGTACTTTGTTGAATAAACAGGTAAAAACGTTATTTGAAGATAAAAAGGGAAATATTTGGATTGGAACAGCAGAAGGAATTTGTATCTATGACCGATCCAGTGATTCATTTAATAATTATTTAGGTAGTGATATTAACCAAGTTAATCAGATTAAAGAATCTATAAACTGTATTTACGAAGATAACAATGGAGTTTTTTGGATTGGAACAAAGCTAGGGTTATACAAGTTAATCTTAGATGGGGATAATGGATTTATAACCGAATTAATTACCTATGGAACATCAAAAGAAGGATTGTCAAGTAATAGCGTTTTATCAATTATTGAGGATACTAATGATAATCTCTGGATAGCAACAAATAATGGTCTGAATTTATATATAGAATCAGAAGATGGCAGTTTTTGGTTTGAAAAACATATAATAGAGAAGGATAGGAGTAGTAATTATATAAGCAAATTACTGATTGATGATCAAGGAACCCTTTGGCTTGGAGCAAAAAAAGGGGTGTATAAAATGAATGTCAAAAGTCTAACAGGAGTCGTATCCTTTACCAGCTATTTATTTAAAGATGAAGCTACAAATTCTTTATCGGAAAACTTTGTAACTAGTTTAGATAAAGATTTTAATGGGAATATTTGGTATGGAACCAGAAGTGGAGGTTTGAAAAAGTTTAATATTGAAACTGGTATTTTTAAGCATTACAAAGGAACTAAATTTTCGAAAAACAGTTTAAGAAGTAATGGAATATCAAATTTATTTATTGATGATTCAGGAGTCCTGTGGGTAGGAACCAGAAGAGGAGGCTTGAGTAAACTAAATCTTGCAAACAAAAAAGTTGCACATTATAATTATAATTATTTCGATAAGAATAGTCTAAGCGGAAATAATATCAATTCCATTTATGAAGATTCTAAAGGAAATATTTGGATTGCTACTCACGAGGAAGGACTAAACCGTATTGTCAATACAAAGAAAGGGCCAAAATTTATTCATTATAAAAAGGGTTATAGTGATGAGAAATCTCTTAGTAGTAATTCCGTATTTGGAATTTGTGAGGATAATTTTGGGAATTATTGGATAGGAACTCAAGCAAGTGGATTGGACCACGTTCAAATTTCAAAGAACTTAGAATCAAATGATATCAATGTAATTAATTATGAGAATAATCCTGAATATAAAAACTTTCCAACAAATAAAATATCAACTTTATTTAAGGATAGATTAGGTGATGTTTGGGTAGGTACTTTGGGAAATGGAGGATTATTTAAATTTACTCCAAAACAGTTTGGGGATTCCAAACCAGAATTTCATTCATTTAAGCATGATGTTACAAATTTTAATAGTATTAGCAATGCTGGTATTGTCAGTATTTTTGAAGATAGTGATAATATATTATGGATTGGTACATCTGGAGGAGGGTTAAACAAAGTGATAAGAGATGAGTTCAATAATCCTGTTAAATTTATAAAAATTGTCAATGAACCTAAAAATTTGAAGTCTTTAAGTGATAATTCAGTTTTTTCAATTCAAGAGGACAGAGATGAAAACATATGGATAGGTACATTTGGTGGAGGTTTGAATAAAATTCCAGCAAATCAAAAAGACAAATTAGTACCTGAAATAGTTCGTTATACAATGAAAGATGGACTTCCCAGTAATGAAATATATGGAATTCTTGAAGATGAAAGTGGGAATTTGTGGATGAGTACAAATAACGGTATTTCTAAATTTAATGTAGCAGAAGAAAGTTTTAAAAATTTGAATTTAAGTAATGGGCTGCAGGATGTGAATTTTAGAAAATTAGCGTATCATAAAGGGGCTAATGGACTAATGTATTTTGGAGGGATAAATGGTTTGAATATATTCTACCCCGAAGGTTTTAATGATAATAAGTTTTTACCAAAAACAGAAATTGTAGATTTTAAAGTTTTTGGGCATTCGGTGAAACCTAAAGAAAAAATTTTAGGAAAAACCATACTTACTAAAGTAATAGAAGAAACAAAAACAATTGTTTTAAAAAATGCTCATAATACATTTTCATTTGAATTTGCGGGTCTTCATTATGGTTCTCCTTCCCAGAATAAATATGCTTTTATGTTAGAAGGGGTTGATGAAGACTGGATTGTGACAGATGCGGAACACAGGGTGGCAAATTATTCAAATTTAAGTGCTGGAAATTATAAATTTAAGGTGAAGTCATCAAATAATGATAGTATATGGAATGAAAATTATAAAGAAGTTGCTATTAAAATTTTACCTCCTTTTTGGAAAACTTGGTGGGCATATTTAATTTATTTTTTACTATTTGTTTTTGTAATGTGGTTGTTCAAAAAATATATTTTAATAAATGAGGAATACCAAAATAAAATTAAAATTGAAAAAATTGAACAGGAAAAAATTAAGGAAATTAATAAAATGAAATTAGAGTTTTTCACGAATGTTTCCCATGAATTTAAAACACCTTTGACCTTGATTTTGGGACCAATACAACAACTAATAAATTCAAAGGAAACCAGTGCTAAAGTTAGAAATTCCCTTATGTTGATGGAGCGAAATGCCAATCAACTTTTTAGATTGGTAAATCAAATTATGGAATTTAGGAAGGTTGAAAATAAAGAATTAAAATTGCAACCTTCAAAAGGTGATATGGTTAACTTTTGCAGAGAAGAAGTTTTTTCTTTTAAAATGTTAGCCAATCAGAACAACCTGAATTTGATTTTTGAATGTGGTGAGTATAGTATTGAAGGTTTTTTTGATTGGGATAAGATGGAGAAAATTCTTAATAACCTTATCTCAAACTCTATAAAATTTAGTGATGAAGGAGGCACAATTAAAGTGTCACTTTCAATCCCTGTAAATCAAAAACAAAGAAAAATTGAAACCTTTGAAAATGAGCATCGTTATGTTAGAATTGTTGTTGAAGATACCGGAGAAGGCATTCCTCAAAATCAGTTATCCTTAATTTTTGAGAGATTTTATCAAATTAATAAAAATTCGAAAGCTGGAGCTAATGGTTCTGGAATTGGATTGGCTTTGACAAAGTCTCTGATAGAAATGCATAAAGGTACTATTAGTGTTGAAAGTGTTGAAAACAAAGGATCCAGATTTATAATTGAGTTACCGTTATTAACAGAATTAAAATTGTTGAGTCACCCTTCTAAGGATGTAGACAAGAAAAAGTATAATGATAAAATTTCCGGTAATTTAAGCGAACCCAAAAAAAATGAAGGAGAAATTAATGAAAAATCACCAACAATTTTGTTAGTGGAAGATAATCCTGATATGCTTGAATTTATTTCTTCGACTTTAGATTCTAAATATAATATTTGTAAAGCTTCAGATGGAGTTGAAGGCTTGAAAAAGGCGTTGGATATAGTTCCTGACCTCATTGTTAGCGATGTAATGATGCCAAATATGGATGGAATTGAATTTTGTGAGCGTGTCAAAAATCATGAAATTACAGATCATATTCCAGTAATACTGTTAACAGCAAAAGGTTCAACCGATCACCGAATTGAAGGACTTGAGGTGGGGGCTGATTCCTATATTCCAAAACCTTTTGATATGCGACATTTAGAGGTTAGAATTCAAAAGCTAATGTTACAAAGAAATACCCTCAAGCAGAAGTTTACCAAAGGGGGAATTAAACTAGATTCTGAAAAAGTTGGAATAAATAGATCAGAAAAAATATTTCTTGAAAAAATTGAAAAGATAATGGAAGAAAACCTGACAAATTCAGATTTTGGAGTTGAAGATTTGGGTGATGCTTTGGGATATAGCAGAATGCAGCTTTATAGAAAATTGAAATCGGTTAGAGGGATATCTGCTAACGAGTTTATGAGAGAATATAGAATAAAAAAAGCTGCTGTATATTTAAGAGAAACTGATATGAGAATTTTTGAAATTTTATATGAAATTGGTATTTCGAATCACTCATATTTCACAAAATGTTTTAAGCAATATTTTAATAAATCTCCTAGAGAATATATAGATGAATATAGAAAAAACTAATTGTTAAGATATACTGATTTATTGTTTTAACAATTTCTAGTTTAGCTAATGATTTAGAATAGAATAAAAGAAAAAGCTTTCCTTTAAAAAAAATAGTTTTAAAGAGGAAAGTTTTTTCTTTTATTGTTATTTGGGTTAGTACAATTCACACAAAATGAATTGTTTTTAGTATTTAAATCTTTTTTTTGTTAAATGTTATTGATGAATCCCTTGTTGTCACTGTTAAAGCAGCTTGTTTTTACACGTGAAACAAATGAGCTAATTATTGTAAAACTAGAACTGTTACATAGATTTTTTACAAGATACATTTACAAGTATAATTAAAAATCTAACCTAACTTAATTTATAAACCAAATTTATGAGTGAACAGAATTCAAAATTTAAATGGAAGCATATTATATTGATAGCTTTCTTGTTAATGGGAGTGTCACAAACTATGTGGTCTCAAAGGCAAACAATTAAAGGTACCGTCATATCTGATAATGGCGATGTATTACCGGGTGTTGCGATTGTTGCAAAAGATGTAAAAAGGGTAGGTACAGCTACAGATTTTGACGGAAATTTTGTGATTAAGGTTCCTGCGAAGGTAAAGACACTGATATTTAGCTATATAGGGTTTAAAACTCAGGAAGTTTCAATTAAAGGGAAAAAGACTCTTACTGTTACCATGTCAGCTGACTCTAAACAATTAGAAGAGATAGTAGTAATTGGATATGGAACCCAACGGCGAAAAGATGTTACAGGTGCAATTGCCTCTGTGAAATCTGAAGAGCTCGAGAAAACTGTGAATCAAAGTATTGGTGACGCCTTGCAAGGAAAAGTTGCTGGTTTGCAGGTCGTTTCTGAAGATGGAATACCAGGGGGTGGTTTTAAAATTAACATTAGAGGTGCGGCATCCATAACAGGATCAACAGAGCCCTTATATGTTGTAGATGGATTTCCAATTGAAGTATTTGGGGATAACGTAGATAATGATACAGGATATGAAGGAGGAGGAAGTAGCAGCGGGCTGGATTTTATGGATGCATCCTTAATAGAATCTATAGAAGTTCTTAAAGATGCTTCGGCAACTGCAATTTATGGGGCAAGAGGAGCCAATGGAGTAATTATAATTACCACTAAAAAGGGGAAAGCAGGTGAAACTAAAATTAATTATTCTGTTTCAACCAGTTTAAGTGTAGTCCCAGATGATAGAGTCCCAAATATGTTTTCAACAGCTGATGCTTTTGATTATCTAACTATGCAAGATTATTATGACCCTAAAATTAACAGATCTTGGAATGATACAACCAAGGAATGGGAATATTTGATGGAGTTATCGGAACTTACAATAAGAAACCCCTACTCTGATGATGAAGAAGATATGTTTACCAAAGAACAATGGAATAACCAACTATCGGATAACGATTGGGTTCGTAAAATATTAAAAACAGGTGTGATAACTAATCATAGCCTGAGTATTTCAGGTGGAAACCCAGGTAATTTGTATAATTTTTCTACATCGTATCTTAAAAATGAAGGTGTTGTTGTTGGATCTGGGTATGACAGATTTGTGGTTAACGTTAATTTAAATAATAGATTTAGTGATCGATTAAGTGCTATGACAACAATTTCACCAAGTTACTCAAAGCAGTATGGTACTGGTGGAGGTGGTGGTAGTATTCGTAGCGACTGGGGATTGTTTAGTAGAGCTATGAACACGGCCCCTTATACACGAGTAGGGGATTTGGATGGTTTTGAGAATGAATATGAGGATGAATTTGAAGGGAGCATATATAGCGATCCTGTTTATCAGGCTGAGAATGAGATTAACAATACCTATAAATATGGTTTTAGAGGTATGACTAAATTAACCTATAAAATAACAGATGAATTATCTGCAAATGTTGATTTCGGAATCAAATATGATTTAAAAAAGCAACGTAAATTTAACCCACCAACATTTGGTATGGGAGGAAAACCTTCTATTATGGGACAGGCTATTCGTCAGAATAATGAGCAAAAAAGCTACACAAATAGTAATACATTAAATTATAATAAGAAATTTGGAAAACATAGGATAAATGCAGTAATAGGATTTACACAACAATCAAAAGTGTCAGATCAAATCACTGAAAAAGCACGTCAATTTGACTTGGATGTACAAGATGGTTCAGTAGATTTTGATTTAGCAAATTTTTATTTTAAGCCAAAAATTAGAATTCAAGAGGTTAAACAAAATGGTGTCTTGAGTAGAGTTAACTACGTTTTCAATAACAAGTATTCTGTTACTGGAACTTTGAGAAGAGATGGTGATTCTAGATTTAATAAAAAGAATAGATATCGCTATTTTCCGTCAGGATCAGCTGCGTGGACAATTTCTGAAGAAAATTTTCTAAAGGATTCTAAAGTTGTTGATAACTGGAAATTGAGGTTGTCTTATGGGAAAGCAGGTAATAGTGGTACTCGACCACGTGATTCTAGAGAGCAATTTGTAGTGTCAGATTATACTTTTGGAGGTCAAATATTTACAGGTTATGGCTCTAAATTGCTTGTTGATGAAAATTTAACATGGCAGTCAACATTGCAGTACAATGGAGGTATGGATGTTTCTTTGTTTGGAGATAGAATTAATTTAGTGGCAGACGCCTATTTAAGAAAAACTAAAGATATGATTCTTGATCAGCCATTACCCCCAAACACAGGGTATGCTTATATGAGAACAAATTCAGGAAATCTAGATAACTGGGGATATGAGTTTACTTTAAATACAGAGAACATTAAATCTGAAAATTTTCTATGGAGTACTAATTTAACATTTGCTATCGATAGATCAAAAGTGATGAGTTTAAACGGTCCCGACCAACAGTTTTTTGAAACTAGGTTAGATCACCATGCTAATTCTGTTGTGCTTCAAGTAGGAGAAAATTTAGGAACCTGGGTTGGTTATCAATATGAAGGTGTTTATCAATCTTGGGAAGAAATTGAAGCTTCCCAAATAACAAAAAACATTAGAGGAGATAATTTACAACCTGGAGATCCAATATATGCGGATATGAATGGTGACGACAAAATTAATGATGAAGATATTACAATTATTGCCAGAACACAGCCAAAATTTCATGGAGGAATATGGAATAATTTTAAGATAAATAATTTTGAATTTGGATTATTTTTCACCTATAAATATAAATTTGATGTAATTAATGGTGATAAATATAAGCATACTTATCATTCTAGAAATGGGTCTAATATGCTGTTTGCTAGCGCATTGGACGCGTGGTCTCCAGATAATCCAGATTCAAACAATCCTGGATTCCATTTCGATACAGGTGCATCAACACCACCACTTTCATCTTACTATGTAGAAGATGGGTCTTTTCTTAGATTGCAAAATATTAATTTAAGTTATACCATTCCTCGAAAAATACTTGAAAAATCCTTTATAAAGAGTTGTAAAATAGCATTTAATATAACTAATGCCTATTTATGGACAAAGTATTCAGGATCTGATCCGGAAAATAGCGTATCAAGAGGTAAATACGGAAACCTAGCTCCAAATTTAGATTGGGGAGCTTATCCAAGAACCAGAAATTGGAACACTACTTTAAAAATAGGATTTTAACAAAAAAAATAAAAATATGAAAATTTCAAATTATATAAAAATTGTAGTTCTGTTACTTTTTACAGCTTTTACAGCTTGTGTAAATCTCGAAGAAACAGAATTCAATATTGATGAAACTTCAACGTTTTTTGAAAGCGAAGAGGATATACAAAAAGCAATTGTGGCTACCTATGATGCTTTATCAAAAGGGTATTATGAAGATGGTATCCTAGGTGGTGTTTATGATACTGCAACTATATTAATGGGGTCTGGAATACATACTGTATGGGATACTAGAGCTTTTGGAGGAAATTTATTTACTTCTCAAACTTCGGAAATTGAGAAAATGTATTTAGGAAGTTATTTTGGGATTTCAAAAGCCAATTTAGTGATGGAGAAGGTTGAAGGTATAGAAATGACTGAAGAAGCTAAAAATAAATATATTGGAGAAGTACGTTTTCTAAGAGGATTGTTTTATTTCAATTTAGTTCAATATTTTGGGGGAGTTCCATTAACTACTAAGGTTTATGAATATGATTATGAATCAGCTATAATTCCAAGATCAACTACTGATGAAGTATATGATTTTATTATTGAAGATTTTAAATTTGCCGAGGCAAATCTTCCTTTAGATGATTTTAACGGTTCTGATAACGCAACAGGTAGAGCAACTTCAAGTGCAGCAAGTGGTTTATTAGCTAAGGTGTACTTAACTATGGCCGGTCACCCTTTGAATAAAGGAGCTAGTCATTACCAATTAGCAAAAGATTATGCTCAGAAGGTAATAGATTTAGATATTTATAATTTATTGGATGATTATTCGACTATTTTCTTCAGTAATAATGAAAATAATAGAGAGATGCTGTTTAGTGTTCAATTTGGACCAGTTCTTGAAGAATGTGGAAACTGGGGTACATGGCAAAATGTTGGAGATTGGATAGGTGTAGATAAAGAATTCGGAGCTGGATTTGGAAGAGTGTATATCACCGAAGAAATGGTAAATGCTTATAATCCTGATGATCCTAGATTTATTTATAATGTTGTTACTACTAATAAAAAAGGAAAAAAGGAGAAGAAGAAGTTTAAATGGAAAACCAATAAGTTTAGATTCGTTCAGGAGTATTATGGAAGAAATTCAACTGAAATCAATGCACCTGTATTAAGATATGCTGATATATTGCTAACCTTGGCTGAAGCCGAAAATGAATTGAACGGTCCAACAGAACTGGCATATAATGCCATAAATCAGGTTAGAGTAAGAGCGAGAAAAGGAATCCCTTCAAAAGAAATTGCTCCTTCATTGGAACCAGCTGATTTGACAGGGTTGGATCAGGAATCTTTTAGAGAAACAGTATTTTGGGATCGTGCTAGAGAATTGATGATGGAAGGATTGGATCGTTTCGATTGTGTTCGATCAGGTAATTACTATGAATTAGTGAAAGATGCAAAACATTTGAATGATGGTAGCTATAAGGGAGCTGATCCGTTACCTCATTTTGATTTACTGCCATTGCCTTTATTAGCTATTAGAAACAACCCAGCATTACAAGGGCAGCAAAACCTTGGTTATTAACAGTTAAATGAAACTAATTTGAAAGAACAGGAATTATTTCTTTTAATTCTTGTTCTTTTTTATGAGAATGAGCTTTCATATCCATTTCAAAATTATTAACCCTCATATTTATTAAATGAATTTAAGTAAAACATATTGTTTATTCCTCGTTTTTTGTGCCTTGTTTTGTAGTAAAGGTATCACTCAAAACACCACTATAAATAGTCAAGATCAACGGCCTAATATTCTATTTATTATGTCAGACGATCATGCATCTAATGCTATCAGTGCATACGGGTCAAGGTTGGCAACTATTGCACCGACCCCTAATATTGACAGAATTGCAAAGGAAGGAATTTTAATGAAGAGTGTTTTTGTAACCAATTCAATTTGTACGCCTAGTAGAGCAGCAATATTGAGTGGTCAATACAGTCATGTTAATGGGGTAAATACCTTAAAAGATGATTTTAACAATCAAAGTAATCATTTAGGTAAATTAATGAAAAATGCAGGATACACCACTGCTATGATTGGAAAGTGGCATTTACATACCGAACCAACAGGTTTTGATTATTACAATGTTTTACCTGGACAAGGATTATATAATAACCCTGTTCTGAAAGAAAAAGGAAAGCCTTGGAAAGATCATAAAGAGGGAGGAGAAATAAATGAAGGATATGTTACAGATGTTATTACAGATCAATCTATTAAATGGTTAGATAACAGAGATAAAACCAAGCCGTTTTTCCTAATGAGTCACCATAAGGCGCCTCACGGATTATGGCAATTTGCAAAAAGACATGCTCATCTGTTTGATGGGATTGATATTCCTGAACCAGAAAGTTTATATAATAATGAGAATCATGGCCCCCTAGAGGGAAAGAGACATGGCTCATCTATTTCTGATAGAACTCCCAAAAGGAGTATGTTGTATCAGGTTACAAATAAAAAATGGCCTACAGGAATTATTGATACCTTAGGTATGACTAAGAAAGAAAAAATACATGCGGCCTATCAAAAATACTTGAAGGATTATTTGAAGACCGCTGCGGCGATTGATGAAAATGTTGGTCGTATGCTAAAATACCTTGATGACAATGGACTAACAGAAAATACAATTATTGTATATACTTCAGATCAAGGACAGTTTTTAGGAGAACATGATTATTTTGATAAAAGATGGATGTATGAAGAATCACTGCGTATGCCTTTTGTGGTTCGCTACCCTAAAAAAATAAAACCAAAACAGGTAAATAATGATATTATATTAAATATTGATTTTGCTCCAACGTTTTTAGATTTTGCGGGTGTTGAAACTCCTGACTCAATGCAAGGGAGAAGTTTTAAATCAAATTTATTAAAAGATACACCTGCTGATTGGAGGACATCTATGTACTACAGATATTGGATGCATTTATCGGCACATTACAATCCGGGACATTTCGGAATAAGAACAAAAGATTATAAACTCATTTTCTTTTATGGACTGCCTTTGGATGCAAAAGGAGCCTTTAAAGAAAAAACAACACCAGTTTGGGAGTTTTATGATTTAAAAAATGATCCTAATGAAATGAACAATGTTTACAATCAACCCGAATATCAAGGAGTCATAAAGAAATTAAAAAAGGAATTGAAGGAAAAAAGGAAATCGTTAAAAGATACAGATGAACAGTACCCTGAATTGATAAAGGTTATTGATGAAAACTGGAATTAAAAAATATTTACGAGAGAAAATGAAAAAACCATATTACATTGTAATTCTTTTAGTTGTTGTAATTACTACACTTGGAATGAAGCATCAATTAAAAGAAACTCAATTAGAGAATAAAAAGAAACCTAATATATTATTTTTATTAACAGACGACCACAGATTTGATGCTATTCATGCATTAGGTAATAATGAGTTGTATACACCTAATTTGGATGAGTTAGTTAAGCAAGGAACTACATTTACCCATGCACATATTATGGGGTCTAATAATGGAGCTGTTTGTATGCCAAGTAGGGCCATGTTAATGACCAGTAATTTTGTGAATAAATTAGACAAGGGGAAAGGTGCTATTGGACCTGATGAGAAAACTTTACCTCAAGTATTGCAACAAGCAGGATATCATACTTTTGGAACTGGGAAATGGCACAATGCTGCTCCTTCATTTGCGAAATCATTTACTGATGGAGGCAATATTTTTATGGGTGGAATGAGTAACCATTTGAAAGTTCCATTACATAATTTTAATCCTGAAGGAGAATATAATAAAAAAGAAGCTTTTTTCAAACCTGAATTTTCAAGTGTATTGTTTAGTGATGCTGCAATTAAGGAGTTAGAGACGTATAATGAGGATAAACCATTCTTTATGTATGTTGCATTTTCTTCTCCACATGATCCTAGAATGGCACCTAAAGAATATGTAGATAAATATAATACAGAGGAAATTACACTACCAAAAAATTATATGCCAAAGCATCCTTTTGACAATGGGGAGCTAATTATAAGAGATGAAAATCTATTGCCGTTTCCGAGAACAGAAGGGGATGTAAGAGGTGAAATAGCTTCTTACTATGCTATGATTTCTGAAGTAGATGAGAATATTGGTCGTATATTGGAAGCCCTTGAAAAGAGTGGGAAAGCAGACAATACTATTATTGTAATGGCTGGAGATAATGGATTAGCTGTTGGACAACATGGACTTGTTGGAAAGCAAAATTTGTATGACCATAGTGTGCGTGTTCCATTAATTATTAATGGACCTGGAATTAAAAAAGGAGTAAGAACTCAAAGTTTAGTTTATTTGAACGACCTGTTTCCAACAATAACAGCATTAGCGGGTGTAGAAACTCCAAAAGGGTTAGACGGAACTAGTCTTGTTCCAGTATTAGAAAATACAGATGCAATTGTAAGAGAATCAGTGTTTTTTATTTATAAAAACTTCCAAAGGGGGGTAAGAACTAAAGAATGGAAGCTAATTAAATACCTTGTGAATGGTGAGAAAACAACCCAACTATTCAAAATTGATGAAGATCCACTTGAATTAAACAATTTAGCTGAAAACCCTAAGTATAAACACAAGATTGTGGAGTTAACTTCAATTATGAAAACATGGATTGAGAAAAGTGGAGATAAAGTTGAATTGGATAAAAAAGATTGGGGAGTACCTGTCATAAAAAGTTGGGTGACAGAAAGAAAAGAGAAAGGTAAAAGCCTTGATTATAAAGGGGGGCATTAAAAAAAAATAGCGCATTTAATGAAAGCTTTTACAAGAAATTTAATCAAAAAAGAAAATAAGTAAAACAATATCTCATAATGAAAAAAATAATGATATAATGTTTAATTTGAACGCTTTTATTGACTTTTAATTTTAGCGGATTTTCTCAGGAAAAATCGAAGGGGAAAATAAATAGAACAAATTATAGGGGTTTATACCAGACCTGAAATATTCGAACACAAAAATAATAAATAAATGAAAATATGAAGAAAATAAATTTTGTACTGGTTGTACTAGCAACAATGTTAACAGCTGTTTCGTTTGGACAGGACAAGCCAAATGTTATTGTGATTATGACGGATGATATGGGTAATAATATTGCGAATCTTGGAAATCCATGGTTAAAAACACCAAACATGGACAAGTTGGGTGATGAGTCCACACTGTTAACAAATTTTCATCAAGATATGATGTGTACTCCCTCTAGAGCGAGTATTATGACAGGGAAATATGCATTAAGAACTGGCGCATGGAGAACAAGTGTTGGAAGAAGTCATATGCCAACAGAAGAAATTACAATGGCCGAAGTGTTTAAAGAAAGCGGTTACAAAACTGGAAGCTTTGGTAAATGGCATTTAGGAGATCAATGGCCATTTAGAGCTATGGATCAAGGTTTTGATGAAACAGTAAATTTGAAATGTGGAGGTATTGGTCAGGTGTCTGATTATTGGGGCAATGATTATTTTGATGATACTTATTATCACAATGGAAAAGCACAGCAATACGAAGGATTTTGTACAGATGTGTTTTTTGGAGAAACCATAAGGTTTATCAAAGAATGTAAAGAGTCTAACGATCCTTTTATGATTTATTTGGCACCTAATGTTACACATTTACCAAGAATTGTAGGCGAAGAATACTCTCAACCTTTCTTAGATAAAGGACACAATAAAAATCAAGCCATTTACTATGGTATGATTACAAACTTAGATGAAAATTTTGGGAGGTTAATGGCTGCTCTAAAAGAACAAGGTATTGCCGATAATACCATTATAGTATTTACAACCGATGACGGAACTGCCGGTTATGCTGCTCAATTTGATGAAAACGGTTGGGCACTTGAAAATGGATTCAATTTGGGTCAAAGAGGAGGTAAAGGATCCCCTTACGAAGGAGGTCATCGTTTATTCTCTTACATTAAATGGTCAGGAGGAAAAATTGAAGGAGGGAAAAAGATTGATGAAATGACTTCTGTGATGGATGTGTTTCCAACTTTAATGGATTTATGTGAAATTAGTCCAACATCGGGTTTGGATCTGGATGGTATTTCATTTAAAGAAGTTCTATACGGAGACAAAATTAAGGATAGAACATTGGTGTTTTCCAAAATGACTCCAAATAAAGCTGATGATCATAAAAAGAATCGCTTTTGTGTAGCACAGGATGATTGGAGATGGATCAATCGTACAGAATTGTACAATGTAAAAGAAGACAGAGCACAAAAAAATAATATAGCCGAAAAACATCCGGAAATTATAAAAGAACTTGAAATAAAATTAGAGGAGTATCTTCAAAATAATGCACAGGACAGAGAAGTTCCAGTTCGTTTTATTTTAGGGGATGAAGACCATAAAAAAATCTCATTAACTACGCAAGATTTGTGGGGTAAATCTGCTTTTAGTCAAGGGCATGTTAGAGATTTAGCTAAAGGATCTGGACCGTGGAAAGTGAACTTTATGCAAAGCGGTAAATACAGGTTTACATTATCTCGTTTTCCATTATATACCAAATTACCTTTCAATGAAAAGGTAAAAGGTAAAAAGAGTAAAGAATTTACGGCTAATCTTGCTAAGATAACTATTGACAATAAAAACTACGAAACAGAAGTGGTTGAAACGGATACTCATGTTTCTTTCGAAATAGATGTAAAGAAAGGAGAAGCAGATTTAGAAACTTGGATTTTGTCTGTTGAGGGGATAACAATTCCATCTTATTATGTGGATGTAGAATTAATTAAATAAGATTATGAAAAACCTTAAAAGAAATTTGGTGTTAATACTAATAGCTTTGGTATTATTATTAAGTAACACTGTTTATTCACAGGAATTACAAACAAACGGAAGAGATTGGGGGCGACCTGCCAACGCAGACTGGGATGAATTAAAAAAAGAACCACTTCCTGAATGGGTGCTAGATGCTAAATTTGGAGTGTACACTCATTGGGGACTTTTTTCAGTTCCTGCACATGGAGGACCTGATTATGTGAAGGAATTGTATTTAGCAGATGATAAAGATGAAAAAGGAAAAGGAATAAAAAAGTACCACATTAAAAAATATGGAGAAATCAAAGACTTTGGTTATAAAGATTTTGAACCAATGTTTACAGCACCAAAATTTAACGGACAGGAATGGGCTGATGTAATGAAAGGTGCAGGAGCAAAATTTGGAGGGATCTGTTTGTCACATCATGACGGGTTTTGCTTATGGGATAGTGAATATACTACGTGGGACTCGATGGATAAAGGGCCAAAAAAAGATATCTATAGAGAAATTGCTACTGCTGTTCGTAAAAACGACATGAAATTAGTGGCGACATTCCATATGGCAAGAACTTACGGGTATATGTTCGATAAAAATAACAAATACTCAAAAGAGCAGAAGAAAACCTGGGATATTTTTGATGATGCCAATAGCAGAATCTACTATAATCCTAAAAAGATGTCTAAAGAGGAATTTGCTACTGAATGGTCAGGTAAAGTTCGCGAGGTTATTAAAAACTACAGACCAGATATGTTGTGGTTTGATGGTCTTTCAGGTTCAATTAATAAGGATGAAGTTCCACAAGATACTATCACTTCAATATTTAAAGATTATTACAAACAAAAAGCGATAGATGGTGATGATGTAGTGATTTGCAATAAACTACCAGGTTCAAAAGTTTGGAACTTTCCACTGGGATTTGGATTGCGCTGTTATGAAAACTGTCGTGATATGGAGCCTAACCCACAAGGTTATTGGTTAGCAGATAGGGCTATAGGATATCCTTGGTCATATGTAAACAATAAGAAATACAAATATGGTGCGGATTATCATTTAAAAAGTTTGATTGATATGGTGAGCCGTGGTGGTATATTTTTCTTATCATTAACACCAAAAGGTGATGGATCTATTCCAGATGAGGAAAAAGAAATTATGAAAGGTATTGGAGAATGGTTAGGTGTCCATGGTGAGGCTATTTATAGTACAAGACGTTGGAAACATTCAGCAGAAGGACCAGCAGTTATGTTAAGAACAACAAAAACTGGAAAGCATAAGTGGGATTTTACTAACATGACAGGAAAGGATACACGTTTCACTAGAAGTAAAGACAATACAAAATTGTATGCAACAGTATTGGGCATTCCTGAAGGAAACAAAATCACCTTGAAGTACTTAGCAAAGGGAGAGGAAATTGCTACAGGGGCTATTAAAAGTATTGAGTTTATAGCTTCAAATGAAGAGGTGAAATGGGAACAAACAAACGAAGGATTAACTATTTTCTTTCCTGAAGGAGTTTTGAATAAAATCGCGAATGCCTTTAGAATTAATGTAGAAGGTAAATTGTTATATAATTAAATTTAAATAGTAGATGGCATTAAATAACAAAACAATAAGAGTATTTTCAATTTTGATGATTTTAGGAACATTCCTGGGGGGATGTCAAAACAAAGAATTAAAAAATGAAAAAGCATCAACAGAAGAATTTCAACCAACTTGGGAGTCTTTAAAAAAGGCCAAACCAGCACAATGGTGGCAAGATGGGAAATTTGGAATCTTCATCCATTGGGGACCGTATAGTGTTGCAGGATATAAAGATAGAAACAAAGGATATGCTGAGGCAATTACACAGGATTTGTATAAAAAGCCTGAGCGTTATAAAGAATGGATGATTAAAAAGTTTGGTGCAGCTCCACCAGCGTTTGGTTATAAAGATATGGTGCCGTTATTCAAGGCAGAAAACTGGAATCCTGAAGAATGGGCTCAATTGTTTAAAGAATCAGGAGCGAGATATGTGATTCCAACAGGGGAACATCATGATGGTTTTGTGAATTGGGATTCTAAATTAACTCCTTGGACGGCGACAAAAAAAGGTCCAATGCGCGATTTAATCGGTGATTTGGCAAAAGCGGTGAGAAAAGAAGGATTGAAATACGGAATTTCTTATCATAGAGAACGTCATCCAAGTAGGTTCACTCCTGTTTTTCAAGTAATTGATACTGCTTATGCTCAGGTATTAGAAGAAATCAAGAGAATGCCAGAGGCAGCAAGTTTGTACGGCCCTTTTGTCTATGATGATGCATTTATAGCCGATTATGTTGCCAGATGGCAAGAAGCACAAACTAAATATCAACCTGATTTTATGTGGATAGATGATGTGCCAATTTTACGACATGGCCAAGGAGATCCTCAAGTTGAAAAATTTAATGAAGCCTTCAAAATAATGATTGCTGATTATTTGAATGCCGGTAAAAAATGGGGAAAAGAAGTATATTTTAATAATAAAGGAAAATCCCTGAATTTCCCTGAAGGAATAGGTTGTGTAGAGCGAGATAACTTACAAATGGATGAAATTGGTAAACCATGGCAAAACCCTGCTACATTGGGAACTTCTTATGCTTATATGGAACATGAGGAGCTAACAAATGCTTACAAAAACGTAGATGAATTAATTTGGCTATTATGTGATATTGTAAGTAAGAACGGAAATTTATTGTTAAATATTGGACCAAAAGCTGATGGTACTATCCCAGAAGGGATGGTTACTCGACTAAAAGAAATGGGTAAGTGGTTAAAAGTGAATGGAGAAGCTATTTATGAGACTAGGCCTTGGGAAGTTTATGGAGAGTTTGAAGGTGAATTTACCCAATCTAAAGACGAGTTAAAGACCAAGCATAGCATGCGTGTTCATAAAACAGAATATCGTTATACTAAAAAACCAAATACTATTTATGCAATTGCTTTTCAAAACAAAAATAAGGAGTTGTTAAAATCTTTTGCAGGAAAGAAAGTTCAGATTGAGTCAATAGAAATAGTAGGTGGAGCACAAAATTTAGAATGGAAATTAACAGCGTATGGTTTAGAAATAGAATCATCAAGTGTGAAGTCGTTTGAGTATGCCCGTGTTTATAAAATTAAAACTAAATAAAAGAATGAAAAAAAATATACTTGGATTATTGTTTGTGTTATGTTGTAATACAATTTCTCAAGCTCAAAATCAGCCAAATATTATTTATATTTTAGCCGATGATATGGGGTCTGGAGATGTGATGGTTTATAATAAAGAGGCTAAATTTCCTACACCTCATATTGATAAAATGGCAAGTGAAGGAGTCATGTTCACGGATGTACATACCAGTTCCTCCGTTTGTACACCTACTCGTTATGGAATCATTACAGGTCGTTATTCCTGGAGAACTCCGTTAAAAAGCGGTGTAACTCAAGGTTGGTCTGATCATATCATTGATACTGAAAGAACTACCGTTGCAAGTTATTTAAAAGCCAAAGGCTATGCCACTGCCATGATTGGTAAATGGCATTTAGGTATGGATTGGACAAGTAAAGATGGTAAGAAGGTTAATAAAAGAGGTGCCAATGTAGATTTGAAGGCTCCTATAAAAAACGGACCAAATGCCGTTGGATTTGATTATTATTATGGGATTTCGGCTTCCTTGAATATGGACCCTCATGCGTATATTGAGAATACAATATTACAGGGGGACGATTTAAGATTTTTCACAGACACAAAAGAAGTAAATAAAATTTTAGGTTCCGGAGGAAAAGCTGGATGGCTTGATATGAGTTTTAAGCGTGATGAAGTGATGCAGACTTTTACCAATAAAGCCATTTCTTGGATGAAAGAGGTAACAGCTAAAAAGGAACCTTTCTTTTTGTATTTTCCATTAAATGCACCACATTCACCAATAGTCCCTAGCGATAAGTTTAAGGGCAAAAGTGGCTTGTCAGATCATGGAGATTTCTGTATGGACGTAGATGATACCGTAGGTCAAATTATTGCAGCAGTAGAAGAAATGGGGCTGTCAGAAAATACATTGATTGTTTTTACAGCGGATAATGGCGTTTCTCCACGGGCCAATCTGAAAGCTATGGCAGACCAAGGTCACTTTTCAAGTTATATTTACAGAGGTTTGAAAGGATCTTTATATGAAGGAGGACATCGTGTTCCTTTTGTGGTAAAATGGCCTAAGAAAATCAAAAAGTCATTTGAAACAGATTATTTGTCTTGCACTACAGATTTGTTAGCAACTGTAGCTGATTTGTT
>Ga0105356_10001239_pt1 | contig 25306 bp, 22 predicted proteins | sample GOMGulsemesocosm_3_FD_83502 | JGI IMG/M metagenome (GOLD analysis project Ga0105356, IMG submission 83502) | Methane-oxidizing microbial communities from mesocosms in the Gulf of Mexico - GOM9D Gulf of Mexico | ecosystem: Environmental > Aquatic > Marine > Cold seeps | place: Gulf of Mexico... | reverse complement strand
TAGGCAAGGTGTGTAAGCGTTGTGAGGCGTTGAGCTAACTTGTACTAATGACCCGTGAGGCTTAACCATACAACACCTAATGTGTTTTATGTTTTCCCTCAAAAATATCCAACAAGAATACTTGTTGTGTTTAAGATTTTTTGAATTGAAACAGATTTCCAAATTCGTTTTTGTCGCGTTTGCGTCAAGAGCAACATTTTTTGTCTGGTAACCATAGCAAATTGGTCCCACCTGATCCCATTCCGAACTCAGTAGTGAAACGATTTAGCGCCGATGGTAGTGTGGGGTCTCCCCATGTGAGAGTAGGTCATTGCCAGGCTCCTATTTAGAATGAAGCCCCAGTCGAAAGACTGGGGCCTTTTTCGTTTGCGCGTAAAAAAGTTGAGGTCGACAAACGTCATCGCAGTGTTTTAAGCGGGGACCTTGTTCAGCGCGTCATGAAATCAAAGTAACGATCTAGCCTTTAGAGATCCTCGATAAGGAGACTACGAGGATGACTACTGGAGGTTATGGCACGCGCATTAAAAGGTTCTCGATAAAAAGAACTTGAGAATGACGGACTCTTTTGTCTTTTAGCGGGGACCTTGTTCAGCGCGCCGTGAAATCAACGTAACGATCTAGCCTTTGAAGATTTTCGGTAAGGTGATATGAGGATGACTACTGGAGGTTATGGCACGCGCATTAAAAGGTTCTCGATAAAAAGAACTTGAGAATGACGGACTCTTTTGTCTTTTAGCGGGGATCTTGTTCAGCGTGCCGCGAACTCAACTTAACGCAATTGGTATTACTTTATCAGGCTTATTAATTGGTGCAGCTTCTTCTCATTTAGCAAACCCGAGTAGCCGTGACCCTTACCATTGGCGTCAATATAAAAACTACGCGGCAGTTCTCCTTGCCACGTTGGGTCGATAGTGTAACGAAGTTTCTGACTTTGGTTGGCGGCATAAACCAAACGAGTAATATTGCGAAACGCAAACTGGGTATAAACCTCATTTACTTCGTTAATGCGGCTGGGATCATCGTCTGTCGAAATTAAAGTGATGGCTAGATCTGGTGATTGTTTTAATAACTGGGCTATTGTTTCTAATTCGTCAAAACATGCGGGGCACTCTAGTGACCACATGACAATTAGTTGTGAGGGTTTACTCATTAAAGATTCAACGTCATCAACGGCTAACCGACTTACTTCAATAGTGGGCGAGATCAAACTTGCATGGTCAGATGCTTTAACATTAGCGCTGTTAAACAGCCAAAATGTTGCTAAAGCCGCTCCAAGCCAAAAGGCTATGGTAGTATTATTTTGTAAAATCATAACTTAATCAACCTTAATGGCTTACCCACAATATGCCATTGTAAATAGCTGCCCGATGGATGCTGTAAAATATATGGATAGTCGACTGATAATGATGAAGTGGCGATTACCTTGGGGTCATTCCAAGTATCACCAGTAGTTGATGACTGATGTTTTATTTCAAATGTATTGCCGTTATATTCGCGCCAGACAAGTTCAAGTTTACTATTTGTGCTTATATTTTGTGATAAAAATGGGTGTTCGGGGTTAGCCATTGTTTTCGCAATATGAATGACCTTTTGCATTGTTGTGCCTTGATTATCGCTATAACTATAAAACAGACCACTAGCTTGTGGTGCGTTGTTAAACCAAGCCATATGCGTACGGTTGTTTATTTGTTGATCTTGGATCATTGTTGGCCCTTGGTGCGGGCAGCCATCAACCTGCCAATTTTCAAAACTAACCCGTTTCATTGGGTTGGCTTGAGTTTGGTTTTTCATCGTTAATAGGCCATGATCTCGAAAGTTATCACCAAAAATATGTCGCCACATCAACATTGGCAGCCCTTGCTGATCTAAATCCATTGCTAAACGGCAACAAACACATGTTCCTTGCGCTAGGTAGTTATTATCAAAAGTATTTTTTCCGGCAGTAAAGTTAGCATGGGCCAAATACAATTCGCTGCTGCGCAATCTGATGCCTTTTTTGGCGGCAGCTACTTTAGCGCGGCCATCGAGCCAAGCTATATATACATCACCTGCCGGAGTTACCACCATGTCGTTAAAACTGTGTCCAGTTAACAAGTTATCGTTATTTACTGTGACTGGAATTGAAAACAGCTTAGTGCTGCCATCGCGGTAGCTAAAGCGTACATTTGAGGTAAAGCGTTTACTCAGTGGTGTTACCCAAGACAAATATACATTACCAAGGTCGTCGATCGCTATTTTAGGGCGGTTCTCCCCACGAGTTGATATTTTCTCTGCGATAGCATTAACTTGTTCTGGCGCAGAATAACTACGCCCTATGTCATCACTGTAATTTAAATACAGGTGTTGCTGATATGACCAAGCGGACCAAATGCGGCCGTTTTTCCCCACCACTGAGGATATAGTTTTGGCACAAGCCATTGTTATTGACTCACAGTTAATCGCGGATTGTTGTTGTGCAACACGATGCTTGCTGTGATCAGTGCTTTGCTGTGCCAATAGGGTGTTGCTAATAAAAACAAGCAACACCATTAGTATTCGAGTCATGATTGTTCCCTAGATTAGAAGCTGTAGCTCAGACCTGCGTAAAGACTGCGGCGACTAGCTGGTGCATATTTTTCTTTGTCGTATGAAATTTCCGCCTGCTGTGCATAGTACTTATCGGTAATATTAACCATGCGACCATGTACTCTTAGTTTTTCTGATACTTGGTAATTAAACTTGATATTAGCAACTGTATATCCAGAATATTTCTTACTGTTTGCATCATCCATATAATAATCACCGGTCGACTTTACTTCTAATATGCCGGTAAAGTCAGCTAAATAACTTGGCGTGTAAACTACGCGTAGATTGGCAATATAGGCGGGGGCTAGTTTTAATTTGTTGCCTGAGTAATCGACTTGCTTACTATTACCATTGTTGTCAAATTTTCCTGCGTCAACAATATATTGATCATACTCATGGACTGATTTACTCAGCGCCAAAGATGCTTCAACTTGATCATTTAGCTGGCTATTGATACTAAACTCAATGCCTTTGTGAACGACTCTTCCTGCATTAGTGTGATAAGCGAAACCGTCATCGGTGTATGCACGAACCAAGGCATCGTCGAGATCCATGAAATAAATTGATGCTTGAGCATTAAAGGCATCGTGGTTAATCTTGTAACCTATTTCATAGGTATCTGAAGTCTCAACATCTACCCCACCAATTAAACTGCCGGTACTGCCAGAGCTAATATGGTAAAGGGTGCCTGCCGTCGGAATTCTAAAACTATTGGCGAATCGCGCATAGATAGAACTTTGGTCATTGAGCAGGTAATTTAACGATAACTTAGGGCTAAAGTGTTTAAATGTGTCACTACGATTTGCTAGTCGGCGCTTGCCATACCCATCATCATCTAGCGCAGCCAGATTATTGTCAAAATCATAACTATTGTGATCGTAACGGCCACCAACGGATAGGTTAAGTTGGTCTGTTAGCGCATGTTCGTATTGAATGTATGGTGATAGGCCAACGTAGGTAGTTGTATCATCGTAATACTGATGCCCTTTAACAAAGGTATTGCCTCCCCAACCAGTCGTGGTGATTGTTTGTGGCTGATAAGAAAGAGAATCGCCCGTTGAGTGCTCAAAGTCCATGCCAACAATTAATTCACCATCATCATTTGGTTCAAACGATAAATAAGATAGCAAACCAAAGGAGGTTACTTTGCTTTCTTGCTTGGGCATGTTGTCATTCCAAGTCGCTGTATAATCATTGGTCCGTTGGCGCAGGTAAGGAATTAAGCTAATGCTAATGTCATTGTCGGTTACTTTATCCCATGTGCTGCTTAAACGATAATAACGACTTTCACGCAGTGGATCTGCGGCTAATACGTCTGCGCTAAGACCTGATGATTGGGGATTATTCGCAAAGTCATCTGCTAATAAGTTAGTGGCCATTTCTTGTTCTAAATCAGATGCTACAAAACTGGTGGTTAGCGTTTCATTATCACCTTGGTATTGGTGCTTAATATGTATTTCGCCGCGCTTTGATCCTGTATGGTCGCGATAGCCGTCGTTCGTTTGCAAAGAACCCGATATTGCAATGCCTTGGTTGTCGCTAATTGCATTTGAATAATAACCTTTATTCTTGACGTAACCATTTTCACCAATGGTTAAATCTAGCTGGCCACTTTGTTCCATCGTGACATCTTCACTTAAGGTATTGATGGTGGCCGCGATTGCGCCAGAACCATGTAGTGATGTACCAGCGCCTTTAATTACCTCTATGCGTTTAATGGTCGAATTAAAGCTGCTCCACCATAGCGCATTATGGTTAAAGAACGCAGCCGATTGCAGTGGAATGTTATCTTGCAGATACAAGTAATAACCAGAATAGTTAATCGGCATGCGGATGGCTGCATTATGGCCATGCGCGCCTTGCAGTTGGTTTAGTAATACCCCTGATATTGAATTTAAAGATTCCGCAATGTGTTGGCCATTATCTTGATCAATAGTCGATTTACCGACAAACTCAACGGCAATCGCTTGCTCAATATCTTTTTTGGCTATTCGGCTAGCAGAGACAGTAATACGCTCAATTTCTTGAGTAGTTTTGATACTAGATTCATTCGCGACAGTAATATTAGACAATAGCGCAGTAGATAGCGCTAACGCTATCGGTGTGACTCGAGACATGGAAAGACTTCCTGTTAAAAATTTCAGCAAGTCTAACGTTTTCAGTGGGTAATCTGGATGTGACAAATTGTCGCATTATTGATGATAATATGGGCTGATGGTCGAGACTCGCTCTGATTTGGCAGGTTAAGCGAGTAATCCTCGTTGTTTAAGGCCTCTGAGTCCTTGCAGTCCACCGGTATGAATAGCCACAATTTTGCTACCCGCGGGAAAATAACCTTGTTTGATTAAATCGTTTAATGCGAAAAACATTTTAGCGCTATAAATCGGTTCAATCTCAATTGAGGTCTGTTGAGTAAATTTTTCAATGAATGTGACAAGTTCTGGGGTGATTTTAGCGTAACCACCAAAGTGATAGCCCTCGATAAAACGCCAGTTGTTATTTGTAATGCCAACACCGGTCACTAGATTGTTTATTTCTTCGATTAAATAGCCGGCATTTTTTAATACTGCAATGCTAATCACTTTAGTGTGAGCCGGACTTGCAGCAATAAGCCCAGCAGTGGTGCCGCCGCTACCACAAGGCGTGATTATATAATCTGGGTTGTGATCAGCCAACTCAGTTAATATTTCACCGACCCCCTTAAGAGCCGAAGTATTGGTCCCACCCTCAGGAATAAGCAAAGCATCGGGAAATTGCCGTTGTAGTTGCTGTAAATAACTTTTGTCATGGCGCTGTCGATACTCCATTCTTGATACGTACTTTATCGACATACCACATTGTTTTGCATCACCAATTGTTTGGTTATTATCATCGGGCTCACCACGAATAATACCAATGGTTTCGAAGTTATATTTTTGGCCAGCAGCAGCTAGCGCATGAATATGATTTGAATAAGCGCCACCAAACGAGAGGAGTTTTGTTACCCCTTGTTGCCTTGCGTTGATTAAATTATATTTTAACTTTCGCCATTTATTACCAGATATTAACGGATGAATAAGATCATCGCGTTTCACGTGTACTGTGACATTATGGTGCTCGAATAAGGGGTTGTAAATTTGTTGTAGTGGTGAATTTATTGTTTGTTTTAACACTGTTATGGAAATACCTTAGTGAATCGGTGTGATTTATATTGCAACATACTAGTTTATCGGGATAATGAATATACTAATATTTTTCGTCTAGCAATATCAAGGAAGTTGCCTGTGCTAAATCAACTGTTTGGTCGTAAAAAAACATTATCGAATCGCACATTAAGTTTGGTGTTACAGCCAAATAGTGTCACGGTTGCGGTCAATGATGGCGACGAACATTTTGTTAAGCAACTGCCTAGCCAAGTCGGTGATTACGTTAATACCCTAAAAACACTAGCCCAAGAGATTGAAATTCCCGGTTGTCATTGCCAAATTGTATTGGCTCACGGTGTTTATCAAGGGGTTCAGGTGGACAATCCGAATGTGCCGGAAGAGGAAGTCCTGCAGGCCTTGGCGTTTAATACTAAAGACTTATTCACAATAAAACCTGAAAATCAAATTATTGATTACTATAAACATTATAGTAACAACCCCAGTATGAATAAGCTTCACGTTGTTGCTTGTGATAAAGAAATGATCTCTCCCGTTGTTACATATCTTCATGAGCTTGATATCGATATTGCTGGCATCACGGTTGAAGATGTTGTTGTCTCGCAGTTACTAACAGCGAGCACTGCTAATATCCTAGTATTTCATGTTCCTGGCTCTCAGGTATTGATCGCGGTCGTCGAAGATGGCAAGTTATGTTTTAGTCGCCGGATCCAAGGCTATGACAATTTTCACCAGATGAGTGATGTTGATTTTTCATCGGGCATGTTGACTAACTTAGGGCTGGAAGTGCAGCGTTCGATTGATTTTGCCTTGGGACAGTTAAGACTGGATTCGATTGGCAGCATTTTTATGGCGGTACAAAATTTTGATTTCGACTCGCTATTGAGCAATATGCAAGAGCTATTTGATTTCCCTGTTGAGCAACTTAAAATTGATAACGAAGGAGATCTACAGCGCTTTCCGATTAACGCAGCAGGTTTTTCTGAGTTGTTGTTGAGTAAAGGTAGCTAATGAAGCATCGGATAAATTTATATACTAAGCAGTTACAACCGGTAAAAGAAGTACTGCCGTTTAAGTTGTTGTTAGCCTCATGGGGGGCAATTGCCATATTAATAGGATTGCTTACTGGTGGGCTATTTTGGCAGCAGCACAGCCAGAAAAATGACAACATTAAGTTGGCTGATAAGTTACAGCAGGCGCAACAGACACTAACCGTACGGGCTAGCGAATTGGCGCGCCGTAATGACAAAGTGGCATTGCTGGCACAAAAAAGTGTTTTAACGAGTCAAATTGCGGTTAAGCAGCGAATATTGGCAACGATGATCGCGCAAACTGAATCGAATAGCCAAGGTTATGCTGAGCTTTTTTTAGCGCTAGCTGAGGTTAAAGGTACTAATATTTGGCTGACTAAAATTAATGTCCACAATTCTGCAGTCAGTTTGTATGGTGGCGCAATTCGTTCTAATGATGTGTTGATATGGCTTGAAGCATTAAAGCAAGTCGATCCCTTAACTGGTCAGGATTTTTCGTCGTTAAAAATCCTTCGCAATAATGATCATCTTGAGTTCTCGCTCAATAATGCAGGTAAGGCGGACAGTGAGGTGACTCAGTGAAAATGGAACAGCTAATTAAGCGTTATGTTGCGCTAACAACGCGAGAGAAAGTACTGGTTTTATTGACGGGTTTAGCACTGTTAGGATTTGTTGGAAATCACTTGATGCTTGAACCGCTTTATGAAAGTTGGCGTCAAACCGTTAAATCAGGTCAGGCAACAGAAAAAACAATTACTGAAACCCAACTGCAGATTACAGAAATTGAAGCGGTGCTGGCAACAGAAATGAATCAAGCGCTAAAGCAGGAAATTAAGGCCCTAGAGCACGATAAAACTGCGATAGAGCAACAACTGCTCGATCGGAATTTAGCGTTAGTGACTAAACGAGATATGATTTTATCGTTAAAAGCATTGTTGAATGAAAATTCTGACCTAAAGGTTATGTCATTTCGCTCGATCGAACCAGAGCCGATATTAACCGAAGTGGCAGCAGGAGAAAGCGTACAACCAACGCCTTTATTATATAAACACGCAATAGTTGTTGATATTGAAGGTAAGTATTTTTCTATCTTAAAGTTTTTACAAAAAATAGAACAAACCAGTGACAATATTCTGTGGAGCGGGGTTAAATATTCAGTGTTAGAGCACCCTAAAGCCGCGGCTAAAATAGAAGTATATACCTTAAGTACCGATAGGGAGTTTATTCGTGTTAGTGGTTAGATTACTGTTTATTGTTAGCTGGGCGGTATTTTCTGCTTACGCTCAGGCTACGCTACTAACTGATCCTACTCGTCCTGGCGTTGCTAAGCGCGTGGTTGATCTTGATGCCGATAGCGTTGAGGCTAGCGCGGCACCTGTTCGTGAGGTATTGCGATTAAATGCGGTGCAAAAATTTGAAAAAAGCAGCGTAGCGGTTATTAGTGGTAAAACTTACCGAGTAGGTGAATCCATTAAGCAAGATATTATTACAGTAATTCGTTTTGACAAGGTTATTTTTAGCTCAGGGAAAGAGCTACATTTGTTTGGCAATTCGGTCGTCAATATTTCAAAATAGGGGTTGAGCATTAATGTTAGTTTTTGGCGTTAAAAAAGGAATTATTGTCTTTAGCACGCTGGCGTTGATTAGTTGTCAAATGACGCCAATTGAGCAAGAAAAGAAAAAAATACAGCAATCATTTGCTCAAGAAAAACAAAGTAGCAAACTATCAGCTGTTCCCTTTAAAGTGCCAGCGAGTGTCGCGCAAGCATTGCAGCCTAAGCCAATTAATTTTGGAAGTACCAGCCCTTTGCGCACCGAGAAACGTTTTGATATTGCGGCAAACGGGGTAAGTGTTAAGCAACTCTTTGCGAATTTGGTCGCTAAAACACCTTACAGTGTTGCGTTCCATCCAGAGCTTACTGGCGAGGTATCACTGCAGCTCAAGCAAGTGACGCTCGACGAGGTAATTGAAGCCGTTTCGCAATTGTATAATTACCAAATTATTAAAAATGGTCGAATTATTCAGGTACTGCCAGCGGCCATTACCACCGAAACATTCAATGTTAATTATTTATTGCTTAAGCGCAATGGAGTATCACAGACAAGCATTAGTTCAGGTGGCCTTTCGGACAGTGACTCGAGCAGTAGTTCTAGCAGTAGCTCTAACTCGGGTTCTGGCTCAAACGGCACCTTTATTGAATCGCGTACTGATACCGATTTTTGGGGTGAGCTTGAAACGACATTAAGTGGTTTACTGCCCAATGAAGGTCGTCGTGTCATTATAAGCCCTCACGCAGGTGTGGTAACAGTGCGGGCCTATCCTAGTGAAATTCGCATGGTTAGAGAGTTCTTGCAGCGCTCAGAGCAAAACATTCAACGTCAAGTGATCCTTGAGGCACGTATTATTGAAGTGACCTTAAATGAAGGCTATCAACAAGGCATTGAATGGCAGAAAATTCTGACTCAAACTGGTCGTAACAATGTCACCGATTTTAACTTTAAAACGACTCCGGCCAAAATTTCAGATGTGATCAGTTCGACCATTGGCAATGTTGCTTCGTTAACATTCTCTAATGTTAATTTTAATGGGGTACTAACCCTACTAAAAACGCAAGGCGATGTTAACGTATTATCAAGCCCGCGCATCACCGCACTGAATAATCAAAAAGCGGTAATTAAAGTCGGGCAAGATGAATATTTTGTCACTGATATCTCATCAAGTACAACCAGCGTAGGTGACGATACTACCACTAGTCCTGATATTGAATTAACGCCATTTTTCTCTGGTGTTGCTTTGGATGTTACGCCGCAGATTGATAAAAATGGTCAAGTAATACTGCACGTTCACCCGTCGGTAACTAACGTGGTTGAGCAGCAAAAAACAATCGAACTGCAATCGGGCTTATTTCAACTGCCCTTGGCCAACAGCTCTATTCGAGAAACCGATACTATCATTCGCGCGCGCAGTGGCGATGTGGTGGTGATTGGCGGATTGATGAGTTCGCGTACCACTGAGCAGGAATCTAAAGTGCCAGTGTTGGGCTCAATTCCAATGCTTGGTGAATTATTCACGAGTCGCTCGCAGGCAATTGCTAAAACAGAGTTAATCATTTTAATTCGCCCAACGGTTATTGGCGAAAATACGTGGCGGCAGCAGTTAGATCAATCCAAACAGCTAGTAGATAGCTGGTATCCAGCTAGCGTTGAATAGCTAGTTATGTATTTATACCACTTTGGCTTACGTGAATTGCCATTCACATTAACACCTAATACAGACTTTTTTCTTAACCTTAAGCCTCATGTTGAGGCTTTGCAGGTCTTGATGACCGCACTTAAACAAGGTGAAGGTTTCATTAAAGTGACGGGTGAAGTTGGCACAGGTAAAACACTAATTTGTCGTAAGCTTTTGAATGAGTTGCCTAAAGATTTTTCGGTTGCTTATATTCCCAATCCTTTTTTAACGCCGAGCGAACTACGCTGGGCGGTAGCAACGGAACTGGGATTAAAATATTCACAAAATATTGATCAGCAGCAATTGATCCATATGTTGCAGCAACACCTGCTTAACTTGTCAGCTCAGGGCAAAGCGGTAGTGGTGATTTTAGACGAGGCTCAAGCCTTACCTGATGAGAGTCTTGAGGCGCTGCGACTGTTTACTAACTTAGAGACCGAACGGCGAAAATTATTGCAAGTGGTGTTATTTGGCCAGCCGGAATTAGATCAACGTTTGGCGTCGACTCAGTTTAGGCAATTACGCCAGCGTATAACTTTTTCCTACCAATTAAGAAGTATGACGCCAGCTGAAGTTGTCCATTATATCGATTATCGTATAAAGGTCGCGGGTCATCAGGGCCAACCTGTATTCTTACCGAGCCAAGCCAATAAAATTGCTAAAGCCAGTCGCGGGGTGCCGCGATTAGTTAATATATTGTGCCATAAGGCCTTATTGTTATGTTTTGGCGGCGGTAAGTTTCAAGTCTCAGAGCAAGATGTTAACGGCTCTATTGTTGATACTATTGATGCTAAACAATCAAAATCGTTGTTATGGGTAACGCTTGCAGTGATTGCCGTTAGCGGCTTAATTGGTCTTTATAGCTATTTAGGGGGCGGATTAATATGAGCGTGATAAATCAGGCCTTAAAAGACTTAGAACAGCGTCACGAACAGCCCTTGTCGGATAACAGCGGGCAATTAAGGGCGCTGGAGTTACCGAGTTCGCGCTTAAACTATTTGGTTATTTTATTAGTTGCGATGGTCTTAGTGTTGGTTGGACTTGGCTTGAGTTGGCAAGCTGGTTTATGGCCGGCGCAACCAGAGAATCTGGATCAGCAGAGTTCTATATCAATAACACCAGTTACAACCCAATCACTAAATAACTTTGAGCCAACGGCTGTTGAATCAAACAATAAAACTCAGTCATTGCCTATAACAGTTGCGGATGAACAGCCAACGATCGTAATCAGTCCTGTGCCAAGTACGGTCGCCACACCATCGGCCCCAGAAAAACCAGTTATAAAAATTGCTGACGTAAAGTTGCAATCTACTGTTGAGAAGCCTGCGAAACAAACTGTCATAAAAACAACATCGAACTCAACATCGAAAAAAACGGTGAAACTACCAGCAAAACAAGCTGTGACTAAGGCGATAAAAAAGATAAAGGCCGTTCCGCCATCACCAACAGCTGATGTTGTCATTGCAAAGACAAAGACAAAGACAAAGATAGTGTTGCCCGAGCCGCAAGTAATACCAGCCGTAGAATTAGTCGAGCCATCAGCGCCAGCGGGTGAATTAACGATTGAGCGGGTTGAACTGACACCGACAGAGAGCGCCGCTGCATTGCTTAAACAAGGGCTTGCGCAGGCAGACCGAGGATTAATGTTTAAAGCGCAAGACTCTTGGCGAGCCAGCTTACTAGCATTGCCTGCGCAGCATCAAGCACGGGAGTATTTGGCACGCAGTTATGCTAATCAAAACAACATGGCTGAAGGCTTGAACGTGTTAATTCGTGGCATTGAACTCTTCCCCAAGCAGTGGTCATTTAAACTACTTGCCGCTAAAATTTATCTGCATAATCAGCGGCAATTACAGGCTTTATCGGTATTAGACCGTCCTTATCGCTTTGCGAAAGCCGATAATGAAATACTTGATCTCGCTGGGGCGATAGCTCAGCAATTGCAGCAATGGCCACAAGCCCAGCACAATTATGCACAATTGGTGATGCGAAATAAAACCAATCATAAATGGCTGATGGGCTTAGCCATTGCACTTGACGCTCAGGCGAAGCCCCAAGCAATAGCTCGTTATCAACAATTGTTGGCCTTGCCTGATATTGCCCCAGTATTAATTAATTATGCTAAGCAGCGCATTGAAGTGCTGCAGTCCCAGCAATGACACTTATCATCAAACCAATCACAGAGAGTACATAATGGCTAAACCCAAGTTAAGGATGCGACTAGGCGATTTATTAGTTCATGAAAATATTATCAGTGAAGCTCAACTGATGGATGCCTTGTCGGCGCAAAAAAGCACTGGCAAAAAATTAGGCGGGGCATTAATTGAATTAGGGCATTTAAGTGAGGTCCAGCTACTGACCTTTTTGGCTCAGCAGCTAAAAGTTGAATTTCTTGACATCAATACGCTGCGAATTGATCCGCAAGTGGTGCAACAACTGCCAGAAGTGCATGCTCGGCGACATCGTGCCTTGGTAATTGCCGATGATGGTCTGGTAGTAACCTTGGCGATGAGTGACCCAGCTGATTTAAATGCGCTTGATGCGATTGAATTGCTGTTGTCACCAAAGCAAATCAAAATGGTCGCGGTAACCGAGGGCCAAATCCTCGATTCATTTGACCAGTTGTATCGCCGTACCCAAGATATTGCATCATTTGCCGAGAAGCTAAGTGAAGAGCACGGTGAAGACGAAGATTTCGAGTTAGTTAGTCTCTCCGATTCCCAAGAAGATGCCACCGTAGTTAAACTGTTACAGTCTATTTTTGAAGATGCGGTTCAGGTTAAGGCATCGGATATTCATATTGAACCCGAGCAACGGTTAGTACGGATCCGCCAGCGTATTGATGGCGTGCTGCAAGAAAGTGTCTTGAACGAAGCTAATATCGCAAGCGCGCTCGTATTACGGCTTAAGTTAATGGCCAGTTTAGATATTTCAGAAAAACGCTTACCGCAAGATGGTCGGTTTAATATCAAAATTAAAGGTCACAGCATTGATATCCGTTTGTCGACTATGCCGGTTCAATTTGGTGAATCAGTGGTCATGCGTTTGCTTGACCAGTCTGCAGGTTTGTTAGGCATGGAGCAAACCGGGATGCCATCAGACATGATGGCTAAATTACGTTATCAAATGAGTCGTCCTCACGGCATGATTTTGGTTACTGGGCCAACGGGTAGTGGTAAAACCACCACTCTTTATGGTGTGCTCAACGAATTGAACGAGCCGGGCAAAAAAATTATTACGGTAGAAGATCCAGTCGAGTACCGTTTACCGCGGGTAAATCAAGTTCAGGTAAACACCAAAATTGGCTTAAACTTTGCCAGTGTTTTGCGTACAACCTTGCGTCAGGATCCCGACATTTTAATGATTGGTGAAATGCGAGACCACGAAACCGTCGAGATTGGTTTGCGAGGCGCTTTGACTGGACACTTAGTCTTGTCAACATTACACACCAATGATGCCGTCTCAAGTGCGCTGCGCTTAACCGATATGGGAGCCGCGGGTTACTTAGTAGCGAGTTCATTACGGGCTATTATCGCCCAGCGTTTGGTGCGTAAAATTTGTGAACACTGCAAAGAGCCTCATCAATTATCAGGCAATGAAGTTAGCTGGATTGAGCACCTCACAGAAACAGATTTGACCCAACAACCATTTTCTAAAGGGCGTGGCTGCCAGCGTTGTAATTTAACTGGTTGTACTGGCCGAGTTGGTGTGTTTGAGTTTTTAGAAGTTGATGTTCATATGGCGCAAGCACTGCGACAAGATGATCCCGATGCTTTCACTCAAGCTGCTGCGCAAAGCGAGGGCTTTGTACCTTTGGCAAGCGCTGCTTTAGATCTCGCAATGGCAGGCGTTATTCCAATCAGTGAAGTGCTGCGTTTGGCCGAGCAATCAAGTGGTCATAACTCAGTTACTCAAAAGAAGGTGTAATCACCAATGCTGATGTTTAGTTACAAATCCAGAGATCGCCAAGGTGAATTAGTCTCGGGCAAGATGGAAGGTAATGATACCGATCATGTGGCTGGCATTTTGCTGGGGCGAGGTTTAACCCCGATTGAAGTAAAACCAGCGAAAGCCAGCAGTGAAGGTATTTCATTGCAAGCCTTGTTCGAAAAGCCGGTATCACTAGATGAGTTAGTTATTTTTTCTCGTCAAATGTTCAGCTTAATGCGTGCGGGCATTCCGGTAATGCGCGCAATCGCTGGCTTACGCGATAGTGCAAGCAACCCTATAATGACTAAAGCTTTGATTGCCGTTTTAGCTGATCTTGAATCTGGGCGAACCTTGTCGACCGCGTTAGATAAACAACCCAAGGTTTTTAATCAAATCGTCGTGAGCTTGGTGCACGTTGGTGAAAATACCGGCCAACTCGATTTGGCTTTTGATCAGCTAGCTAAATATCTTGAGCGGGAGCAAGAAACCCGTAAACAAATTAAGTCGGCGATGCGCTACCCAACCTTTGTTGTCTTTGCGTTAATCGGCGCGATGGTGGTAATGAATATTTTTGTTATTCCGGTATTTGCAAAGATGTTTGATAAGTTTGGCGTTGAATTGCCGTGGACAACGCAAGTGTTGCTTACAACCTCCTCGTTTTTTGTTAACTACTGGCCACTGATTTTAGGGGCGGCGATTGGTGCGACTGCTTGGGTTAAGCATTGGATGGCCTCAGAAAAAGGTCAGCTAATTTGGGATAGAAAGAAACTGCAAATGCCAATTGTTGGCAGTATTATTAGTCGTGCATTGCTGGCGCGTTTTGGTCGGAGTTTTTCAATGATGCTGGCTGCTGGCGTGCCGCTGTTACAAGGGTTGAGCTTAGTCGGCGATGCGGTTGATAATAAATTCATGAAAACCCGTATTGATCATATGGGCGTTGGCATTCGATCCGGAGAAAGCTTGCTACGGGTTGGTGCCAGCTCAGAACTATTTAACCCGCTGGTTTTGCAAATGATTGCTGTTGGTGAAGAAACAGGGCAACTTGAGCAAATGATGACCAATATGGCGGAGTATTATGAGCGAGAAGTCGATTTTGATCTTAAAAGCCTTACAGCCAAAATTGAACCGATATTAATCATGATAGTCGCCGGCATGGTGCTTATTCTTGCATTGGGTATCTTTACCCCGATGTGGGATATGATGTCTGCGATGAAGAAGTAACGGCTAATGAAACGACTTAATCAGTTAGATAGTGGTCTATTTCGGTTTGTTATTGCGGTATTTATGATGTTAATGCTGATTTTCTTTATTAATAAGTCTTACCTTAATAATAAACAAACGATCGACAGCGTTAACTTTGAGTTGGAGCAGCAAAATTTCATTAAGACCTTGGCGTTAGTGAATGGCCAATGGTTATTGGAGGGGCGCCCACGTTCAGTTGATTTTTCGTTTCATGACCAAGATAATAAGCTTGGTCATTCACGTGTATTTGCGATGTCGACCTTTGGTTGGCCTTCACTAGGTGTAAGCCCCGATGCTAACTACTGCTTGAGATTATGGTCAGCAGTTATCAACGTTGATCAAGCGCAAGCGGCACAAAAAATATTTAGTACCACAAAGTTTGACAAAGATGATGACATTCGCTGTAAAATTTGTGATGTTAAACAACAAGATTCATGTTTAACTTATTCAACGAAAACAGGCATCAGCATTGCCTACTGATAACGCGCACAATAAAAGGCCGTTGCTCAGTAATATCCAGACAAATAAATAGTAATACGGTAGGTACATTGGATGATAGGTAAATGGAGTAATTATGAGTAAGCAGCAAGGCTTTTCATTAATAGAATTAATTATCGTGGTGGTAATTTTAAGCTTGTTGGCTGTAACAGCCTTACCGCGCTTTCTCAATATCACCGAACAAGCAGAAGATGCCGCGGTAGAAGGCGTTGCTGGTGGTTTCTCGGCTGCGGTTGGCTTAGTGCGTGCCGAGTGGGAAATAGAAGGGCGGCCCGCAGAGAACGACGCCTATGTAACCATGACCTCAACCAAAATTCAGGTTAATAAATTTGGCTTCCCGACCGCACAAACCGGCGAAGAAGGCACCAATCTGGCGCCAGATCAAATGACAGCGACTGCTTGTAAAACTGTATTTGACCGAGTAATGCAAAGCCCGGTGCGCAGTGTTATTGCGGGAGAGAAAGCCAACAACGTGCGTTATTATATTAGTGTTCAAAACAATAGTGGCACTACCGATAATGATACTGCGTTTGATCTGTGTCTGTATCATTTGGTTGCGACGCTTAATGTCAATAAAACCAGTGGCATTCCGACCAGTAATGGCTTAAATGATGGTAATTTATTTACTTATAATCCAGCGACTGGTCAAATACAGGTATTTAGTAACAATCAATAGCTATAACGCAGTAATAAATGAGAATCATTAAACCGATACTATTAATCCGTTGTTTTGTCAGTTATGATCGCTTTTGATTGTTGCGCGATAATTCACCGGTAGTGAGTGTGGCTAATGAAAATAATTAGTCGATGTGGCCAAGCAGCACGGCCAAACTAATACGTTTAATCGCGCGGCATAACAGTTTTGTTATCCGGTGCCGCCAGAGCTATCGCAAAGTAGTGGCGGCAGTAATAAATTTTTTGCAGCAGATAGGAATACAACATGAAAAAAGTACAAGGCTTTACCTTAATAGAATTAATCATCGTTATTATCATTCTTGGTATTTTGGCGGTAACCGCGGCACCAAAGTTTATTAACCTAAGTGGCGATGCCAAAGCGTCGGTGATGCAAGGTGTTGAAGCCAGCATCAACAGTGCAATAGTTGGCATTCATGCCAAGGCGTTGATCAACGGTCAGACCGCATCTACTGGCGAAGTAAAAATTGGAACTGAATATTACGCGCTAGTTCATGGTTACCCAGCAGATGCGAGTGGTGATGGTACCACCGGTGATGGTTATGGGATTGATAAGCTAATTGAGGTTGACTCTAGTGTCGTTAGTTTTGCTACAGCAACATTTACCCACGCCAGTGCAACTGATGGTACTGTGTGTAAGATTGAGTATAAAGAGGCTAAAGAAGGTACAAAAGCATCAGCAGAATCGACACTTACTGGCTGTTAACATTGAATAGCTGTAAAACTATTACCTAGCTTGAGCGGATAGTTTAACGATAATGTCACAAGGCACCTCAAGCAGGTGCTTTGTTGTTTTTATACCAATGACATTAATTTATGATCTTGTTATGACTAAGGAGGCAAGATAATGCAACATCAACGCGGCTTTACCCTTGTTGAATTAGTGGTCACGATGATCTTAATTTCTATTATGGCAATCACCGTGGTACCAAAATTTTTTGGGCCCTCAGAATTTGCTGTGTTCGCCGTACGTGACCAACTTTTAGGGCAATTACGACTGGCACAATTACAAGCAATGAACCGCCGCGGTACCACTCATAACTTACTCATCACAAGCAGTCAATTTGGCTTGGCTCGCTCAACGTTAGTAGGCGAAACAGTGTTGGCGTCTGGCGCACAAACCGCGGTAGAGCTTGACGATGTTAGTATTAGCATCGCTGGCGACAGTAGTTTGTCTTTGCGTTTTGATGCCAGTGGTAAGATTTCGGCAGGTGACTGTGCGGGTGGCTGCACCCTTAAAATTATTGGCAGTGAAACGCTTAGCATAATCATTGAGTCAGAGGGCTATGTGCATGCTTCATCTTAATAAAACGCTAAAAGCGAGCGCTGGTTTTACCCTGCTCGAACTGATTATCGGCATTGTGGTGTTTTCGATTGCGATGACCATGCTTAGCACCCTAATTATGCCGTTAGCTCAGCGCAGTACTGAGCCGGTCTTTCAGATCCGTGCGACTAAGCTGGCTAATGCCTTGCTCAATGAAATTGGCGCAAAACCCTATGATGAACAATCAAAACCTTGGTTAGGTCTTGGTCGGTGCGATGAGGCGATAGATTGTACGTTAGCGGGCGCATTGGGCCCTGATCTTGTTGGATCTACCCCCGAATCGCGCGATTTATTTGACGACGTCGATGATTATCATGGCTTAAGCATTGACGGTCAGCATTTGTTTAGCGGCGATCAATATGGCGACCTCTATTTCGATTATCAACTTCAGGTGACGGTGTTCTATGACGGTGACTTTGATGGCGAAAAAGACAGCGACATCAACAGTCGCGCTGCCAAGTTGGTACAGGTTGCTGTGACAACGCCAAGCAATGAGACACTCGAATTTGCGATTTACCGGAGTAATTACTGATGGTTAGGGCTAAGGTCAGGACTAGGGCACAACGAGGCTTTACCTTGATTGAAATGATCATGGTGATCATTGTGTTGTCGGCCGTTAGCATCGGGGTTAGTTCATTTGTTCATTTTGGGATCGATATTTATCGCGATGCCGTGGGCCGTGATAAACAAATTGGTGATAGCCGTTTTTTGATTGAGCGGCTGACCCGAGAATTGCGCGAAGCACTGCCAAATAGTGTCAGGGTCAGTGATGAGGATGGCAAGCCCAATTGCCTTGAATTTGTGCCAATAGTCGCCAGTTCTAGTTATATCGATATTGCAGTTTTGCCTGAGTCCCTAAGCGATAGTCCACAGGTAGTATTGCCAGCTGCTGATGTGCCTTTAACTGCGGGGGATAAAATTGTTATTTATCCGCTAGAACCCGATGAGATTTATGTTAGCCCTAGCGGTGTTAGCGGCAAGGTTTTTTCACTAGGGGCTGGTGTACCTGCAAGAGCGATCACTGGAGTCGTGACCGCTAATCTCAGCTTGAGCAAACCCGTACGATTTGCCGCAGATTCGCCAACCGAGCGTTATTATATCGTTAAAGATGCAGTAAGCTATTGTGTTGAGGGGGCTAATATCAAGCGTTATAGCGGCTATTGGCAAGCAGGTTTGCAATTGTCGCCCCCGACCTCTGCTGGCTCGACAGGAGTATTAATGGCTGAAAATCAGGTTAATAACAAACCCTTCGTTTATCATCATGACAGCCTTACCCGCAGTGCGATGGTGCAATTAAACTTTGAATTTAGTTACGATGATGAAAAGCTAAAGCTTTATCACGAGGTGCACGTTGTTAATGTTCCCTAAGGTGTCAACTAGGCCCCATACTAATCAGCGTGGCAGCATGTTGGTGATGGCGCTATTTGTCATTGTGGTATTAGCATTGCTAGGCTTAGCTGTGGTACAAGTACTCAGTGATAGCAACAAATCAACTGTTTATGAAGTTTATGGCGCTCGCGCGTTTAATGCCGCCAATAGTGGTGCCGACCATGCACTGGCTGATATTTTTGGACCAAGCGTTGTCGGTCCTGCCCCTGGACGTTGTACTACTGTTAATAGCAACACTTATACCTTGCCTAAGGCGGTGATCACTGGTTTTAGCGGCTGCGATCTAGTGGTCGAGTGTGAAGAGTTTACCGTTAGTGAAACTGGTTTTACCCATTATCGAATTGAGAGCACGGCCACTTGTCAGGCAAGTGAATTTGAGACACAACGCACCGTTGCTATTGAAGCTCGGCAGCGTTAATGTGCTGGCTGTTAAGTCGAGCGCTAGAAATGTCTCGACAGCTATATTCAAAAATAGCATTTATTTAACGGACAAATTTTGTCAGGCACTTTCGCGTAGCTTACAACGAAAGCAATAGTTGACTTGATAATTAAGAGCATCATAAATATGAATTATTTACGTCATAAACTTATCGTTTTAACCTCCTGCCTATTATTAATGCTCGTTAGCAGCAATAGCGCTTTTGCCGTGCCAGGCTTGTCGGGGTCTTATTGGAATTTATATAACCAAAAATATAATGCGACAACGCCCCCAGATTTAAGCCGTGTTGATTCTGAGATTAATTTTAACTGGGGCAATAATAGACCTGACTCAGCAATTGGTTATGACAACTTTGTGGTACGTTGGACGGGATATATTTTGATCCCAACCGACGGCGACTACAAATTTTCTACGACAACCGATGACGGTGTTCGATTGTGGATAGATGACCAGCTGATTATTAATGATTGGGGTGTATTCGCAGCAAAGACCTTAGTGAGTTCGGCGCAGCCATTGATCGGTGGTCGGCAATATCGAGTACGCTTAGAGTATTTTGAAAACTATGGTGAAGCAGTCGCGCAATTAAAATGGCAAACACCTAGTAACAGCACAAGCACAGTAATCCCAAGCAGTCAGCTTGATACACAAAGGACTGCACAGCTGTTACATCATTACACCTTTGATAGCGAGTGGGACACGACAAATTCGGTCATTGATATCGTCGGCAGCAGTAATGGTTTGGTTAATGGCAGCGTTGAACGGGTTTTATCACCGCTCGAGGACAATAAGTTTGAAAGCTGTTACGCCGCAAAATTTAACAATGGCAATATTAGGTTAGCTAATTTGGAGTTAGAACTTGATGAGGCAGAGCAAACTTCAGTAAGTTTCTGGATGAAATGGAATGGTGGCAATAGTGAGATGCCCATTGGTTGGGATCAGTATGATCTATGGTTCTATAACAACAAGTTTGGCTTTAATACTTGGAATTTGGACATCTACGGCATTCAGTCGAACGCATCAATCAAGCTTGCCGATAGCTGGCATCATATTACGGCCGTTTTTACCAATGGTAGCGTTACTGACAATGTTCTATATGTCGATGGTAAAAAACAATCATTGGCCAAACAAGCGGTGCCAGGGTATGGCAAAAGAGATCCAGCTATTAATAATGCAATAGTTGCTAATGCGTTAACTCTTTCAGGGTATAACCAAGGGAACGTACAGCGATTTAATGGCTCGATTGATAATTTAAAAATATATCGAGGCGAAATTAGCCAAGCTCAAGTTACTGCTGATATGAACGAGAGCAATCGTTGTGGTGAGATAAAACCACAATTAGAGTGGCACCTCGATAACGCGAGTTTACACGGTACAGTTAACGAAATAATAGATTATTCTGGCAATAATAACCACGGAACGATTGTTGATTTGGTAGGCAGTAATCAATCATCTGGTCATGTTAGCAGCGTGGCCAGTGGTCAAATTTGTCGTGCAGCCAATATCAGCGCAGATAACAGCCGTGACAATTACTACGCGCTCGATACTAAACTGGTCATGGGCAACCGTGGCACCATTAGCTTTTGGTATGCCCCCAAGAGTGCGTCGAACAAACAACGAACATTATTTGATGGTACATCTGACGGTAATCACGATAAGTATTTTTTCTTAAGGCGTGAAAAAAATGGAAAATTAACCTTCGCGCTCGAAGACAATCATAGTAATGAAGATGATTTTAGATATCGCTCTGTCGACAAAGTGCTTGCAAGTAACGCTAAAGTCCATATCAGTGCGAGCTGGGATTTAGAGCAAGGCTTGATGGCTTTGCATGTCAATGGTCACCGAATATCCTTGAAGAAAAAAAATCGAGATATTAGCAGCAATACCGGCATTATTGGGTCATTGAGTTCGTTGTATTTCGGTGATAATCGCAATGAATATACTATAGATGTGAGTAATGGTGGCTTACACACCGCCGATGGCGCGTTCGATGAAATCGTTATTTTCGAGCAAGCGTTATCCGATGTTCAAATTAAAGCAATTTATGATAATCAGAATTTAGGCAAGAACTGGGACGGTGGACAACGAGATGATTGTGAGCAGGAGGTTATACGTTTTACGGTCGAGGCTAGTGATGTCGCCAGTACATGCAAGGCCCATAATGTAACAGTGTCGGCGTGGGACGCTAATAATGCGTTGATTTCAAATTTCAGTGGCACCATAAAACTCGCCACCTCGAATAATAATGGTTCGTGGTCAATCGGTTCTAGCAGCGATGCGGCAGGCCTCTTAACCGATAATATCGTTGATAGTGGCGCTGGTCTTTATCAATTTGTTGCAAGTGATGGCGGTCAGGTTAATTTACAGCTGTTAAATCAACATGCTGACAAGCTAAGTGTTTCGGTAGATGACCAAAGTGGTCATGTGGTGAACAGCGGTGAAATTGCGTTTAGTGACAATGCTTTTGTCATTACTAATGAAGACGATTTGGCTGGCAGCGATCATGTTATTGCTGGCCGTGATCATCAATATCAAGTGGAATTGTGGACCAAAGGTCAAGGCAGTTGCACGATTGCGACTAATTACAATGACGTTAATCAGCAACTTAAAGCTTGGCTGGTGCGTGATGGTGATTTTACTAATGGTCTTGCACCGAAAATAACGAGTGTATCTAACAATGATTCGGTGCCTAATGCTCAGCCTAATAGCACTAACATTACGCTTAATTTTAATGCTGGTGTCGCTCAGTTTTACCTCCAGACCAGTGATGTCGGAAAGTATGCGCTTAAATTACTTGATGATTCGAAAGTTTTTGCCAACAATGTCGATATTGCTGGTGGCAGTAACAGCCAAGTTATTCGTCCATTTGGACTAGCTTTTAGCGAAATTAACCAAGCGGGCAAATTAAATAGCGGCGGTGATGAAACAACAGGCGGCAGTTTTGTCGCCGCTGGACAGCCATTTTCATTAACATTAGGTGCTTATTTGTATGACCCTAGCGAAGATAGTGATGGCAATGGTCTGCCAGACGCAGGTGTCAACATCAGTGATAACGGCTTAACACCAGCCTTTAGTGCAGCCACCAGAGTAGATATTGCCAGTTTTACCCCAAGCCTTGGGGTCAAAGGGGTTTTGGCTGGAGAGGGAGTTGCTACTGATGCTTATGCAGGTGGTAAAGTGACGTTAAGCGGGGTTAGCTATAGCGAGGTAGGCAGTATTGAGCTGAGTGCATCGATTAGCAATTATTTAAATTCTGGCATCAATTTGACAACAAACAGTGAGTCGATTGGGCGTTTTTATCCCGATCATTTTATGGTCTCGGCCGTAAGTGCGCCTGTGATTTCAGAGACTTGCGTTAGTGGTGATTTTAGTTACATGGGGCAAGATAATCTTGGAGTTAGCTATACCCTAAAGGCGATGAGTACAACGTCGACAGTAACGCAAAATTACGATAATAATACCCTAGCTTATACTCAAGCTGCGGCGATTAATTATCATGCACACAACAATGGCGCAACTACAGAGCTTAATGTTGACAATCGGCTTGCTGTTGGCGCTGCCGCACAATGGTTAGCGGGACAATACGAAATTGCGGTTAATAATGCCAACTTTTCAAAACTAGCAATGGTCGACGGGCCTTACTCAAAATTACAATTAAGTATAAGTGTCGATACCGCCGCTGAGCTTGATGGGCGTGATTTTAGCGCTGGAGGTAGCAAAGATATTGGTGAATCGCTCGATATGCGGTTTGGTCGGGCCACGTTGAAAAGTGCCTTTGGTCCTGAATATGGCGATTTAGCGCTGCCGGTTGAATTACAGTCTTTCGATGGCACTAAATTTGTGACTAATACTGCAGATAATTGTACCGCATTAACGACAGCAACGTTATCTAACCCGTTGCCAGTGGCGACTTCTGTTACTGATGTCAGTGCTATTTTAGCTGGGGTTGGCACTGTGTTATTAAGTGCACCAAATCCCAGTGGTATTGGTGAAACTACCGTAGAACTTGAGGTTGCACCCTGGCTTAAATTTGATTGGGATGGAAATTTAGCCACCGCACAGCAAAATCCTGCTGCGGTCGCAACCTTTGGTCGTTATCGTGGTAACGATAGAATAATTTTTTGGCAAGAAATTAATTAAAACAACTGTTAATCTAGTTACTTTGTACTGTTTAGGCGCAACATCTTTTGCCCAATGGCACTTATTCGCTTAAATATGCCAAAACAACCTGTGTTACGCTTGTTTAAAGCCGGTTGCATTGGTAAGGTTGTCGGGTTTTTCTTCTAATTATTTTTCAATAGGCGTGATCGATGTTTAAAAAGCTCCGCGGGTTATTTTCAAATGATCTTTCAATAGATCTAGGCACGGCTAATACCTTAATTTATGTTCGTGATCAGGGGATAGTGCTCGATGAGCCATCAGTAGTAGCGATTCAGGAAGATCGCAGCAACGGTACCCGCCGTGTTGCCGCTGTCGGCACCGACGCTAAGCGCATGCTTGGCAGAACTCCCGGCAATATTAAAGCTATTCGACCGATGAAAGATGGTGTTATTGCCGATTTTCATGTTACAGAAAAAATGTTACAGCACTTTATTAAGCAAGTGCATAATAATAATTTTTTACGTCCAAGTCCGCGCGTATTAGTTTGTATTCCTTGCGGTTCAACGCAAGTGGAGCGTCGAGCGATAAAAGAATCGGCTGAAGGCGCTGGCGCGCGTGATGTTTATTTAATCGATGAGCCAATGGCTGCAGCTATTGGCGCCGGATTGCCAGTATCAGAAGCAACAGGTTCGATGGTGATCGATATTGGTGGTGGTACTACTGAAGTCGCGATTATTTCACTTAACGGCATTGTTTACTCTAGCTCGGTTCGCATTGGTGGTGACAGATTTGATGAATCTATTATCAATTATGTTCGTCGCAATTTTGGCAGTTTAATTGGCGACGCAACTGCTGAACGAATTAAGCATGAAATTGGTTCGGCTTATCCCGGTGAAGAGCTACTTGAAATTGAAGTACGTGGTCGTAATTTAGCTGAAGGCGTGCCAAGAAGCTTTAGCCTAAATAGCAACGAAATTCTTGAAGCGTTGCAAGAACCATTATCAGGTATCGTTAGTGCCGTAATGACAGCATTAGAGCAATCGCCACCGGAACTGGCAGCGGATATCTCAGAGCGTGGCATGGTATTAACCGGTGGTGGTGCGTTATTGCGTGACCTTGACCGTTTGATCATGGAAGAGACTGGTATTCCAGTTGTCGTCGCCGAAGATCCACTCACTTGTGTTGCTCGTGGTGGCGGTAAGGCGCTTGAAATGATTGATATGCACGGCGGTGATATTTTCACTTATGAGTAAGGCGCTGTGATATCGTTTATTAGTCTATTTGCTGACACTGAACTAAGACCTGACGATCGCGAGGTCGGTGGGTCATGAAGACCATTTTTATTCGCGGTTTAGCCACTCGGTTCCGAGTGGTTTTCTTTGTTGTTTTGTCTGGAATTTTATTACTAAGTACTGACAAAATGGCCCCTTACCGAGGTTATTTTGTAACCTTGGTTAGTCCGTTGCAATTCATTGCCAGTGCGCCGATGGTGGTACTTGATGATATTTCAGAATACTTCAAGTCACGCGTCAGCCTGCTTAATGATAATGCGATGTTGCGGCGGCAGCAGCTTAATCTAAGTGATCGGCTGTTAAAGCTCGAGCACTTAGAGAAAGAAAACCAGCGCTTAGCTGCCTTGCTGGGTTCGCAAGTTAATGCCAGTCAAAAAAAGCTAATTGCCAGAGTACAAATGGTCGATACCGACCCGTTTAAGCTTCAGGT
>Ga0105356_10001237_pt1 | contig 25324 bp, 18 predicted proteins | sample GOMGulsemesocosm_3_FD_83502 | JGI IMG/M metagenome (GOLD analysis project Ga0105356, IMG submission 83502) | Methane-oxidizing microbial communities from mesocosms in the Gulf of Mexico - GOM9D Gulf of Mexico | ecosystem: Environmental > Aquatic > Marine > Cold seeps | place: Gulf of Mexico... | reverse complement strand
TAGGAGGCACTCCGGATGTAGGAGGAATATGGACTAATGTAGAGTTGATTTATACTTATACAGTGATGGCAACCGCACCATGTACAAATACAGCATCAGCTACTGTGACCCTAATAGAACAAATTGTAGATGCAGGAACGAATGGGGATTTAACTGTTTGCACAGGGGTTACACCAACAGAAGCGGAATTATTTTCAGCACTAGAAGGAACACCCGATACGGGAGGAGTTTGGACCAATACGGGCTTGGTTTATTCTTATACTATTACGGCTATAGCACCATGTACAGGAACAGCAACGGCAACGGTGACAGTATCAGAAGAATCTATAGACGCAGGAACAAATGGGGTATTAAGTATGTGTACGGATGATATTCCAACCGAAGCAGAGTTATTTGCGGCACTTGGTGGTACACCTGATACTGGTGGAGAATGGGCCAATGATGGATCAATTTATACTTACACTGTCACAGGATCAGGACAATGTAATGATGTCGAAACGTCAGAAGTTGTTGTAAGTATTGATAATACTGATTCAGATGGAGATGGCGTTACGGATTGCGATGAAATGGCAGGTGATACAGATCCGTTTAACCCTTGTGATTTTGTTTTAAGTGATATAACGGTTGAGGTAACTGCAATTGCAAGTTGTAATGGATCTCTAAAAGTAATTAAAATAATAAGTACCGAAGCTACCGAAGTTGGAGAAACGATTAGATATACAATTACTATTGAAAATACAGGCGAGTCTATTTTATCAGAGATAAGTTTAGTAGATACTTTTATCAATTTTAACGGGGAGACTTTAGATTTAACAACACCTCCATATTTTATAAGTTCAGATTTAGGAAGTGAAGAAGGTGAACTATTAATTGGAGAAATTGCGACTTATTTTGCAGATTTTGAAATTACCGAATCAGCAATTCGATCTGGAGGAATTAGTAATAGCGTATTTGTAGAAGCTATAACTCCAGGAGGAACTATCGTTGAAGATGTTAGTGATAATGGAGATGATTTTGACGGAAACACAGAAGATGATCCCACAATACTTGAATTAGGTTGTTTAATAGCCTATAGTGAATTCTCACCGAATGGAGATGGATATAATGATACTTTTATCATTGGATGTATTGAGAATTATCCAAATAATAAATTATCGGTTTATAACCGTTGGGGAAATATAGTATATCAACAAAAAGGGTATTCCAATGATTGGAATGGTACTTCAAATGGAAGATCTACATTACAAGCATCGGATAAATTACCAGTAGGATCATATTATTATGTTTTGGAATTAGGCGATGGCTCTAAACCAAAAATAGGATGGTTATATATAAATCGATAATAATTATGATCATGATAAAAAGAACAAAAAAAATGACACATAAATCATCATTGTTAACCGTATTAGTTTTATTAGTATTCATACTAACAATTAATACTAGTTTCGCCCAACAAGATCCTCAGTATACACAGTATATGTATAATACTATGAATATTAATCCAGGCTATACTGGGCAGAGAGAGGTGTTGAGTATAACAGGATTATATAGAGCACAATGGGTTGGAATAGATGGTGCGCCCAAAACACAGTCCTTTAGTATTCATTCACCACTACGAAATGAAAATATTGGATTAGGGTTATCGGTAGTAAACGATGCTATTGGCCCAGCAAGTGAAACATATATAGATGCTAATTTTTCATATACTATTCCATTCAATAATGGTGTGGAGTTGTCTTTTGGAATTAAAGGAGGATTTCATTTGCTAGAAACAGATTGGAGTAAAGGAATTTATCAAAACCCAGACCCACTTTTTAATGAAAATATAAGTCTATTTTCTCCAGCAGTAGGGATGGGGATGTATTTGCATTCAGACAAAGGGTATGTGGGGCTTTCGGTTCCCAATATGATTAAAACAAAGCATTATGATGATTATCAAGAAACTTTAGCCTCAGAGCGTTTTCATTATTACTTAATTGGAGGTTATGTGTTTAATGTATCTTCAATGATAAAATTAAAACCAGCATTTTTGGTTAAAGCGGTATCAGGAGCACCTTTAATTGCTGACTTTTCAGCCAATGTATTGTTTAATGCAAAGTTGACACTTGGATTAGCATATAGGTGGGATGACGCTATTAGTGGCATGGTCGGGTTTCAAATAAGTGAAGGCTTGTTTATGGGCTATGCATACGATTACACCACTTCAGGCTTGAATAATTATACAGGAGGAACACATGAACTCATGCTGCGTTATGAACTTAAAAAAATTGGTCAAATTTTATCTCCTAGATTTTTCTAAAGAAAGCATAATTATGAAAAAAAGAATATATATAGTTTTGTTACTAGGTAGCATTGTGGTCAATGCTTCTTATGCTCAAAAAGGAAAAATTGATAACGCGATTAAACAATATAATACGTTATCATATGTAAAATCCTCAGCCATGTTGTTAAGTCTCGTGAAAGACGGGAATAGATCTCCCGAAGTATTACAAAACTTGGCCAATGCTTTTTATTTAAATGGCAATATGAAAGAAGCGTCACAATGGTATGGCGAACTGATGGCTTTGAAATTAGAAATAGATCCAGAGGTTTATTTCAGATATGCTCAAAGTTTAAAGTCTATGGAGAATTATTTAGAATCCGATAAGATAATGCATGAGTTTAGTATCTTAAGTCCTGAAGATTCAAGAGTAAAGGCCTTCTTGTTATCTCCAAATTATTTGAAGGGAATTGCAGATTTATCAGTCGATTTTCAATTGGAGAATTTAAATATAAATACTGAATATTCTGATTTTGGCACAGCTGTATATAATTCTATTATTTATTTTGCATCGTCTAGAGGAGATGGAAGAAATTACAATTGGAATGCACAACCGTATTTAGATATTTACAGTAGTAGTGATACATCAAACGATAAAGTTCAGGGCGTTCTGGGTGATGTAAATACTAAATATCATGAGTCGTCTGCAGTATTTACAAAAGATGGAGCCACCATGTATTTTACGAGAAACAATTATTATAATGGTAAGTTTAAAAAGAACAGTAAAAATCGTCATAGCCTAAAAATTTATAAGGCAAGTTTAGTTAATGGTAAATGGACAAATATTGAGTCTTTACCGTTTAATAATGATGAGTATAGTACCTCCCACCCTGCTTTAAGTTCGGATGAAAGCAAACTTTATTTTGCATCTGATATGCCGGGTACTTTAGGGAATTCTGATATTTTTATTGTAGCTGTTAATGAAGACGGTACCTATGGAATTCCAAAAAATTTAGGAAAAACAATAAACACGGAAGGACGAGAAAACTTCCCTTTTATTAGTAAAAATGGAACCTTATATTTTTCTTCAGAGGGGCATTTAGGGTTAGGAGGCTTAGATGTTTTTAAATTTGAAAATATTGATGATATTTCTAGCTCAACTGATGTTGTATTTAATATTGGAAAACCAATTAATAGTCCTAAAGATGATTTTGGATATGTGATAAATTCATCGACCCTTAAAGGATATGTGAGCTCCAACCGACCCGGAGGAAAAGGTGATGATGATATTTATAGCTTTACCTTGCCAATTCCTATACAAGCCTTAACGGGGATCGTTTTAGATAAACAAACAGGTGAACCATTGGCAAATGCTACCATCTCAATATATGATGAGCAAAAGAATGTGGTATCGCGATTAACATCAAATGCAATCGGGAAATTTAATACAACTTTAAATAATAAAAAACAGAGCTATACAGTTCTTGCTACATTAGAAACATATAGCAAAGACGAACAATCTTTTGAAGTTCTTAGCACCAATTCGAATGGAGAATTCTCATTGAAAATGACACTAGAACCACTTTCTAAAATTGTTGAAGTGGGAACTGATTTATTTGAACACTTGAACCTTGCACCAATTAATTTCGATTTTGATAAGTCTAATATCCGACCAGATGCAGAAATTGAATTAGCCAAAGTAATTGATTATATGAAAAAGTATCCTACTCTAAAAATTGATGTTAGATCACATACAGATTCTAGAGGAAATGATAACTACAATCTTGCTTTGTCAGAGAGAAGAAATAAGTCTACAATTAATTATATAATCAATAATGGTGGTGTTTCAAGCGAAAGATTAACTGGAAAAGGATATGGAGAATCAGCCACTGTAAACAAATGTAGTAATGGTGTGAAATGTACCAAGGAAGAACATGAAGCAAATCGTAGAAGTGAATTTATTGTAGTTGCGAATTAAGTGTTTTACAGAAATTAATAATTAAAAAGAGAGCAGAAATAAATTCACTGCTCTCTTTTTTTTGTAGAACTTATTTACCCCCAAGCATCAATAGTTCATTGCAAACCACTTCAGTTATATAGCGTTTTTCACCTTCTTTAGTGTCATAACTTCTTGAAGTAAGCTTGCCTTCTATAGCAACTTCTTTGCCTTTAGTGACATATTTTTCAATAATCTCTGCGGTTTTCCCCCAAGCTACAATATTGTGCCATTGCGTATCTGTTACTTTTTCACCTTGTGAATTTTTGTAACTTTCATTAGTTGCGATAGTAAATTTGGCTAGCATTTTTCCTGATTCTAGATTGATAATTTCAGGATCGTTTCCTAAGTTACCAATTAACTGTACTTTGTTTCTTAACGTACTCATAAGATAAGTTTTAAATTATTAATTAATGTGTTGTTGATTCATTTCAACACTGCAAATATGAAACACAGCTTTAAAGTTATTCGGTTGTTAAGTATTTAAAATCGTTTGTAAACGTTTGTAGTCGCTTGTAAATGAATAAAACTTTGTATGGGCATCTATATATAAAAGGATACAAGAAAGAAATCTAAACGTCTCTAAATAAATTGATTTTAGATAAATCGTAAAATTAACTAGTCTCTTGTCAATAAGGAGCGGATTTATATTAGGGGAAGCACAAAAAGATAGCGTTTTAAGGGAACTTAAAACGCTATCCTTTTAGTTCATCTTAAACTAAATGACTAACCAACTAACAATTATAGAATATATAAAATGAACCTCTATAAGGTACAAAAAATACTTGTAAAATAAAAACGGCAGCTACATTAAATGGTTCCGTTAAATGATAGTAGTCGTTTGTAATTGAATAATTTGTAACTTGTATATTTATAGCTGTTTTATGAACTATAATATAGACAAGGCCTTTGAGATTTTAGAGCAAACCCCACAAACGTTACTGTCTTTATTGTCGAACTTATCCGATGAGTGGATTTTTTGCAATGAAGGTAAAGACACATGGAGTACCTTTGATATTGTTGGTCATTTAATTCATTGTGAAAACACAGACTGGATTCCACGTTTAAATATTATTTTAAGCAATCACGAAGATAAAACCTTTGAACCTTTTGATAGGTTTGCACAATTTGAAAATTCAAAAGGGAAATCTTTAGCAAATCTTTTGGAAGAGTTTCGGCAAATAAGATCCGAAAATTTGGAATATTTAAAATTGTTAGACCTTTCGGAAAAAGAGTTAAACCTAAAAGGGGTTCATCCCACATTTGGAACCGTAAGCTTAAAAGAATTATTAGCCACATGGGTTACTCATGATCTTGGACATATAGCACAAATATCAAGAGTTATGGCTAAACAATATAAAAATGAAGTCGGACCCTGGACGGCGTTTATTTCAATTTTAAACACATAACATGACGATATTAAATGTTACTGAATTTCCAAGTATTGAAACGGAACAATTGATGCTTCGAAAACTATTAGTCTCCGATCACGAACAAATTTTTAGTTTAAGAACAAATACTGAGGTTATTAAATATATTGACCGACCAATATCTCGAAAAGATAAAAATGGATTAGCCTTTATTGAAAGGATTAGTAATAGTACTAAAAACAATGATATTTTTTATTGGGTAATTACTTTAAAAGGGAACTCTAAATTAATAGGCTCAATTTGCCTGTGGAATTTCTCTTCTGATAAAACCATTGCTGAGGTTGGTTATGAATTATTTCCAGAGTACTTTAGAAAAGGATTTATGAATGAAGCGTTGATTGCTGTTTTAGATTTCGGATTCAATATTTCTCATTTTAAGACAATTGAGGCATTTACACATCGAGCAAATTTGGGTTCTAAAAAATTGTTGGTCAAAAATGGTTTCAAGGAAGATAAATCTAGAGTAGATGATGATAACTTGAATAATATAATTTTTATAAAAACGAATGATTAAACTTATAGGAATCCCTTTTGACGGGAACTCATCACATTTGCAAGGACCGGCATTAGCACCTTCAAAAATTAGATTGATGGATATTGAAGGTTCTGCTAATCGCTTCTGTGAACACGGCGTAGAAATTGTAGAAGGTAAAAATTACGAGGACTTGGGAGATATGACTTTTCCCGATTCCAATCCTGAGTTGGTGTATAAAATGATAAAGGAAACCATACACAATGCTTTAAGCCCGTCAGACAAGGTTATTAGCTTTGGTGGCGATCATTCCATTTCTTTCCCTGTCATAGAGGCACATGCCGACAAATATAAAAACCTAAATGTATTACACTTAGATGCTCATGCTGATTTGTATGAGGATTTTGAGGGTAATCCGTTTTCTCACGCCTCTCCCTTTGCAAGACTCATGGAAAAAGGATTGCTAAAGTCCTTAACCCAGGTTGGGATTAGAACCTTAAATACCCATCAAAGAGATCAAGTGAAAAAGTATAATGTTAAGCTTATTGAAATGAAGGATTTTAATATGGATTTTATTAAAGATCTGGAAGGACCATTGTATATTTCTTTAGATATGGATGTGCTGGACCCTGCTTTTGCACCGGGAATTTCACATCATGAACCAGGAGGATTGTCAACTAGAGAACTCATAACTATTATTCAACAAATACAAGTGCCTATTATTGGGGCAGATATTGTGGAGTTAAATCCAAAAAGAGATCTCAATAATATGACTGCCATGGTGGCTTACAAACTGTTTAAAGAATTAGCATCAAAAATGACTCCATAGGTGATATTAAATAAATGATTATTGGCCCTAAAAAAGAGAACACATGAAAGTATATGTAGAAACTGATCGCTTAATATTACGTGAAATGTTACCAAGCGATGCAGAGGGAATGTTTGAGTTGGACGCAAACCCTTTAGTACATAAATATTTGGGAAATAAACCAGTGAAGACTATCGAGGAATCTCAAAAAATGATTGCTAAAATCAGAGCGCAATACCAGAATCAGGGTATTGGTCGTTGGGCGGTAGTTGAAAAAGTATCGGGAGATTTTATGGGTTGGTCGGGATTAAAGCTCAATTTTGAGAAATCGATGAATAAGCATTCTAATTTTTATGATATAGGATACCGCTTGATACCCAGATTTTGGGGCAAAGGCTATGCTACAGAATCGGCAACCGCAGCAATGGTTTATGGGTTTAATACTTTAAATCTTGAAACTATAGTGGGATTAGCCGATGTTGATAATATAGCTTCAAATGCAATACTTAAAAAGATTGGATTAAAATATATAGAAGATTTTCAATACGAAAAAGTAATGGTGTCTTGGTATGAACTTAATAAACTTGAATATGGAAAAAAGTTGTCCTGAATGTGGTACAAAAATAGTAGGTAGAATAGATAAGAAATTTTGCAGTGATGCTTGTCGGAATTCCTATAATAACAAGTTTAATAAAGACACTAAAAACCTGATTCGCAATACAAATAATAGGCTGCGTAAAAATTATAGAATTCTGGAAGTATTAAATCCTGATCAAAAAACCAAGACTTCACGAGCAAAGCTGATTGAAAAGGGATTCGATTTTAATTATTTCACAAGTATTTATACCACCAAAAAAGGCACGGTTTATTATTTTGTTTACGATCAGGGTTATCTTGCTCTGGAGGGTGATTATCTGGCTTTGGTGAAGCGTGATGGTTAAATATTGGTTTTATTATTTGGATAGAATTATAATAAAATATGACAAAATTTTTACATAACTTACACTTATACATGACAATAACCTGATACATTGGGAGTAGTTTTGACTTGAGTCTGAAAAGATTTAATGACGAATTTTAATTAAAATGTATTACCATGAAAACAATACTGACTTATCTACTGATTTCATTTCTAGCCTTCGGAAATATTACGTCTATGCACGCCCAAGATTCTGAGCAATTATTTCAGAAAGGAATAATGCAGGAAGAGGGTGAAGGGGATTTAAAAAAAGCCATTGCTATTTATAATAAGATAGTAAACAATGTTTCTGCAGATCGTAATTTAAGAGCAAAAGCCTTGTTGCAAGTGGGTATTTGCTATGAGAAATTGGGTAACCAAAACGCAAGGAAAACATATCAAAAATTGATTTCTGACTATTCAGACCAATCGGCTATTGTTGCCCTTGGAAAGCAAAAGTTAAAAGCTTTAAAAAAGCAAAAAACTTTTGTAAAGCGTGAAGGGATTGTCGCTACTCAAATTTGGAGCCCTGCCAGAAACACCTATGGCGTTTCACCAGATGGGCGCTATTTTAATTATATTGATTGGAATAAAATCTCGATAAATATAAAAGATATACAGAATGGCACCACACAAGCAATCTCGAAAGAGGGGACTTGGAATAAGCCAGTGCAGTTCCCTGACAAATCTATTTGGTCTCACGATGGGAAACAACTTGCATATTTCTGGTTTGTAGGAAATGAAACAGAATTACATATTGTAAATGCAGATGGCTCAAATAATAGGGTTATAGCAAAAGGTACATCAGGACATGGACCTTGGCCAGTTACTTGGACGCGTGATAATAAGAATATATTGACATTTATTAAAGATGTGTCAACTAGTGTTAATACCAAGGAAGAACAGAAAATAGTCTTACTATCAGTTAAAAATGGTGACGTTAAAGACCTAAAACGATTTAAAGGACTTGATTTTGGAGGGCATATTGACATGTCACCAAATGGTGAATATATTGTTTATACACTCGATCAAAATGAAGATACGGATGCTAAAGATATTTATATTTTGGCTATGAACGGTAGTGTTGATCAAAAATTGGTTGGCAACTTAGCCAACGATACTGATCCAAAATGGTCTCCTGATGGGAAAGAAATATTCTTTTTGAGTAATCGCTATGGATCAAATGATTTAATGCGTTTAAAAATTCAGAAAGGAACCGCACTAGGAGTACCGGAGATTGTAAAGCCGAACTTGGGATACCAGATATATTTACATGACTTTACTAATAATCTCGCTCTATATTATAGGTCAACAAATTTAAGGTCAGATATTTATACGGTAAATTTGGACGAGAATTCTGGAAGTGATTATATGAAGCCACAAAAAATTTCAGAGCTACAGGAAAAAATGAATAGAAATCCTAATTGGTCTTCAGATGGCCGTTATGTAGTTTACCATAGATGGCAAAAGTTTAGACATGATTTGTTAGGTGAGCAATATCATATTACTATCTATGATACTAAAACTGGAGAAGTTCAGAATATTAATACTAATATTTATGGTGGTCAAGTGTTGGGAGTACCAATCTGGTCACCGGACGGAGAAAAATTATTATTTCACGGTATGATAAAGAATAATTTGCAGTTTGGGTATTTTGTTTTTGACATAAAGTCAAAGAAAGTAATTCCAATAAAGACTAAGAAAAATACATCCAGAAGTGATATGGAAGGGAGGTTTGATACGAACCAGATTTTCTCAAATGATGGTGAAAGCATCTTCTTGTTATCTAATGATCAAAAAAGAATCTTAAAAATTGACCTAAATTCAAAAAAAGAAACAACAATATTTGCTGGAAACGAAGAAATACTTCAGTTTAAAATATCAAATGATAACAGTAAAATTGCTTATGGGTATATGGGAAGCAATCGGGGAAACATATATGTTGTTTCAACTTCAGGAGGCGTTTCAAGGAAGATATTAAGTACAGATAATAAAACAACACCTTATGATTACTATTGGGACGAAAATGATGAATTTTTATATTTTTTAAAAGGAAAATTCAGAAATGTAAAGCAGATAATGAGAATTCCTGTTGATGGTGGTAAACTAGAAGAGTTTTTGAATTTTAAAGATGCATTTTCAAGTGGGATTATCACAAGGGTTAAAATTCACCCCGATGGAAAGCGCCTTGTTGTTGCGCTAGAAGTAGGTAAAGGAGAAGAAGTCTGGAAACTGGAAGGTGTTTTTAAAGAGTAATCTATGTAGTTAAATAGTTGTAAATTAGTGTAAAAAGTATATTTCATGTGATACGTATTTTTGCTAAAGAGTCTAAGCTGATTGTTGTTTTTTTCCTAACTGTCATTATTTTAGGGAGTCTACTAACCTATTTAAGTATTAATAATATTTCGAACTATAAAGAATTAACAGAAAAGAAAATTTCTGAGGAAGAACGGGATTTATCCAAGCAATTTTCTGAAGACTTTAAAAATGAATTAGACCGATTGGTTGTTGCTTTTAATGAACTTATTCAAAAGGATTCTCTGGTAAATTTGGATAGATTTAAAAGTATAGATACTATCTCAGAGATAAAACAAACTATGGTTATGGATAAGAATGGGGCTTTTTTATGGCCCCATTTTGAGTATTCAAAAGGCATATCCAATAAGAAAATATCCAGTTTAAAGTATATAGAAAGCATTAAAAGGGCTCAGTATAATGAATTTGTAACTCAGGATTATAGTAATGCGGAGACACATTATCTATCAGCACTTAAATGGGCTAAAAGTGAATTAGATTCTGTGCATGCCTTGAACGCGGTGTCAAGACTTTATGTGAAAATGAACCGTTTTGAAAGTGCTTTTAACAGCTATGCTTTAATTTTATCTCAGTTTAGCAAAGTAACTAATGCTACAGGGTTTTCGTATGCTTATTTTTCTGTAAATCAGTTATTAAAAATAAATGACCCAACTAAGAATGAAGCGGTGCAAGATATTTTGGATGGCTTTTTGTCTGAATTGTCAAATGGAGATATTCCACTAAACTTTGGAACTTCAGATGTATTGTCATTAATTTCAGAATGGACTAAGCAATTTAATAGAGACAATACAATTATTAATCTCGAATCAAAGATTCAATATATCTCTGATTACTTGGAATTTATAAATAATTATAAAGAACCTATAATTGAAATTTTTAATAAGGGAACTTTTAATGATAAATCAACTAAGGTTAGAGGCTTTACTGTTTTAAAACCAGTTTCAGGTAACAATGACGAAGTGATGCTATTAAATAAAAAAGGAAATAGATTTCTAGGATTTAATGTTAGTCTTGAAACCGTATTTGAAGGGGTGAAGCAGAGCCTAATTCCAAATCAATCAAAATTTGAATATGACATATCCTTGGTCAATACCGAAGGACAACCCTATTATTCAAATAATGAATTAGTTGATGTTTCAGCTTTCTCTCCGCATTTTAGTGCGCATAGAATTAAAATTGGCTTAAAAAATGAATCTATAGTAGAAACTTATGTGTTTAAAAGAAAACTGATTTATGGAATTGGCTTTATTTTATTATTAGGCGTAATGGTTCTAGGATTAATTGTTTTGGTGCAAGATGTACAACGAAAGAAGCAAATGACGCGTTTAAGGTCCGATTTTGTGTCTAATGTGACACATGAATTAAAAACACCTTTAACCTCTATTCATATGTTTGCCGAATCCATTTTAATGCGACGTGTAAAAACAGAAGTAGACATTCATAAATATGCAAATATTATTGTCAAGGAAAGTGAAAATTTGAAACGAATGATAAATAATATTCTTGATTTCTCAAGAAAGGAAAATAATAAATTAAGTAGCCATATTAAAGAAACAAACCTTTCAGATATTGTTAATACAACCCTAGAAGATATGAAGTATTGGCTAGAGTTAAGTGAATTTGAGGTTTCAAAAGAAATTGAAAATAATGTTCTGGCAAAAGTGGAACCAGAAGGGTTGAAACAGGCTTTGTCTAATTTAATAAGTAATGCCATTAAATACTCCTTATTAGATAAAAAATTAATTGTGCGTTTGTTTAAAAACAAAAAAGCAATACATATTGAAATTGAAGATTTTGGTATAGGAATTCCACAAGATAAATTGAATTTAATATTTGAAAAATTTTATCGGGTAAATTCAGTGGAGAATGAATCGGTTAGTGGCACGGGGTTAGGGCTTACGGTTACCCGCGAAATTATTGAAGCTCAAAAAGGAGCATTGAAAGTTGAGAGTGTTTTAGGGAAGGGTAGTAAATTTATAATTCTATTTAATGCTTAAAATCTAGATAAAATGAAGAAAAAAAAACAGATACTAGTTGTTGAAGATGATTTAAGCATTCTTATAGGATTACAAGATAATTTGATAGCCGAAGGCTATCAGGTATTAACAGCTTCAAATGGTATAGAAGGTTTAAAAATTGCACTGGAGAAAGGGATAGATCTGTTGTTGTTAGATATCATGCTTCCAGGGGTCAATGGCTTTGAAATTTGTAAAAAACTGAAAATTGAAAAACCCTTATTACCCGTATTAATGCTAACCGCTAGAAGTTCGGAAACAGACAAAATTGCAGGACTGGACTATGGAGCTGATGATTATATCACGAAACCATTTAGTATTTCCGAGTTGTTGGCCCGGATAAGAGCTATTTTAAGACGAGTATATCCTGAGAAAAATAAAATGGAAAGCTTTGCCTTTGGCAATGTATCTATTGATTTTAAAAGAATGCAGGCTTATGTCAGTGGTGAGGAAATTAAATTTACAGGTAAGGAATTTGCCATTATTGAATATTTTATCGGTAGGGCAGGAGAAGTGGTTCATCGGCACGAATTATTAAATGAAGTTTGGGGGTATAAAAAAATACCAACAACACGAACGGTCGATAATTTTATACTCGACATTAGGAAAAAGATAGAAGATCAGCCTTCGAATCCAAAATATATTGTGAGTGTTAGCGGGATTGGTTATCGCTTTGAGCCCTTTGTATAATTAAAAAGTAAAATAGAGGCATGATATTGAATCGTGCTGTAATCTATGAAAGAGTCTGAAAAATTTAATTTTAATTATTTCCAGTTTTGGCCTTTGAGTTTAAGTGCTGCCTTCAATATATCTTTTTGACTTATCAGTCCAATCAATTTTCCGTTTTCAACAATTGGAAAACGACGGCGTTTCGCTTCTAAAAATTTATTAGCAGCATCAAAAATATTCATATTGCCATCAATGGTTTCAACATTTTTAACCATGTGTTTTTCTATACTGTGGCTTTCCATTGGCATATTATAATACCTACTTTCACTGATTTGTTTGATACAATCGCCTTCAGAAATAATACCGATGAGCTCGTTATTATCATTTACCACGGGGCCACCAGAAATACGATTCTTGATTAGAGTTTCTATAACTTCCTCGATGGATTGGGTGGTCTTAAAAGTGATTAGATTTGTGGACATATAATCCTTAACTTGAATAGGTGAGTCGTCAGATGTTTGTGATTGTTCTCTTCTTGAACCTTGAAAGCTTTTAATACCCATAATATTAAGTTTTAGAATTACTTAAAGTTACTTATTTAAAATGAGTTAGCCTAAACTTAAATTTTAGTATTTTTAACCAACTAACTAATTTATTTATAATGATCAAAAAAACCATAGCTTTATTGCTATTGATTGGTGCTATCTATTGGAGCTTTTTTGCAATGTTGCCTAATAAAATTTCCGATTTAGACACCGATAATAATTCGTTTTCTACAGCGAGGGCCTTAGTCCATCTTAAAGAAATTTCTAAAGCGCCCCATTATGTTGGGAGTCCTGAACATGCTAATGTTAGGCATTATTTAATTCAACAATTAGAAGCATTAGGTTTAGAAACCCAAATCCAAGAATCGTATTCAATGACCGATTGGGGGAACCTGTCTAAACCAAAAAATATTATTGCCAGAATTCCAGGCAGTGATAATACAAAGGCGCTTTTATTACTCTCACATTATGATAGTGCGCCACAAGCTTCACTTGGAGCTAGTGATGATGGTGTTGGTATTGTTACTATTCTGGAAGGCTTAAGGGCCTTTTTAAATGATGGTGAAGTTCCTGAAAATGATATTATTGTGTTGTTCACCGATGCCGAAGAATTGGGACTTAATGGTGCTGATATTTTTGTGAATCAACATGAATGGGCTAAAGATGTTGGATTAGTATTGAATTTTGAAGCTAGAGGTAGCGGTGGGGCAAGTTATATGCTGATGGAAACCAATGGAGGAAATGCCGCTTTGATGAAAGGATTTGTTGCTGCAAATCCAGAGTACCCAGTAACAAATTCATTGGCGTATAGCATTTACAAAAGTTTACCAAATGATACTGATTTAACCGTTTTTAGGCGTGATGGTGATATTGAAGGATTCAATTTTGCGTTTATAGATGACCATTTTGATTATCATACGAGTAATGATAATTATGAACGATTGGATAGAAATACCTTGGAACACCAAGGCTCCTATTTAATGCCCATGTTGCATTATTTTGCTGGTGCTGACTTGAGTGATTTAAAAAGTGACGACGATTATATCTATTTCAATGTTCCTGTGCTTAAAATGGTAACCTATCCGTTTGCTTGGATTTGGCCTATGCTTATTTTTGCTGTGATCATTTTTGTAGTATTGTTGTTGTTCGGTATTTATAAAGGACGCTTAGTTGTTAAGGATATATTAATGGGATTTCTTCCCTTTTTATCTACACTAATTATAGGTGGTTTTGGAACCTATTATTTGTGGAAATTATTACAATGGATATACCCTCAATACGGAGAAATTTTACACGGCTTCACCTATAATGGTCATACCTATATTTTAGCATTTGTATTTCTGATTTTAGGAATATGTTTTTGGTTTTACCATAAGTTTTATAAGAACCAAAATACAGGAAGTCTCTTAGTAGCACCTATTACATTATGGTTAATTATATGCGTTCTTGTAGGGTTAAAATTAAAAGGAGCTAGTTTTTTTATTATACCTGTGTATTTTGGATTGTTAGGGTTGTTTGTATTGATAAGGCAGAAAGTTCCAAATTTATCAGTGATGGCATTATTGAGCTTTCCATTACTTCTAATTATGGCACCTTTTGTAAAGATGCTACCCGTTGGGTTAGGACTCAATAATTTATTTATAGTTGGCGTTTTAGGTGCACTTATATTTGGATTATTAATTCCGGTATTTGGGTTTTTTAAACATAAAAACCGCTGGGCTTATTTTATGTTTTTCTTATCATTTTGTATGTTAGTTTCTGCACATTTTAAAAGTGATTTTGATAGCGAAAGTCCTAAGCCTAATAGTTTGGTTTATGTATTAAATGCCGACGATAATACCGCAATATGGGCCACATATGATAAGGTGCTTGATGATTGGACATCGCAATTTTTGGGTGATACACCTAATGACGCAAAAAAACTTAGCAATAATACACTTGCGAGTAAATATAATTCTGGTTTTTCTTATACAAAAGAAACAGAGGTTAAAGCCATACCTACTTCTGAAATTGAAATTTTTAAGGATACTATAATTGGCAATTTAAGACATGTTTCAATAACCATTAAGCAGCAACGTAATATAAATAGGTTAGATATCTTTTCTGATTCTATTTATGTGTTCAAAGATTTTAAGGTTAATGGGGTTGCCTCCTTTAAAGAAAGTGAAGAGAGTGATGCCTTTGAAAAACGAAGAAGAAATCGACTATTCAGTTATTTTGTTTCCGATAATGATTCACTCACATTAGAGTTTATAACTCCTAAAAATCAAGAAACTAAACTTTTGATGTTTGAATCGTCTTTTGATTTGCTTTCTAATCCTTTGTTTAGTGTGCCCGAAAGGAGTGAAACTATGATTCCAAAGCCATTTATCCTTAATGATGCCGTAATAATTACTAAAACAATTCTTATCGAGAAAAAATAATTGTCGTCTAATTAATGATTTACATCTATATTTTTTTAGATTTGGCGAAAATATAATTTAAGAAAGATGAAAAAGTTAGTAGGAGTATTGGTTTTTATGATTGCTTTCCAGGTGTCAGCGCAAGATAATAGTACATTATTAAAGCATTTTGAGGCATATTATAAGCAAATGAAAGATCAAGGGGATGTTCAGGGTGTTATAAATGCATTAACACACTTAAATGTAGTTTCTCCAAGTAAAGCTAGATTGGATACTTTAGCCGTGCTGTATATGAATGATAACAAACATATTCAAGCGCTAAATACTATTGGTATAGATAAAAATGCAAACGATTCTGATATGGCTGTTGAGGTGAAGGCAGTTTCATTACAACGCATAAATCAGCCGGCAAGAGCAGTTGAACAATATGAAGAATTATTTAAGAGATCTCCAAGTGCGATGATCGCTTATGAATTAGCTGATTTGAAGATTCAATTGAATGATTTAGCAGGCGCTTCTTTACATATTACTTATGGATTAGAGAATGCAAAAGATGATATGATGCGTAATTTTTATGAATCACAATCACCATATCAAGTGCCTGTGAAAGCTGCATTTATATATTTAAAAGGATTATCGAAGTTTAAATTAAGTAATGAATTGCATATTGATGCAGCTATTGCTTTATTTGATGAGGCATTACAAGTTGCTCCTGGATTTAACTTAGCACAGATCAGTAAAAATGCTTTAGAGGCTAGAAAAACAGCAGAAAAGAAAGATTAATTAATCAGTATTAATAATGAAAAAAGCAGCTCATTGAGCTGCTTTTTTTGTTTTATATATTTGATAATTACCAAATTCTAACTCTCTTTTCTGGAGCTATATACATTTTGTTTCCTTCTTTAATTCCAAAGGCCTCATAAAAAGCATCTATATTTTTTAAAGGTTGTGTTGCTCTATATATTCCTGGAGAATGTGGGTCTGTTTTGATTTGAGTACGTAATGCATCTTCTCTAGTTAGGGTTCTCCAAACTGTAGCCCAAGACATAAAGAAACGTTGCTCAGCGGTAAAGCCATCAATATCTTCAGGTCTTCCATTTTCATCAAAGAATAATTGTAGCCCATCATATGCTCCAAGAACACCACCAAGGTCGCCAATGTTTTCACCTAAAGTGAATTTACCATTAATGTTTACGCTATCCAATACTTCAATAGCACTGTATTGTTCTGCTAGTGCATTTCCTCTTTTTTCAAATTCAGTAAGATCTTCTGGGGTCCACCAGTTGTTAAGGTTACCATCGCCATCAAAACGAGCTCCAGAATCATCAAAAGCATGTGATATTTCGTGACCAATAACAGCACCAATCCCACCATAATTTACAGCTTCATCTGCAGTATAGTTATAGAAAGGGGGTTGTAAAATAGCTGCTGGAAAAACGATCTCATTATTTAGCGGGTTAAAATAAGCGTTAACTGTTTGTGGTGCCATTCCCCATTCTGTTTTATCAACAGGTTGTCCATATTCAGACATGCTCTTTTTAATATTCCAATTGCTAACAGCTAACATGTTTTCTGCGTAACTATTACCTTCCTTAACCATAAGTTCTGAGTAGTCTTCCCATTCATCAGGATAAGCAATTTTAACTGTAAATTTATCTAACTTTTCAATAGCTTTTTGCTTCGTTTCTTCGCTCATCCAGTCTAAAACTTTTATTCTGTTTTGGAAGGCAGCAATAACATTATGAATCATTTTCTCAGCTTTAGCTTTTGCTTCTGGCGGAAATTTAGCTTCAACATATAACTTTCCAATAGCTTCACCTACAGTTCCATTTACTGTTCCTAAGGCACGCTCTTCTGCAGGGCGTTGTGCTTTCGAACCATTTAATGTCTTGCTGTAAAACTCCCAATTGGCTCTGTTGATTTCAGTTGTTAAGTAGTTAGAAGCACTATTAAGTGTGCTCCAGTGCATCATGGTTTTAATGTCTTCAATTGAGGTAGAAGTTAAAATATCTTGTAATGCCATCATATACTTTGGCTGTAATACCATGATAGTATCTATCTCCTTGGTAATTCCCATATCAGTAATGAATTTCTTCCAATCTATAGAAGAGGTCATCTCCGTAAGTTGAGAAATTGATCTCGGATTATTGAAATTACGAACATCTCTACTTTGAACTTTGTCTAATCTTGGTTCTGCTAATTTTGTTTCTAAGGCTAAAATCATATCCGCAGCTTTACGAGCTTTGGCTTCATCATAATCAATAAATTGAAGCATTCTTGTAATATGATCAGTATATTGACCTCTTATTTCTTTAGATTTATCATCTTGATCCAAATAATAATCACGATCTGGTAGTCCTAATCCACCGGAGGCGATATATGCAGTATTCATACTACTATCATTTAAATCAGGGAAAATAGCGAGCCCTGTAAATGGTGCATCTACTCCAGTTGTTTTTGCAAAAACAGTCTGCATGTCACGAAGGCTTTTAATACTATTGATAGCATTAAGTAGGGGTTTTAAAGGAGTTGTGCCTGCTTCGTCTCTAGCCATTGTATCCAATTCAGATTCAAATACTAGAAGTGCCTTTTTTTGATCGCTACCTTCTGAATAAGTTCCTAATTCTTTTGAGGTATTAATAATGTCTAAAACATCTTGACGCGTAGATTTACGTAATACTCCAAATCCACCCCATCTGGATTCTTCATCAGGAATAGTATTGGTTCTAACCCAATTTCCATTTACATAATTATAAAAATCGTCTTTTGGATCCACCTGAGTATCCATATTCTCTAGAATTATTCCGGGAATTTTTTCTGCTTCCGCCAGGTCTTTTTTTGTGCCATCATTACATGCAACAAGGCCAATAAAGGCGACGGCACTTAATAACGATACTCTTTTTGTGTTGAGTTTCATTTAAATTTGTTTTAGTTTTTTAATAGATGCATTTTACCCCTTGCCATGAGTAGGCAATCTTGATGATTATAGTAATTGTTATATGATACTATTAATTGAATCACGAAGAGATCATTGCTTTGAAGTGTTTATTTTGTTTAATGTACTTATTACTTAGAAGCTTGAAATAGGATTTTGTTACAATTTAACATGAAATTATGATAAATTAAAGGACAAAGGGATCAAAATATATGTTTTGATCCCTTTGTAAATTGATGTAAGCGAAACGTTTAGTCAACTCTGAATTCAAATATCTCAGATTCAGAATTATTCCCTTCAGCATCTGTTGTGATAACTCTCCAATAATATGCGTTCCCTGCAATAACATCTACATCTATTGTAGTTGTTGTCTGTGAATCTCCAAGAGATGTTGTTGGAGGTGAGGTAGTGTCAAAATAGATGTTGTAACCCGTAATATCATCGTCAATATCATTTCCTGTCCATGCTAGACTAACCGTCGTAATTCCAGATAAATTTGCACCCATCGATGGAGCGTCTAAGTCTACAGGAAAAGGGGCGTGGGATTCGGTAGCGTCTCCAGAATTATAAAATTTCCAAGTCTCACTTTGAGCAGTCTCTGTTGTGCTTGTTGATTTTGAAATCACATACCAGGAATAGGGAGTCCCTTTGTTGATAGTGATATTTTTTTCATTGGTATTGGCGTTAAGTGTAATACTTGAATTATTATTAAGGCTTTTAACTACAATTGTATAGGAGTCTGTGTTTGCTGAGGCCTCCCAGGTGAACGTTACAGAGCTTTGGGTAGGCCCTACTGATGTGCCTTCATTACATTCTTGATTATTTGCAGGAAAGGTTAAAGCGGCTGCAATTGGTGTTGCCGGAGCTGGAGGAATTACATTGTCATCACCATCGTCACTACTACCACTACAGTTAAAAAATAATAGCACTATAAATATTAAATTTAGATTTTTCATATTCTTATTATTTTTTAATGACTTTAAAGTTTGTTGTTGAATTACCATCGTTCACATCAAGGATGTATACACCTTCTGAAATATTAGGGATGTTTATGGTGACGGCTCCATTTTGTAATATATAGGATTTCGAAATAATTACGGTTCCAATTAATGAATATAACTTCAATTCTATAGTCTTTAAAGACACATTCCCAGTGTTAATTGTAAAGGTATTGTTGTTAATTGGGTTTGGATAAATTTTAATACCACTAAAGTTGTTAATAGTTTCATTATAAACGCCTTGACAATCTTTGTCTGTAAAAACTTTTAAGGTATTTACACCTTTTATTAAATCCAATTCAACTTCAGTTTCAGATGTAGTTATAATTTTACCATTTAATTCTATATAGAATTTATCTGCCCCGCCTAAGGTCAATGATACTTTATCTGTATCTCTAATTCGTGATGATACTGCAAGGTCATCTGGCTGTGTAATTGTTACATTAAAACATTGTTCGTAATCTGATTGTCCATCAACAGAAATACAAATTAAATAGTTGCCACCATCCAGATTAGAAAATGTGTTAGAAGTTGTAAAGGGGGTGCTAATATCAATGCCATTACCAGTTATTTGTGCCGAATATGATAATAATTCAACAGCAGTAATTGTAATACTCCCGTTGTTACTATTTCGGCATGTTTCACTTGTTATTTGTAATTGAAAGTTACTGCTTGGTAAAGTAAATACAGTACATCCTTCAGAATTGACAGTATCTCCATTAGGGGTGTTATTGCAACTGTCGTTTGCGTTTGGTACACCGTCATTATCAATATCGTCATCACATACATCTCCCAGTCCATCATTGTCAAAATCAGCTTGATCAGTATTTGCGGTATCAGGACAATTATCATTTACATTTATAATGGTGTCGTTATCAGTATCACAAACGTTTCCTATGCCATCACCGTTGTCATCTTCTTGATTGGCATTTGCAGTTAAAGGGCAGTTATCATTAATGTCTAATATACCGTCATTATCATCATCATCATCACAAACATCTCCTATGCCGTCTTCGTCTGTGTCTAATTGATCGGTGTTTGGTGTATTTACACAATTGTCGATAGTGTTTCCTACGCCATCACCATCATCATCTGGAGTGACTCCATCAACAAAGAAGTCATCAAGTATAACACCTTCTTCATTTTCAGCCTGATCTGAGTGAAAAACAATTCTAAAAATAACACTAGGTTCTGTCGATAGAGGTGCTAAATCATAACTATAAGGCGTCATTGTAGCATTGGTGCCAGTCCATTGACCTCCAACACAGTTGAAGCAGTTATCAGCAACACCATCACCAGCTATTCTTGAACTGTTATACCAGTTGGGATCTGTTGAACTTCCTAGTAAAGACCAAGAAGATCCTTGATCAAGTGTGTATTCGACATAAGTTAAATCCCAGTCAGGCTCTATAACAAATGCCATATTGAATTTTAATATAGGATTGATAATGGAGCTTAAATCATAGCACATAGAGATTAGATATGATTTAGTTAGATCTGGATGATTGCCATCAAGATTGGTAGCATATACACTTGTTCCAGAGGTAGCTGTGTTTAATAAAGTTCCTGTAGGTACTCCTCGTTCCCACATCGATGTTGTGGTTTCTTCTAAATTAAAAGTGATGAATTCGTCCTCAATAGATTCAAAGGTGTTTACTTGTTCTGAAACACCATTGCCATTATTGTAAAATGTAGTTACTTTACTGTTATTATTGGGAAAAGCATCATTTGTAATAGTGGCAACAATATTTAAATCATGTTTGCCAAAGTTTAAATTTAGCATGGGCAAATCAATTGTTGCTTCAGCATCTGTAATTAGATTGCCATTCCAATTAAAAATAGTATCAACACCTCCATCTATAGTGTAAGTAATATCAACGCTCGAAATTGTATTCAATCCATTATTTTTAATGATAACTTGTGGATTAATATCCGAACAATAAATATCATTGCTAGTTGGGTTTATTATGTTAATAAGATTTATATCATCAGCTGCTCGTACAGTTGGTTCTAAAGGGCTTTGCCAAACACCTCTTCCATAGGTTGCAGCAGTAATATTTTCATCAATTAAATTAATTTCTAAATCCCGTACTGATACATTAGGAAGGTTGTTTTCAAAGACTTCCCATAGAGCACTCATATCATCATATCTATAAACACCTAAACTTGTACCCAAATACAGTTGATTTGTTGTACTTCCTTGTTGATGTTTAATAATGTTTTTTGTTACAGAAGGTAGACTTCCTGTAATATCAGTGAAGGTGTCTCCTTGATCTGTAGATTTATAGACCTTACCATTTGTTCCTTTAGTTGTAACATAAATAATACTACTATCATTGTTATTTACTTCTATGGATGATATACTTGTGTCAAATGATTCTGTAGTAGTAAAAGTAACACCGCGATCTGTACTTTTGTGTAAATTACTATTAATAGCCACAAATATATTATTAGGATTTGCTTCGTCTATTTCTAAAACATCAATATCCTGACCGAAGGATGGAGATATTGGAACCCATGAAGTTTCGTTTAATTTGTATAATTTTGAATATCCAGCATATAATTCGCCTGTACTGTTCATAACCAAAGGTGTCACCCAGTTTCCTCCACTATCATTGGAGCTAGTTTCTGCAGCTGGGGCCGATACTCCACCATCTCGACTTGCACCGGCAGAATTTGAAATATGTAAGGCTGCACCAAATTGTATGAAACCATAATGTAAATTTGAATTACTAGGGTCAATTGCGGTATCCATACCATCTGCTCCATAGTAATTTTGCCATTGGTTATTATTAAACGAATAGCCACCATTATCTTGAAGACCACCAACCATATTTTCTGAAGATTGTCTTGAAACAGAAATTCTGTAAAATTGACCAATTTGCATGCCAGCTGTTAAATCTGTAAAATTAGTCCCGCCGTCAGGAGATTTATAAATACCCCCGTCAGTTCCGGCAAATAATTCATTATTATAAAAACGAAGCAAATGAATATCAGCATGTGAATATGATGCACTCGTTGGCGCATTCCAATTGTTAACTTTTGTCATTGAATCTCCACCATCTATAGATTTCCAAATATTAAGTACACCAACATAAATCTCATTTTCATCTGTGTCTGAAACAGCTAAAGACAAGTCATACCAAGATTGGGTGTTTTCAAAAATATTAGTGGTATTTGCTTGTTTGGTAAAGGTTGTTCCGCTATCAACTGATTTATAGATACCTTGATATAAATTATCTGTTTTAGCACTAACAAGGTAAACGATATCACCATTTGCGGGTGTAACATCTATGACTAATCGTCCTGAGGTTGTTGGGAGACCTGTCGTAATTTGAGAAAAAGTATCTCCAGCATCTGTTGATTTATAAAATTTAGAAGAAGTTACAGCATAAATGGTATTAGGGTCTTCAGGTTTTATTTTTAAGTCTCTTATGTTTCCAGATCGCGTCTGTGTCCATGAGGTCCCTGCATCAATGGATTTATAAACACCGTTAGAAGTTGCAACCCAAAGCATATTGGAATCATTGGGATTAATATAAATATCGTTCATTCTGCTTGGTGAATTACTTGGATTTAATCCTGTTTGTGACCAGGTTATTCCACCATCAATAGATTTAAAGACCCCGACACTAGTTGAGTCACCAGCATCATCATCGCCTGTAGCAATATAAATAGTGTTAGAATCACTAGGATGTATTGCAATACCAGAAGCTCCTATTTGTGGTAAATGATCGGTTAAAACACTCCAAGTTGCTCCGGCATCAGTAGATTTCCATAAGCCACCAGCAGGTGCTCCAACATATATAATATTAGAATCGTTTGGGTCAACAAGAATTGAATTAACACGCCCTTGCCCAGAGGACCATGATCCAGTATTTGTATGTGTAAAAGGACCAACAGGTTGCCAGTTACTTTGGTCGGCTAAAGTTTGAAAGGACTCTGACTGGGCATTCTTTTGTAGCCAGGTATCCCATAAGTTTTTTGAGCTTGGTAAAATTCCATCTTCATTAATAAAATTTTCCCAATAATTCTCCCAGCGTTTAAATGGTTTGTATCCACTGCCTTTAATATTTGGATTCCGAGATTTCCAATACGTATTAAATGCATCAACAATAGTATTAAATTTTACAGGAGAAGTAGAAGACGATCTTGTGTTAGAAGTTGTTCCAGAGACTTCAATGTCCTTCATCCAAGGAGCTCCTGAATTTATTTGTGCGTTAACTAAAGTAAATGTAAATAATGTAAGAAATAATAATAGTAGTGTTTTTTTCATTTTTTGCGAATTGAGAGTCAAATGTATCATTTTATCTGAGTATTTAACAATATTTAACGCAAAAAACCCCACAAAATTATGATTTTGTCATAGAATCATGAAAAACAATACCTGAGTTATTGGGTTTATTTACAAAGGTTTATCGATGCTTTGTGAGTCTTTTTCAATTTTTTTGTTAATCTGGAAGATTAGATTGTTGTACGCTATAAAAAGATCAGTAATACTGTTTAAAAGCGATTGTTTTGTAATTGTTTTAATATTTGAAACCTCTTCTAATTTAAAGGCCATAGTTTCTATTACAGCAAGTCTCACTGCTATGTCTGAAGTATTTAAAGTTGCAGGCGTTTCTTTTTTTAAGTCCGTAATAAAGCCTTTTAGAATTGCTTTGTCTTCTTTAAAAAAATAGAAATCTCCTTTTTTTAATTGATCAATATGAACTCCAAGGTTTTGAAATTTCAACCAATTTTTTGTTTTCGCTGCTGCCGAATCGCTTAAGGCATACTCTATATATTTTATTTGTTCAAAGTCTTTGGCTGTAATTTTTTGAGTTTCCGTACTGTTGTCTACGACCTCAATAGCACCGCTATCACTGCTTTCTTTGCATTGCAGATTTAATGCTAAAAGCAGGAAGCAAGTTATAAGTAGATAGACTAATTTTAGTTTGAGCATATAATATTAAACTGGTGGATTGCAAATATATTATTAAAGCGATTTATTAGGTGAAGTTTTTTAGAGAAATTTTCCAGTTAATACTAAAAACTTGCTATTTTTGAAAATTAATTAAAATGGTTTTAAATGACTCCTAAAATATTAATTATTGGTGCCTGCGGGCAGATTGGTTCTGAGCTTGCATATAAGTTAAGAGCGCAGCATGGTGTACAAAATGTTATTGCCAGCGATATTAATAAAGGAAATTTACAGTTGGTTGAATCTGGTCCCTTTGAAATCATTGACGCCAAAGATCTGGAAGCGCTTAAAATTTGCGTTGCTAAACATAATATAGATACCATTTATTTAATGGCTGCTATGCTGAGTGCAACTGGGGAAAAATTTCCTGAGATTGCCTGGGATTTAAATATGGGCTCTTTATTTAATGTGCTTAATTTGGCTAAGGATAAATTTATTGATAGAATATTTTGGCCTTCGAGTATAGCTGTTTTTGGACCGAGTACACCTGCAGTATATACGCCGCAACATACTATAATGGAGCCCACAACAGTATATGGGATTACCAAGCAAGTTGG
>Ga0105356_10001235_pt1 | contig 25350 bp, 20 predicted proteins | sample GOMGulsemesocosm_3_FD_83502 | JGI IMG/M metagenome (GOLD analysis project Ga0105356, IMG submission 83502) | Methane-oxidizing microbial communities from mesocosms in the Gulf of Mexico - GOM9D Gulf of Mexico | ecosystem: Environmental > Aquatic > Marine > Cold seeps | place: Gulf of Mexico... | reverse complement strand
CAATTAAAACAGTTGATGATGATAAGTTTGTTATCGATCTTGTTCGAATTACTGAGGAATTTGAAGATGTTCAAGGATATGAGGGTATATGTTGGTAGTTGTTCAACTAATCCCTTCACGTTTCAGATACGCCGCTAATGCGTAATTTGATAGTACGTTTAAAATTGAAGTTAGAAAGTGCTTTAAAATATAGCTTTGTATTTAGGAAGGTATATAGAGTTATGTTAACTTCTTTAGGGACTTTAAGTGTTTTTAAGCCAGTTAAGCGAAGAGCTTTTTTACTTAAGGCTCTTCAAATGGTCAATAGACCAGGTGAAGAAATAAATTTAATCAAAGCCTTAGAGTTAAACATAGAAGAAGAACGGATTTCTCTTAAAGAAGTACAATCGTTTTATAATCAAGTTAGTTCAGATGTTAGTAAAGCCGTAATTATCAAACCATATATTTCGCCAAATGAAAAAGGGGTTATATTTATAAGTTTTGAAAAAATGCTTGCAAGGTTAATGAACGGTAAAAACCTAAATACCTTTTTTAAAGAATATAATATTGTCTTTGCACCTTCTTGGAGCCCTCCATTTTCACTAGGATTGCTCGCGGTTTCAACATTTACGAATGACCCTGTCATTTCACTAATAAGTAATAAAAAAGATCTGTTATTTTTAAAGTCATTTGGGCGAAATATTTTACCGATAGAATTATATGCTTCCAGTTGGGTCGATCCAAATAGATTCTATTCAACACCCATAGTAGAGAAAGATATTGATCTGTTGATTATTGCATGTTTTTCTAAGGTAAAAAGACATTTTGCTTTGTTTAAAGCACTTCAAAAGCTCAAAAATAAAAATTATAGAGTATGCTTGATAGGTCACGATGAACCGGGACGAGACCTAGGTGTAATGCGAGCAGAAGCTCGACTATACGGTGTTGAAAATCAGGTTGAGTTTATTGGAGGGGTACCTTATGAGGAAATACCTCGTTATTTATCTAGGGCTAAAGCCTCTGCAACGTTTTCAAAAAGAGAGGGCTCTTGTGTCATCGTTGTTGAATCAATGCTTGCTAATACTCCTGTTGGCTTATATTCGGATGCGGAAATAGGTTCAAAAGCATTTATCAATGATCAAACGGGTTTATTATTTAACGACACATCTTTAGCTGAAGATCTATCTTCGTTAATTGAAAACTCTGGTAGTTATAATCCTAGAAAATGGGTTATGGACAAGGATATCCACTATATGGGGAGCCACGCAATTCTTAATGAAGAATTAAAGAATAAAAGCAAATTAAAAGGTCATAAATGGACGAAAGATATTTATAAAATGAAATGGAGTCCAAATCCCGTATTAATAGAATACGATGATGAAATAATTCAATTTGAACAACAGCGAATTTTTGAAAGATATGAACTTAGTATTGGATCAAAAGATCAAATTTAATGAACAATATAATTCACTTTACTGTAATTGTTTTATTTATATTATGATCTGGAAAACTAAATCCAGTCACCCTAGTTAAATTTCTGAAGCTGCCTTTTTCAATTCTATTTATTTACATTAAAATGATTTTTGGCTTTTAATGCAAAGGTAGGTGCGCATTCTCTGACTGTTATACAACATCGTGATGTAGTTCATTACATTCAGCTGAGCTGAATAACGTATTCTTGTTTTAAACTACCAAGGAAGTTCTCAGCTATCGCACTATCTCAACAACAACCGTTTATTCAGTGAGGTAATCTACAGAAAACGCTATAGTGACCGTTTCAACCGGATGATAATATATGACTGGCTAAGCCATTCAATTTATCGTGTAATTGAAGAATTGCAAAACATGGCAACCCAGTGGGGGATGAGCTTATAACCATGAGAGACCTAACATAGAAATTAGTGGGATACCCAATCCAAAAACTTAAACAAACAAGGAGAAAAACAATTAACTGCTGACCTCCATTAAAAACGTGGGGGTACTATTTACAGGAAATAAGCATTTTAACCAAGGCTTTTTGACTGAATGAAGAATCCACAGGAAAGCGGCCTAGTTCAAATTTTTCTCCAGTTATATTTTTGTTAATTACTGGGCAAAATGTAAAGGCAAGTTTGTATCCTTGGCGGGAAATTTCCGAAAACATTCTTTTATGGTAAGTATCAACATTTCCTACGGGATATGATAATGCCGTAACTTTCATATTTAGATTGTCTTCAAGCAATCTCTTAGAGTGAGATAGTTCATATTGGAGCTCCTCTTCGTTGAGTTTTGCAAATATCTCATGGGAGTGAGAATGAGCACCTATCTCCATCCCGTTTTTTTGCATTTCATTCAGTTCAGACCAATTCATGAAAAGTCTAGTTTGGCATTCTTTCTTATATTCATGCTTAGATATGGCTCGAAGCTCGTCAAGTTGTTGTTTAACTTTTAATTTAGAAGTTTTTACATAATATAATATCTGACGAATATCGTTTCTAGACAAGCTCTCACCTATCATTATAGAGTTCGGCCATCCAGTTAAAGATAAATTTGTATTAGGCATTTGTTTAGCATGCCAGGCAATCTCATCCCACCAGGGTATCGTCTGTGTATCCGTAAGGCTTGTTGTGATGAAAAAAATAGCAGGAATGTTCTTTCTTTTTAATATTGGGTAAGCTAATTGATAATTATCTATATAACCATCGTCAAATGTAATTAATGCCAAATGTTCATTTATCGGAGTTTTGGCTCCAACCAATTGACAAACGTCTTGGGTTGAGACTATTTTGAAGTGTTTATTAATGAACGTAATGTGCTTTTCAAAGTCTTCTACATCACATGAAAATACGCATGGATCAAATGGCGTTTTGTTGGAATCACCTATTCTATGAAAATTAAAACAATACAACCCATGTGGTCTATGTTTCCAATAGAGCTTTGCTAATAAGTTTGACCTTAATGCAAAACGAAGTAATTTACCTATTATACTCATTGATTATTTGCGACAAAAGTCGGTTTAGGTAAGATGTAATCTCTATATTCGTTTGGATTATCATTTTTTCCTTCTTCGGCTGCCCTTATTATATTGAACATTTCTCTAGAGTTTACATAATGTAGCTTGTAATTATCTCCATCGTTATATTTCTCTTCTAGATAGGTGAACATTTGGTCAACTGATTTACCTTCCTCTAGAAGAAGTGGCATATCACGTTCTTGCGTTCCATGAGTGTGAATTTTTATAAATATCCAATCAGGTTGACCTTTAACATGTATGTTAGCATCGACCCATAGATCTACACGTTTATTGGTGGGTTCCATACCAGTCCTAATATCGGAGTTCTCAATTTGAGGGAATACTCCTTTTTTTAATTTCTTCCAATTAAGAGATAATGGACCATTAACAATTAATAAATCACCACTAGGTTTAATGCCTACTTCAGCTGGTTTTCCTTTATCATGTGAATTTGGTTTTAAAGGGTCATCAGTAGCATAATAAATACTATTAATTGTGCTAGATTGTGTTGGGCTAGGTGCTGATGGGTACGTAAAATCGGCATAACACCCTGTTTCTTTTAAGACTATTAGCTCATCGTTAACACCGCAAAATTTTCCATCAGGTCTTGAATTGTCAAGGCACCAATTTCCATGAATAAAACCATACATAAGTTGCCCTGTCTCTGGGTGTTTACTAAGTGCACCGTGCTTTGTATGCAATGTTTCACAAAACGAAAGTAATGATTTTCTTAAATTGTCTGAGGTGTCATCATCATGATGTAAATGTACTTCAATTTCACCATATCCATCTCTGCAGAGATTAGCAATTTTATCTAGATGTTCAAAACGATACTCTTCCTCTGGATAAAAGAATGTATGTTGTGGGTGATATCCGTCACTGTCTTTATGATTTGATGCCATTTTTGGATATTCTACGCACCAACGATCTACACGAGACCTTTCTTTATCTATATCATTTGGGTTTTTCCATTGTGGTTCATAGTGGTCAACAAAAGAAAACATAATATGTTTAGTGTTATTCGTGCCTTTCGGTTTATTAAGGCGCTGTTTTATGTACTCGGGTAACCAGTTTCGCATATTTTTCTTTTCTAGAATAAGAATGAATAATGCGAAAAAAATAACTATAAGGAAAATAAAATACATTAGCGTGTAGTCCTTTGCCAAGTGCCTTGAACATTTGATGTAAAATAACGAATAAATCCTTTCAAAAGGGCAATATTCATCGATAAAAAGAAACTCATTAGTGTGATTAACCCCGACGATTTTCTACCTTTACTTTCTTGATATAAGCCATATACAGCAATACCGTAAAAAGTAACCTGCAATAATAAAATAAGTTGATAGATAGGCTGATCCCAAAGCATTAAATTAGTAAGTAACGCTAAGATCATCATATGAGGAACAAACCAACGGAAAACTTTGTGGCTAATATACGCGATAAAACGCCAACCCAATAAAGGATTAAGTGCCCACGACATTTTGAAAAATGCTTGATAATTACCTAAACCAATTCTAACTCTTCTACCTGCTTCAGCTTTTAAATTTGGTGCAACTTCTTCTATAGCAACTGCTTCAGGGTCGTAATGAGTTGTATACTTATTTCGTGAAATGTTCATGGCTATTTGAAAGTCATCAACAATAGTATTGGCTGGTAAGGGTTCAAATAGAGACTTTCTAATGGCATAAATAGCGCCATTTGCACCTAATAATGCACCTAAACGAGATTCATGAAATTTTAAAACTTGCTCATAACGCCAATAAATACTGTCCATATTGTCGCCAGAAGCACCATCTACAAGGTGAAGTTCGCCACAAACCACTCCCATCTTTTCATCAGCAAAGTGTCTAACGAGTTTTTTTATAACATCAGTTTGAAAGTGAGTATTAGCATCTGAGAAAACTATAATTTCATCATTACAAAGCTGAACAAGGTCGTTTAATACACTCATTTTACCACGATTTTGTTCGAATAAATGTGCATGGTAATTATCTGCAGAATAGTTACTTAGAATTGAATTGGTTCCATCTGAACTGCCGTCAGAGCCGATATGTATGTTTATTTTTTCTGATGGGTAATCTAATAACAATAAGTTTTTTATGCGCTCTTCTATGCATGACTCTTCATTATATGCGGCAATGATTATAGAGACATTGGGTAGGTCATCTATATTTTTTGTTCTGCGTTGATTGCGGTTAAAAAGATATTGCGCATCTTTTTTAACTTGATGGATACCACTACAGATTGACAATACAATTGGATAGATAAAATAGGTATACAAAATGATGCCTACACTGATCCAAAAAATAATTTCCATTCTACTTTGCTACCCCTGAATCTTGATTAATGGTTTTGCTGGAATTCCCAACATTGTCGAACCTTTAGGGGCGGATTTAACAACAACTGCATTCGCACCTATTTTTACGTCGTCTTCTATATTCACTTTACCAATTATTTTTGCGCCAGCACCAATAAATATGTTGTCGTCAAGTCTCGGAGAATTACCTTTTTCATCGCCAATGACTACACCGCTTTCAATGGTAATATTTTTACCACCTTTTACTTTAGAATTTATAATTACACCTATTGGGTGCATAAGTACAAATCCCTCATCAAATTCTGCATGTAAACCAATAATACAGCCATTAAGTAGCTTATTAATGTATTGAAAAAAGTAGGCAAATGGAGTTAATACTCCGTGAGCGCAGTAGCGCATTAATCGATATAATACGTTTGCTGAGGTACCATCAGATAATAAAATTTTAATATTATTAGTTTTTGCTCCATCGGAAATAAAAATTGATTTCTTTCTTCTTAGGTCGGCAATTAATTTACGCATAAATTCTTTTTGATAGCACCTTTATTATCAACTTAGTCTACAGTAGTAGGCGCTATGCAAACAATACATTTTCAATAATTAAATCTTACTCTAATTTGTTTTGACAAATAAATTAGCACTGGTAGATAAATATTTCTTTGCTAAAGCTTCAGCCCCTGCTTTGTTTAAATGGTCATCATCTCTATAGAGGGGCATGTTACCTAAAGACATCGAACAAGCTCCTTCAAAGCAATATAACTTTTGAATATCAATTGAATAAACATCATCAAATTTCGATTCAACATCCGATATTAGTTTGCTTATTAATTTGTTTTTATTATGGCTAATTGAGCAACTTAAATTGTTATTAAATACTTCATTTTGGAGTGTACACTTAGGGCTTTTTCCTCCCAGTGTGGGGAGATCTTTTACTATGATTACTTTTGCACCTGTTTTACGAATGGCAGATACTGTTTCTTCCAGCCCTTCTTGTAGTAATGATAATTTATTTATATTAGTTAAGTCAGTGCCTTCATTATTTATGAGGCGTTTGGTCTCAATTTCAGGCCAAGAAGCTGCCAAAACTACGTAATCAAAGCTACTTTGTTTTATATGATTTAGGGCTAACTTATTGCGCTCAGCGCATAAATTAGCTTTATACATATTGGATCCCCAATTTATGCTTGAAATAGGTAAACATCGATTTAATGTATATTCTTGTAAAGAAATTTCTGCGTCATCAACGAGCTTTGTAAAAAAAGGTGTGAGATGGTTTGCGTGAGAGTCTCCATATATTAATACCTTTGGTGAATTATCTTTAATCATTCCAAATTGGCAGTTCAGCTTAGGGGAGTCTTTTGCTTCGTGGTAGGACGATATACATGGATTATTCCTTTTCGATGAATTCAAAGCTTGATCTTGGATGTTTATTTGAGAGGAAAATCTTGAGGGAACACCCACCTGACTGACAATAGAATATGTGATTCCGACAAAGCCTATACAAGGTAAAATATAAAGATAAGTATATAACTTTTTACGTGAATGAAAACTTCGAACACGTATAGGTTGTTCTATGAAATGATATGAAAGTATAGATAATAAACAGGTCAAAATGATACTGATTATTTGGACAAAAAGAGTTAATTCGATAGTTGCGTAACGTAAAAATGCAAATATTGGCCAGTGCCATAAATATAAGGAATAAGAAATCTTTCCGGTATAAACAAATGGCCTTAGAGCTAATAAACGATTAATTATAGAATTATTTGAAACAATTAATAAGAGTGTTCCTAAAACCGGATAGAGTGCATTGTATCCAGGAAAGCTTTCACTCTTAGTTAGATAAAGCGCTGAAAAAATGATTAAGCTAAGACCTAAAATAGATAATAAGTGCTTAATATTTTTAGATATGCTCGGTAATAGAGGTATTAATAAGGCTAATGCGGAGCCAGCTAGTAGTTCGTAAAACCTAGTTGGTAACAAATAATATGCAGCGCCTATTGTCATTTGAGTGCCGAGTTCAGATAACCAAGTAAATATCAAAGTAATAATTATGGTTAACCAAATAGTATTTCGACTACCAAATAATTTAAACATAAATATCAACATTATTGGCCATACAAAATAATATTGTTCTTCAACAGCTAATGACCATGTATGTAATAATGGAGCTTCTTGAGAGTTAGCTTCAAAATATCCACCATGCTCACGCCAAAAGAAAAAGTTACCTAAACTAAATACAACCCATACAATGCTTTTTCCGAACTTTAGAAAGTCTGAAGGTAATAAAATAAAAAATGCGGCAATGGTTGTACAGGAAATAACAAAAAACAGTACAGGCATTAATCGCTTTACTCTGCGACTAAAAAAGTCTAACAAACTAAAGTTTTGCGCTTGGATTTTTGGATAAATAATGGCCGTAATTAAAAAGCCTGACAATACAAAAAATACATCAACTCCAATAAAACCACCAGATATGCTTTTGAATCCTGCGTGATGGAGTATTACTAAAAAGACAGCGATTGATCTCAAGCCATCAATATCAGGACGATATGTTAATTGATTGCTCATTATTTACCTACTCCTTGATTAATATTCATAATTTTATACTTTTAAGAAGTGGATCTTATGTAAAATTATGAAAATGTAAAGGTGAAAAGGGAATTTTATTATTATTAATATTTTACAGGGAAAATTATCACTTCTATAGATATTTCTTTCTCATGCCTAGTTATACTATTTATTGAGTAGCATCACTTAAACAAGTAAATTAATGATTAGCTTATATTTAAAGTATCTAATAATTGTTTCCTATTCCTTTCCCAGCAAAATTGGTTACTTTCTTCGACTATTTTATCTTTTTTCCAATTAATAGTTAGTGCTTTCTCGATAGCCAATGTAACTTCTCCTGAGGAAGGATCTTTAATTAGGATACCGTTAGTGCTTTCAATTAAAATTTCGGGTATGCCGCCAACCTTTGTAGCTACACTTGGTGTTCCACAAGCCATTGCTTCTAAAACTACATTGGGGACACCTTCGTTATAACTTGGTAGTATCAATAATTTAGCATTACTAATAATATTAGGTAACTCATTATGGTTAACAGTACCAAGAAATATAACTTTGTCACTAATATTTAAGTTCTTAGCTAAAAGTTGTAGTGTGTTCAGAATTGACCCATTTCCGGCTAATACGAGTGTAAGTTCAGGGTTCTCTTGGCTTATTACAGCAAAAGACTCTATAAGCTCAACCACACCTTTGGTTTTTTTTAAGTTACCCACATAAAGCAGGTATTCACTTTCTATTGATTTAGGTAAATTAGGTTTGAAAATGTCATGATTTACACCATTGTAAATAACGTTTATTTTGTTTTCATCCACACCTATTTTAACTAATTCGCCCGCCAAAGCTTTTGATACTGATATTATCCCCTCTGCTTGTTTTGCGGCATTTGCTATTTGACAAGCTCTTGCTGGTATTTTTGCGTGCATATTTATATCGGAGCCATGTACTTTCAAAAAAAACTTACAATTTAACAGCTTCGATAACCAAGCCGCAGCGACTCCTTCTGGAAAAGCCCAACTTGCTACAATTAAATCAGCTTGTTTTCTCTTTAGCCAAAATCCCGAATGTAACAACAATGAAATGAACATGAATAGACTGTAAAAACGCCTTCCAAGTTTTGGTGTGTAAAAATAAGGAACATACCTTATTTGGGATGTTTGTTTTATCATTTTTATATTTTTAAACCAATCAGCAATAGGAATAGGAATTAATATCGACATGTCCACATCTTGTGAAATCCCTTCGAATTGCTGTTTGTTAAAAGTAGCCCGATTTTTTTCCCAAGGCAGTGGAAAAAGATTAGTTATTAAAATTAACTTTTGTTTACTCATTTCTGCTCATTCTTATAATTTTTGATAAATGTGCTTGTAATCACGATTTACTTGGTCAATTGAATAATGCTCTAATACATATTTTTGAGCCATTTTCTTAATGTTAATTAAACTATGGGGATTATCTAGTATTTGAATTAATATTGTTTTGAGGGCTTCTTTGTTACGAGGAGGGTACAAAAAACCATTGATTTCATGGCTAATCACCTTAGGAATGGCACCAACATTTGTCGATACAACAGGTAACCCATAACTCATGGCTTCTAATATTGACATAGGTAAACCTTCAGAATTTGAACATAATACTAAAAGATCTACAGATGAGTACATATGGTACTCGTTGGAGCAAGGACCATGAAAATGTATCAAGCAATCATTTAGATTTTTAGCATGAGATTTTAGATTGTTTAAATCTGAGCCATCGCCAAATACTTCAACACAATATCTTTTTTTATAGGTTAACGGTAAATCATTTAATGCATCAAAAAGTAGTGATACATTTTTTAATGGTATTAAACGACTGATAATACCAATTTTTAATATGTTTCCCTCAATAGAACTGTCTTTCTCATTCTTTATAGTTCGGATAGGGACACCATTTTTTACCACATCAATTTTATCTGGAGACCAAGCATAGCGTTTAGCAACACTGTCTTTTGCACCTTCTGATACGGCTAAAGTTTTGTTTAAATAAAGTTTTGCAATACGGTGTGACAATCTCATCATTGAGAGTTTAGCCGTATTCTCTCCATGTATGGTATAGAGAACCTTTTTTAAACTTAATAGTGGAAATAAAGGGAAGCAAGCGCGAATTACCGCAGGAGAGTGGATATGAAATATCTTGGTCGAAAATAACAATTTAATAAGCTTAATGCTTCTACTAAGTATATTTCCTTGAAGGTTAAATACCTTAATGGAGTTTTCACTTAAAAGTGACTGTAGTGGGTTCATTGGTTCTCCATACGAAACAACACCCACATCTATACCTGACTCTTGTTGCTTAATGGCTAAATTTACAACAAATTTTTCAGCGCCACCAATTTCAAGGCTACTAACAGCGTGCAATATATCCATGTAAAAAGTCCATAGGCTAAATTTTTAGTTAAGATATCAAAATAATGACGACTTTTCAGTAAATAGTGTATTATATTTCACTCCATTTTTATCCTTGATGGGGTTTATCTTTTGATTAGAAAAGTTTATTTTTCACCACTATCTATGGCGACAATTATTAAATGAAGAAATTATTACTTAGGAGCTCCTCCTTTCGATTTTTAGAGGTTGCATCTTCTTCAATATTATCGATTATTTTGACTCCTTTTTTAATTCATCACTTAGGTGACTCAAATTATGGCTTGTGGCTTTTAGTTTTAGCCACACTCGGATGGTTTAACTTCTTAGATTTGGGTTTGTCTTATGCTGTTCAGCGCGGCATTGTTTTTGCGTTGGAGAAAAAAGATGAAGCTCGAGTAAATTCGATATTTTCTGTTGCGGTAACTCTCTTTAGTATTCTAGGAAGCGTGGCCACAGCCTTCGTGGTTATCTTAGCGTTTTTTCCTCATTTATTAGGTGTAGAAGAACGATTAAGGGATACGACTTTTTATGTTCTAATTATATTGGCATTTAAGGTGTTGCTAGATTTTATGATGAACAGTTTCCATGGTTTCTTTACTGCATATTTGAGAATGGATATAGATGCAAATATTAGCTTATTGAATAAAGTTGTAAAATCATTTTTAATATTTATTCTTATAAAGGACCTAAATATATATGGTGCTGTTATCGCTACAATGGTGTCTGATATATTAAGCCATTCACTCAAAATATTTTATGCCAAAAAGCTTAATAATAAGTTTTGTTTTAAATGGGACTTGGTACGGTTTAGCGAGGTTAAAGAATTATTTTCATTCTCAAAACATCTGATTGCTACTGGCATAGCTAATAGTATTAAAAGGAAGGCAGATCCGGTAGTTATTGCTCATGTTCTCGGGCTAAAGTATGTAGCTTTGTATGGCGTCATTAGTAATTTGACTAGCCATATAGAAGGCTTAGTGTCGGCAATTGTTGGCGTATTTCAGCCGGTTTTTACAAAAAAGGTTGCTCAGCAGAAGTCTATAGACTCTAGTTATAAAAACATTTTAAGTTTAAACTTTGTCGTTGTAGTTGCTTTTTATATTCCGTTAGCCATATTGGCAGAAAATTTCATTTTGTTGTGGATTGGCCCTGAATATTCGGACGTATCCATATTGGCTTTTGCTCTTGGTTTTGCCTACTCCTGTAAAAGTATTTCTAGGCCAGTGAGTAGTTTATTGCTTGCGCAAGCAAATCACAAACTGTTGTCAGTTGTTAATCTATTTGGAGCAATGTTAAATATAATACTTTCGATTTTTTTGGCTAACCATTACGGCTTGCAAGGTGTTGCTGTTGCGACGGCTATATCTTTTTTCTTTTCTGATGTGATTTTACATTTGTTACTTATCAGGAGATATACTTCTTTACCTGTATTAAAACCCTTTGTATTTTTTATGTTAGCTACGACGTTATACTTTTTATTAGTTAATGTTGGATGGGCAATAATGGCGAATGTAGAAATTAGTACATGGTTTGAGCTATTTTTGGCGTCTATTACATGTTTCATTTTTTCGGCGATAATTGCCATTATTTTTTTATTGGATAATAAGATTAAGATTATGATAAAGAGCTATATGTTCAAAGGAGTGGCTTAAAATGGCTAGAATTTTGATTGTTGCTTCGGAATTTGAACCATTCCAAGCAAGTGGTGTAAATCGTATTAGCTTTTTTAAAAGGTACTTAGAACAGCAAGGTCATTTTGCTGCTGTTTTATCTACAGTGAATAGCGCTATAGGTCTGCAAGAAAATATTGCTTTCGATAATGAAAATAATATATATAGAGCATTCTCATTAAGCTTATTAATGAGGCGTTTATTAAGTAGCCGAAAAGTACCTATTTATCCAACATTAGCTAAAACAGGAAAATACGCTACATGGATCCCTTTTGCTGTTCATAAAGGTAAGTCGCTAGTCAGAGAATTGAACATTGATATTATATTTACTTCTTTTCCTGATTTTGCGTCTGTTGATGTCGCAGAGAAAATTGCGCGTTTAACAGGAAAAAAACTAATAACAGATTTTAGAGACCCACCTTTTTGGATTTACGACGTAGCAAAAGCGAACAAAAAAACAAAAGCTTGTCAGCAAATTGTTGAGCGCGCTATATCGCTAAGTCATGAGATAATAACCTGTACTGAAGACAGCACTCAAAGCCTAAAAAATTATTATCACTTCAATGCAAATACTACTGTAATAAGTAATGGCTTTGATCGCGAAATAATTAACCAAATAAAGGCCAGTAATTCTGAGTTGAATAATGTGTTTGAATTAATTCACATTGGTTCGTTTTATGATGAAGGTCGTGACATAAAGCCAATTGTTCGGGCAATAGAAGAAAATTGTAAACAAACAAACAAAAAAATCATACTACGATTAATTGGTGATATACCTGATTTAACTACCCAAAATTACTTAAAAAATACGGCTAAATCATTCGAAGTATCAATTGAACCACCTGTCCCCATGCTAGAAGCACTAGCAATAGCCAAAAATGCAGATGCGTTGTTATTATTACAGGGTAGTCGATTTGACCGACAAATCCCGACGAAAGTGTATGAATATTTAGCCTTAAATCGACCAATATGGTCGGTGGTTGGTGCTGATGGAGCGACAAAGAAGTTGCTTGACAAATATTGCGATAATGTTGTGTATTCAGATTATAACGATCAAGACCTTATTGTAAGCGAGTTCTCGAAACTTTTAGGTTTTAAAGTGACTGAGCATAGTTTTGATGAATTAAGTCGACAAGCGCAAGTAGAACAAATGTTGTTATTAGTTAGTTAGTTATATTTATACAAGTAGTGGATTCTAGGGATAAGAGATGAAAGTAACAATTAGTAAAGATGTTTCAGCCGATAAATGGGATGAACAAGTAACGCTTTGTGGAGGAAACTATTTCCATACCTATGCATACGCAGTATATGAAGCGAATAAAAGTAATATCACACCATTATTTATCGCACTACTAACTGCAAATGGTGATGTAAGTGGTATAGCCGTAATACATCTTGAAACACCAAAGCAATGGCCATTTTCAAAATATTGCAAAAAGGCTAGTTTTGGGGCGTTACCTGAAACAATAAATACAGATGATTTATTGCCCTTTATGCGCTTGATAGAGGATGAATTGGTAACGTTAGGGGTCTTCTCCGTCTTTAATCATGCTTATGAATCACGTGAATCAACAAATATTCTTACAGCACTAGGTTACACTTTAAATGAACGCAGTGAGTTTTATATATCGCTTGAAGCGATTGAAGAAGAGATTTGGAGCAAACTTAAAGGAAGTCGACGGAATAAAATTCGTAAGGCTGAAAAGCAAGGAGTCGAAAGTAATTTCGGGTGTACAATCGAAGATATAGCTACATTGAAATCAATGCAAGAATCTGCCCTTGCCAGAAAGGGTGTAACTGTTAGTAATAATAATGAAGTGGTTATGCGCATAAAGGATAGGTTGGTTGACCTAGACCGCGCCGTTGTTGTAACCAGTAACGTAGAAAGTGAAGCTATTAATGCTGGCCTATTTGGTTACTACAACAATAAAGCATATTACATTATTAGCGGATCTACGGTTGACGGTAACAAATTTTCAGGCCCAGCCCACATGATTTGGCATACCATCCAAAGGTTCAAAGAAATGGGCTTTAAAACGATCAACCTTGGTGGTGTAAGTGAAGAAGAGTCACAAAACCAAGCGGGTCTCTTTAGCTTTAAAAAAGACTTTGGTGCAGAGATTGTTAACCAACCATCAGGGCAAAAAACATTATCGTCTGTTGGTAGTCTGTTAAACAAAGCAAAGGAATTAGTTGCTTCGTTCAAAGGTCGCTAAATAAATTTATAACTATTAATTAAATAGGAAGTTAAATTGTATTATAGGAAAGAAATAGATGGTCTTCGCGCTATAGCAGTAATGCCTGTTATATCTTTCATGCGGGTTTTTCTGGCTTTAGTGGGGGTTACATCGGTGTAGATATCTTTTTTGTAATTAGTGGTTTTTTAATAACTTCTATTCTCCTTAAATAAATGGAACTTGATAAATTCTCACTCATAAATTTTTATGTACGCCGTGCTCGAAGAATCTTACTGACATGGTCTAATTGATACGACTACCCCAGTTAAGTCTATTATGTCTTAACTGGGGTAGTCGTATCAATTAGACCATGTCAACCAATGTATTAGTGGGCTTTAGATATAGCGCGTTTTTGTTTGGGGAACAAAAGCATAATTACCCGGAATTGCCCAATATTAGCCCTATAAATCGTATAATAATTGACCGTAAAAAGCCGTCATCAGCCGAGCTAAGGGAGATTTACTGGTCTAGCTTATATGAAATAGTTCAAAGATTAATTAGCTCTGGAAAGACTGTTCATTTAATGTATCCGATACCGGAACTGCCTTTAAATGTTGATAAAGCTATTTCATCTTTTTCTATATTTGGTGAGGGCTCTATGTTAGATCTTGAGCAATCGAATTCTACAGACTATTACAAGAGAAGAAATGAGTTTATTAACAAATTAAATTCTTTGATATTCGGTGATAAGTTATACCCGATTAACCCCCTTGAACTGCTTTGTGGGAATAATTATTGCTCAATTATTCGAAATGGGAGCGCATTATACTTTGATGATAATCATTTAAGTTTAACAGGGGCCGAATTACTTATGGATGATATAGCAATAAGTAATAGTAAATCTTAAATCAGAAATATGCCGAAAATAAACAAAATTAAGTAATATTGTATTCTAACAATTAACTATATCGCTTTAATTATATAAAACCCTTGATGGCGGTTCTGTTTAATGAATTGCCATTGATAGGCTGTTGAAACCTGTTTATAACCTATCTTTTCTGCCATTTTTATCGATGCAATATTATTTATGCCTCGATGAGAGTATATCGAGTGAATATTGTTATTTTTACAGTAAGATATAATTTCATTCATGGCAATGTTGGCGACACCCATTTTACGGTAGCTATTGAAAGTATATATCCATTCCTGACTAGCATTGTTAGGCTGCTTTAAAAAACTATACATCTTAATAGGAAGTGCGCGTTCAACTAATGAAAGATCTTTATGGGTAATCAAAAATTGAAAGTGTACAGGTTCATTATTTTCTTCATTATAAAATACAAAACATGTTTTGAAACCATACTCATTGTACACTTGTTTATGACGTATAAGCTCTTCCTTTGAATCAGGCCATTGATTAAAAATGGCTGTCATTTCTGCTTGATTTACAATTTTACTTGTTAATTTTAGACTGTTTTGTTCGGATTTATATTGGTAGGAGTCGACTATTATTTTGTCTATACGATAGGTGATAATCCTAAAAATAGGCTGAATAACTACTTTCAAAACATCGAATAAACTTCCTGAACGGAGTAGTTTATTTAAGGTTGTAAATTTCTTTTTTATAATTTTTATCATAACTTTAATTCCGTAAATAATTTCTTTAAATCGTGAATTTGCTTGCTACTAATAGGGCTTTCTAAGGGAATACAAAGGACTTCGTCCCAAGAGCTATCGGTGATCGGTAAGTCGCATTCAAGCTCTAATTTTTGATGACAAGGCCAATAGCCTTTTTGGCACTCAATTCCCACACTTGCAAAAATAGTAATCAATTTTTGTACATCAATTATATGTTTAGGAATAACGCACACCAATTTTAACAAAACATGCTCTTTGGCTAAGCTTGATATTGAATATTTAGATAAGATCTCTAAGGAGTTTAGTAATAATCTACCATTACGCTTTCTATTTGTGATGTTTTGCTCCAATTTCAAAAATTGCTTGGTAGCAATAGCTGCTTCAATATTAGACATGTGAAGCCTTTTCTCTGAAGGGAAACTATCAAGTGAGCCAAATATGCGTTCTAATATTATTTTGAAAGGTAAGGTATAAGCTCGTAATCTGCGCCATAGCCAAAATCCAGCTATTCGTTTTATGATTGGTGCGTAATCTTCATCTTGGAGAGGGATTTGAAGGAATTTTTGGTGTAACTTTTTATTATTCGTTATTAGCAGACCTCCGCCACAACTTGCGAGTGCTTTGCCCGGACCACAACTTATTACACCACAATCTCCGAATGAACCGACAAATCTGCCATTTACTGTAGCACCAAATGTTTGTGCAGCATCATCTATTAATTTAATACCGTTCTCTTTGGCTAATACTTCTATTTTATCTATATTTGAAGTCATGCCAAAAAGGTGCGCTGCAATGATGCACTTAGTATTAGGAGTGATTTGCTTTTTTATACTGTCAACTGAGACTTGTAAATGGTTATTTATATCAGCAAAAATAGGTGTTGCATTAACAGCAAGCACTGCTTCTAATACTTCGCTACATATGTAGGCTGGAAGTATCACTTCATCACCACCCCTTATACCAAAGGACAGCAGTGCAACTTCGATGGCCGTTCTGCCACGGTTGACAGGCAAAGTGTAGTTAATCGATATGTGTTTTTTTATGGCATTTGAAAAAACATCAGAACAGTTTCCATGCTTAATGCGGCACAGTGTAATATTTTTAATTGTTGCAGCTAGTTCAAGGCCATTCCATGATGGTACACACCATGGGATGGAATAAAAATTACTTAGCCAGCTCTTCAGTTTTTTGTACAATGGTGAATAATCCGTATATTTTTAAGTAGAGTGTTTGTTATTGTGGGTCGATCTGCATTGCTGATATTTGTGCATCGATATAAAATTTTGCAGCCCAATTAAGCTGTTGATAATGTCCGTAGCCACCTTGTACAGGAAACGAGCCTTGTATCCCACCAGAGTAATCTTTACCTTCTGCGATTTTTATTGTTTTGCGAACAAAAGTAATGGCTTTTAATGCGGCTTTAACAAAGTCAGGGTTAGGTGAAATATCATTTAATAATAATAAACACGAAGCGATTTGTACCGAGCCAGTCAGGCAGCTCCAGTCTACAGAACCCTGCCAGTCTTTGTTTAATCTACCGGGTAAAAATGAATTTTCGTTTAATAGTTCAGCAAGTGGTTTTGCTGTAATTAATGCTGCTTGATAGTATTTATCTTCTTTGCTATGTAAATATGCTTCTACAACACCACGTAGAACATAACCAATAGTATGTGTTAACGGGGACTTAGGATCTTCTAAGCAACAGTCTGCAAACCAGCCATTAGGTTGCTGTTTTGTGAGAGCCCAATCAACATTTTTAAGAGCATATTCAAGATATGTAGTATTACCAGTAGATTTAGCCGCTTCCATTAAACCCCATGCCACATGTGTCTCATAGGCTTTTTCACCATTTGCCGCAAAGGGAGTTGGAAACTTTCTCCAACAACCATCTTCATCTAAAGAGTTACATAACCATTGGGCGGCTTTATGTGTTGCTTCTGAATATTTGTCACCGTATTCTTTTAAACCAGCAGCCAAGCCGAGTAATATTTGGCCGGTATTAAATGTTACCGGTACAACGGGAGAACTATCAATTTTTCCCCCTTGAAATGCACCATCATCAAGCTGTATCGAAACTAACCAGTCGAGAGCTTTTAAAGCGCTTTTATTTAAGTCGGGACGATTGAATTGATGAGAGGCTTCAATAAGTGTGGGGATGATATATCCAGTGGTTTCAGGATATGAAGAAGCCCAGCCGTTTATAAAACTGTAATCGCGAGCATAACCGTTATCATTTAGTTTATTATCGGATTGCGCTTTTAATAACCAAGAAAAAACAGCATCTAGAGCTAACGTTTCATCAATATCGGCTATGACATCAACACGTACAGCATCTCTCTTTTTTGCATTCTTTGCTGTTTGAGGTAGTTTAGCGTTATATTTTATCGCTCTTAATGTATCGAATATCGACATTATATCTTCCCAATAATTATTTAAATCTATTAACGATTTATCTATTTTGTGTAAACTATAATGCTAAAGAGTGCTTAGCACTATCAATTTTTTAGGTACCTATTTACTATTTATGTATTTTTACATCGGATTTTCAATGAGTCAATTAGACCATGTCAGAAATTAACGGTTGGCTATAATCGTGAAGCGATTGCCAACTGTTAATTTCCATTTATATGACTTGTTAATTACTTACAGGATAAACTTAATTCTTTTATTTAAACTAATTATAAATATAGAAACTATAGCTGACGTAATTATTGCTACAATTGTTAAATTAGTCCCCTCAAATTCGGTAAACTCTCCCAATACACTTAAGATAAAAGAATGTATAAAATATATTGCAGAGGAATAAAGTGCAATATTTTTACTACTGCCTCTTACTTCTTGATTTAAAAACAGTATGAATATTGCAGGGGAAACTAAGATTAAGCTTAAATAATTATCGAAGCCTAAATCCCTTTGAGGCTGAATATAATTGAAATAAGACTCAATGCAAAGCAAGAAGAACCCTACAATAGTCGCGATTAATGCGACCTGAACCGATATTTTTTTTCCGAATGAATATTTATGGATTAGAAAGCCAATACAGAAAAACGGAAATGAAAAGAATAAAAAGTTACGGTGGAGCCAAGTAATGTTGAAGGCTTTATCGAATATGGTTCCAGGAAATACATGATAATTTCCAATATATTGGATCAATACGCCAGATATAAATGTTACTCCAACGCAAGCTATTGTAAATTTCGGACCTTGTTTATGCAATATAATTACAACAATTGCGGCTCCAATCATTCCGGATACATACCACAAATGGTGGTATCCAATTAGAAAGCGAATGAATAATTTTAAAAAACTTATTGTAGTCATATCTGGTACATAAAACCAAAAGAACGAATAGAAAGCCATCCAGACTAAATACAAAATAGTCACCCTTTTAAGCCACAAAAATTGAGAGCTCTTAAGCAAAGCAGAGTAAAAATAATACCCATTAATTATGAAAAACACAGGAACAGCAACCCTAAAAATTCCCTGTGAAAATAAAAATGAACCTAACTGACTAGATTCGCTTAAAAAACCAGCATGAAGACCTACAACCATTAATGCCATTAATAGTTTTAAAAGGTCTAATGATATATTTCTATTCAAAATTTAAGGCTCCGAAGAAAGATGATAAATTGGCAACGACCCCCCCCTATTAAACGGCGGAAAATAGATAATTAGACCATGTCAGGATGTTTATTATCAAAATCAAAAAATTTAATTACTAAGCTATTTTTAATGTAATGTAAACTAGAACAATCATTAACCAAGCAGCAATAATCGCCTTTATAATAGCGTTAATAGTTAAATGTTTTGTGAGTTCTGGCATTAATATTAGTAATCTATGTTGTGCAGCTATGTTTAGCCCTAGAAATACAAATAAAACTAATACATATGATCTACTTAAAAAGAATGCTGTAATCATAAATGCGACCATTGAAAAAAATAACGTTGTCGCCAATTTAAGTTCCTGCATAATTAAGATGTTTTTCTCTTCACTATTATTAGCGGCTAAGTTTTCTTTAAGTTTACTTGTGCGCATTTTTGTAATGAAATAACCACAAATTACTGTGCAAAACAAAGCCCCTCCCCAAAGGGAGTAACCTAAAAAACCGAGTTCTCCAGTAACCAGAACAAAAGAGTTATGAGCCGCGCGGCCATGAAAATCAACAAAATTTCCTTTGCCTATTCCTAGTATGGGGTTTGATAAGAACATTTCATGTAATCCTGAGTACCAAGCTTCTAACCTGCCATTAGCCGAAGCATCTTCAGATGACATCCCCCCCCTGGAAGCGACTAATGTTGCCAAAATAGGAGTGGAAGTTAATACAAAAATGATTAGTTTGGTGCCACCCTTTGTTAATAAAAGATATGAACCGATAACCCCCACAACGCCTAGAAATGTTCCCCTAGAGTCCGTTAAATAAACACCATAAAATAAGGCGGCTAAAGTAATAATATAAAATAACTTACTTATTTTTTTTGATTCTGAAATGAAATATGTGGTGATTGGCATGCACATAACTAAGAATAAGCCTATATCATTAGGGTCGCTAAAAAAACCGAGATAAGTTATGCGACCTTCGCCAACAAATTTAGTACCCGTCCAACCATAGCCATCGGGGCTTGAACGTTGTATATGGCCATTGTGTACCATGAATAATGCTGCTATTAAGCAAATAAACATAATTACATGATGGCGTTTAAGTGATGTAAGTAAAACGCTGTATAGAAACATGGGGATGATTGAACCAACAAGCATTGATTGAGATTGAGTAATTCCCATCATGCCATAACCGTTGGCAAAAGCTGAGATCATAATAACAGGTATAAGTAGTAGTAATAGCTTTCCTTGAATACCAATCTGTAGGGGCCGCAATGCAAAAATGACACCGCTAAAGCTTAATATTGCGAGAACCTTTATTAGAATCCAACTTTCTGAAATAGTGAATGCTTCGTGGGGACGAATAAATATAAATATTGTGTATAAGACTAAGAAAAAAAATCCAAACGGGGCATCTTTTTTATAAATTTCTGGAGGAGTACGAGCCATTACTTAAACATACCTATTCGGTTAAGAGAAATTAGATATATTTTACATTAGGGAATGTATTAATATAGTGTTTTCCAGATTAATTATTAGTTTTTATTTAGGTTTGCATTTTTAGAATGAATATCACTGAAAAAATAATAACAAACTACAGAGATTTACCAGAACTTGAAGGTCCATATCGAAATCTGCGACTTCAGTATGGTGTTGCTAATATGAGTATGCATTGGAATTGGTTGAGTTTATGGTGTGAAAGTCATTTGAAATCGCCAGATAAATTATATATTCATTGCTATTTTATTGAAAGTTCAATAGTGGGGTTTATTCCTACTTACTTGAAAAAAATTCCTAAAGGGTATCAACTGAGTTTTATTGGGACAGAGGAAAAAGAATCTAGTTCCGTTTGTAGTGAGTTTCAATATTTTGTCATAAACAGTGATTATGAAAATAACATTCTAAATCTGTTTTTAAATCGAGTAATGTCGAATAAAAAAATAAACGTAGTTAAATTTCGCAATATTTTGAAAGAAACTAATGTTTATAATGCATTTAGTACTAAACGATTTACACAGTGGCAAGTCAAATTAATGGGAATTGGGAAACGATTTCAATTACCTATTTTAGAAGCAAAAGAAGAACAAATTAACCTAATCCCTAACAAGTCTAATAGAAGGAAAATACGTCAATATTGTAAAAATAGCGAGATTAAATGTGAATTAGTTGAAAATGAAAGGCAATTTGATGAAACATTTACTAAATTAGTTTCTTTACATAATTACCGCTGGGCAAGTATTGGTGTAACAGGGGCATTTGAAGATCAGGCGTTTACTTCATTTCATTATGATTTCGCTAAAAAAATGTTTGAGTCTAATAATCTAATTTTGTTTAGTTTATGTTATGAAAGTGAAGTGATAGCTGTTTTTTATGGTGTTGTTGACATGGGAACTCTTCATTATTATCAAAGTGGCATTGCACTTAATGTTTTTTCTTATACTGGTGTGGCAATGCACTTTGAGGCATTAAATATTGCTCGTACTAAAGGGGTGCTAAATTATGATTTAATGAAAGGAAAGCCTGACAGCTATAAAAGCAGATTATGCAAGGAAACACTTTCTGTTTATGACCTGACTTTTATGAGGAAAAGTTATCGTTTGTGGGCTTTTTTAGAGAAAATTTGGAAAAAAATTAAATTGAAGGGTTGATAGTTAATTTAAATCAAGGATTATTTGAGTGCTTAATACATGCTCGTTCGATGAGATTATGTCTATGCCTAATCAAGCTTGGGATAAATCATTACCGTCGTTTGTTATCATATTTCAATCGTTTGAATGGATCAAAATAAATAATCATCAAAATAGCATTTTTTAAAATCAAACACCTTTGAAACCTTAGCAATAAACTGTCAGCAACTTTTTAAAAAAGAGCTGTGGCAATACTATTCCACATTAAAGCGCACCAGCTGTGTGTGGCTGTTTTCTTCTTTGTCCTAAGATATTATAAAGTGGAATATACTCACTATTGAGACTTTTTTGAATGTTGCTTGGAAATTTAGGGCTGCCATAAAAATATACCAAACGATTGAATGTCTCAGAAATTGAAAATGAACCATCATTAAACTCATTACGTTTTGCATTCCATATAGGTGGGACAAGATGCCTATTATCTGGGAAAGTAGGATCTATTACGGTTAAGTTATTATCGTCATTTGGATTAATGGCGTCAAAAAAAGAATATGGCAGAGACTCACCGCCATTCCAAATAATATTACTCTCCATAACAAAGGTGTTTAATTGATGTAGATATGTATCAGAGAAATCGATAGACTTTTCACTACTGCCAATGCCCATTGTACCCAATGGATCTGACCAGATGTTATTATAAAAGAAAAGGTTAGTACTCGTCTTGTTTTCTCCTTCGTTGTTGACTCTCATTGCAAAAGCGTTGCTAGGCAAATCCCCTGTAATCGTATTATTATAAAACCAGATGTCTTTGGCTCCTTTAACCCCAAATGGGGAGCGCATACTTATTTTACTATTCCCTAACATTAAGTTATTAAAAATTTTTATATTAGTTGCTTCGAAATAGCTTTTACCGTCTTCACCAACTAATACAAAACCATAACCAGGGGAGCCTTGCCAATTAAAAAAAATATTCCCATTAACTTGAATATTATTGGCACCGATTAACCAATCATCACTACCATTACTGTCTTTTATCACTATATAACTAGAACTTTTATTGGTTATTTCTCTGTTACTGCCATTAAAGTCGTTAAAGAAAATATTGCTCTGAATCTGTACATTTGAAGCACTATTAATATCGATATGTTCGTCTGAATCACCTTGGTTGTAAAACATATTGCAAAAAACTTTGATGTCTTTTGCACCATTATTTATTTTTAATAAATCATTATTATAGCTGTCATGTATAATATTGTTTTTTAATGTAATGTTGTTAACATTCTTACTACCGCCACCATCTATGTGAACCACTAATGGTTTGGTGTTATTGTTAGTGTGAAAAATATCAAAACCTTCGAAGATGATATTTGAAGCATTTCCAATAAACGCAATAACCCTTTGGTTATTCGTTATTTTTGCTTGGTAAGGAAACTCAGACTTTACTAATATCCCTTTCTCGAATTTTCTTCTAATTTTTATAGCGCCTTGGTATATACCTGGTTTTACGATAATGCTGCTACCATCTTCCACTTTCAATACTGCAACACTAATATTCTTCCAAGGTTTAAGACGACTGCCATCACCTTTATAGTTATCCCCATCATTAGAAACGAAATAACTGTTTTCATATTTCACATTAGTGCTTTTACATTGGTTTAACAATTTATTTGCATGGGCTGAGTAAGTTAGTACGAAGGAGAAAAACAAACAAATCATTAAGTATATGGATTTTTTCATTAGTCATTTACCTATTAATCGAATTTGTACTTGTTAATAAATCTATGGGGTTAAGACAATCGGCTTCACATTGCATAATAAGCCAATGTATTGAAGTATTGTTCTTACCAGTTAGCCCATTTATTAATCTAGATTTTTTGAACTCATTTAACTCAGAAAAAAATACACCGTTTATTTCATAACGATACATTACAACAGCTTTATTTTGTTGCTGCCCTATATAATTTATAGACCAGCTAGATATATTGTCTCTTGTGATTAGTTGCCACTGTTTTGGGATAAATTTATTGTCGTAATAGCTAGGCTTGCCATCTAAGTCAGCACCATTAAAATGATAAATATTGTATTCTATTTCTGGTTTGTCGGACAAAGTGATGTTTTCAATATATGACGGATAATATATCTTTGGCTTTAAAGTGCTATCAAGAAAAGGTAGGGTATTGGTTATCTCTTGATTATTTGTTATATAAGTGGTTGAAGATAATATAAGGGACACAACTAAAACTAGTAGATTTTTTTTCTCTAGCTGTAGAGGCGGTAAACCTTTATTGTTTAGCTCGGTATTAGAATGTAGCGTTTTGTCAGCTAAGTGATTCCCCCATTTAAAAAGAAAGATCATAAACGGAACATAAAGATACCAACCAAAAGTATTGTGATCTTCCATCAGGCTACTTTCCATATTTGTATATTCACCAATTAAGATTAATGCGGTAATTCTTATCCAGTTAGTTAGTAATGCACCTAATATTGTTAACGATAAAAACAAGACCGCCTTTTTAGTATCTTTAATATTAAGGAAAATAAAGAGAGAGCCAATAGCTAATGAAACAATCATGTATCTTAAACCACTACAGCCACCAGCTATTTCAAAAACGCCTGCGGGAATAGTGATTATTTCTGCTTCTACATAAGTGGGCACACCAGTAAAGCTCATCATATAAGTTACAGCAACTACAGATATTTTTTGTAGTATAGGCACTAATATGCCCCAAAAAGGAAATATAAAAACTAGGAAGGCAGCAGGAAAAACAATATACCAATTAAATCTGTATAGCATAGTTACGCTAGTTATAAATACTGCTAATAATGCCCCCCAATATCCAACACTTATTTGCGCATTGCTTGTAACAAACAATAAATAGCAGCTCATTACTAATAAAACTGACGGAGCTATGGCTAGTTCCTTCCTAAATTGTAGTTTTCCCGTTTCAGCTAATAGGAAATATAAGTAGAGGGTAATAAATGGAATTAAAAATGCGTGTGAATAGGTACCATCATCAAATCCATGTCTCCAAAGAGTTATTAATACTGGAATGTTTAATAAACTCACAACAGTAAAAAGAAGTAATATTCCTAAAAAAGGTTTACTGAAAAGTACTGAAGTAACACTACTATGCTTATTCATTGTCATATTTTTTAATTATTATTAGAAATTAGATGGGTAAAGGGTGAATTTTCGCTGCTTAACTGAAGTCAAAAATCCATTTGAAGCTACTTTACCAATACTCTATATAACTTATCAATGCATTATTTCCCTACAAACAATGGATTGATGCAAAATAACTAAAAATAATTGTTAATAAAACGGTAAGTCGTTAGAATCTTTTCAAGTATATTTTTTTGTAAAAAGTGATTAAAGGAAAAT
>Ga0105356_10001232_pt1 | contig 25364 bp, 20 predicted proteins | sample GOMGulsemesocosm_3_FD_83502 | JGI IMG/M metagenome (GOLD analysis project Ga0105356, IMG submission 83502) | Methane-oxidizing microbial communities from mesocosms in the Gulf of Mexico - GOM9D Gulf of Mexico | ecosystem: Environmental > Aquatic > Marine > Cold seeps | place: Gulf of Mexico... | reverse complement strand
TATTATCCTGTCTATTCAATGCTTTTTCTACTGCTTGTTTTTTAAATGATTGTGAAAATCTTGGACTCATTTTAATTACCTCTAACTAAATATTAGAGGCGACAACTAGTCTGACACAGCGGGCTAATCAGTAATTTCTTTCTGAGAATGCATGAGCCGTTCAATTTTTGGTTTTAATTTCTTTACTAGGAGACAATTTACTTTGGCCGACCGGACAAGGTCATTATCGTCTAATACCTCTATTTCATATTTTAAAAATTAGCTCGTTGAAATCTGCTGTAATGAACTGAAGATATTTTTACTCTCCTAAATATAACAACTTCAGTTGTATATTTTAAACTTGTTTTTATAGCCTAATTATTAATCGTTGTTTGTCATAACAAATGACGTAAAGGCAATTAAAGTCTTCAAAAAAGTAGAAGACCTACTTGCCTAGATTCATTTCACTGCCTCATTTAAGTTCTTAAACAACACTGTAACTGTAAAAGTTAACGCGCAACTGACGTTAAATGAAACAAGTTTGAAGGATTTGGAATGTTACATTTTGCCTGTAGCCAAAATATACAAACGCAGCCAACCTTGATTTTACTTTTATTCATATTTCAACAGAAGATCTAGCCCATATTAATTCAAACTTATAGTCATACCTTCGTTAACCCACCGAAAAAGACGGTTAACGAAGGGTTCATCTTCTCACGACTGTGTAGAATAACCCTAGATGTCCATCTAGGACGACGCTTAGCCATTTTAATATTCAAGAGAAATATTTATGAAAGAAACTGTAAAAGAAATTGACCCCACCACCGATAATACATCAGTAATGATAGATAAATATGATGCAGATTCAACATACAAAAATTTTGACACAGCTTTTCCCATATCTGCGGGATTAGGGTGCTATTTATATGTGAGTATCGATTTTCATGATGGTTCTATCAGTGAGCCTACTGAAGGTACAAATGACAATCTTAGTAGTTCTACTTTTAGCGAATTATACAAAAACAGTATAACAATTCAATTAGGTAGACTGGTTACTAAACAAATATATACAAATTTATTAAATAACATTGCCCCTTTGGTTAGCCAAGTAGTTAGAGGTTATAGATATAACGGTCCTAATACTATGGCCCTTTTATCATCAGATGCAGAAAATGCATTAGAACAATTATCTATGTTCAATGTTCAAGATGAAGATGAAGATGAAAATATAAGAATTTGGGATGGAGAAGATATTTATGAATATTATGCTAACGATAGTGAATTTGTAAAAAAAGAAAATGGCGAAATTGCTTTCATGCATCTTGCAGAGGAGCTTCTCATGAGCAACTCTTCCGATGATGCATTGAAATTTACTGCTCAAACAGAAATTGAGAATTTAGATGCTGAAATTAATTTACATGATCTCATTAGCTATTTACAAGATCTGAGAGAATTATGTATCGAAAATAAAGATGCTCATTGTGATAACCTGTAAAAAATTTGGTGCCGTTGCTTAAATAATATTAACCACACCAACAGTTATTATGAAACATTATTTTTTAAAATGTTTCATAATAAAAATACCCCACGCCAATGGGATTTGAGCTAAAAAATCACTTTTAGTATATATACTCTAAGGCGCAATCGCCCCCTTTCCGCCATAGAAAGATGAAATTTAAGTCAGTTGTTTGATCGGCAAGTTTACCGGCTAACTCAAGAATTTATTACTTCTATATTGCGCACAAAGAATAACCCCTGGTGGGCTAAAGATTGTTTTTTATTGCCTACAAACTAAAGCAAAGCCCTGTTTTGCATTTATCAACCACAAACAATAAATTCTTTATTGCTAGAATAAAGAGTCAATACTCCTCTTTATAGTATGTTTTAAATGCAATGGGAACACTAAAGCCCCTGCCCTCGTATAATGGAGTTAACTTACCTGATTCATATAATTGAACCGTTCCTTCGATATAGGCTTTCATGATTCCCTTTCCTCGTTTATTTCGTGGAAAAATCATATACCAAGAAGTGACCCCAACAATTGAAGTCTCAAAATCACCCTCATTGAATTTTTTTAATATAGCCTTATTCTCTGCAACTGTTTTAAGTAATACACCTTCGTCATCAATATAAAAATCAACACGCCCTTTAGCAACCATCATAAAAGCTTGAGCTTTGGTGTTAACTTCATGCACTCCTCTTAAACCGATAGAGGCGCCTGATTGATGAGATGAAACAACAGAATGTTGCTGTAAAGTTTCAATCCTCATAAATTTATCGTGATACTTATGGCGATTATAAAACGTCATAACGAGTGTAGTTAATACAGGAAACAGAGCTTAAATGTGATTGGTATTAACAATGTTTTCTTTTACGGTGCCTTCAGCAATATCAGCTGAACCATAATCCACCATTTTTATCGCTCTTTTAAAAGGTATATAACTTTTTTCAAGCGTATATCCCTGTGTAGTAAACACTTCTTGAAATATGTTGTCGTATAAGGCTGAGTCGTTATCTGTCAATCTAGGCCAGTTGTCTGTGGGCCACTTGACCATCGATAGCTCTGTTGCAAATACTGAAGTACTTACGAAAATTAATACTATTTTAATTAAAAACCTAGCCATATTACAAATCCTACTTTGTCCCAAGAAACAAATTACTAACTTAGTATTAGGGACATAAATCGTCGTCTTATCGCTATAGAAACTTATGGGATAAAAAGTTTCTATAGCGATAAACTCTCTGGCGCTAATAAGATGGTCCGCCTCACCTAAACTACACTTAGGTGCAGACTATTAAATGAGGAGAATCATCATGTCTACTATTAACATTCTTGGAATTGATATAGGTAAATTTACATTTCACCTTGTTGGCCACGACTTGTCTGGTCGTCAAAGTTTGTCGTAAAAAGTTTAGTCGTCCAAAACTTATTCAATTTCTTTCTACTATCGAGCTAACAACTATTGCTATGGAGGCCTGTGGTGGCTGTCATTGGTTAGCAAGGAAGTATCAAGAGTTTGGGCATAAAGTATTACTCATACCACCACAGTATGTTAAGCCTTATGTCAAAACGAACAAAAACGATTTCATTGATGCTGACGCCATTGCAGAGCCAGCAACTCGACCAACTATGCGCTTTGTAAGCGTTAAAGCTGAATCATCTCAAGTAATATCAGTTATTCAACGCATACGTTCAAGTTATGTAAAAGATAGAACGGCTTGCATATCACGGATTGGAACAGCGTTATTAGAATTTGGCATGAGCTTTCCTAAGTCTCACGCCAAAATGAAAGTATTATTCCAACGGCTAGCTGAGCATGGCGAGCCAATACCACCGATGTTGCTTTTAGAGTTAATAGACCACCATGACTACTACTTGAAACTAATCAACTGATTTTGGCTCAAGAGAAAAAACTCAAAGAAATAGTTGACCTTAACGAACGAGCTCAACTACTCAAAACAATCCCATGAGTGGGGACCTAACAGCTAGTCGTTGCTTATCAGACATTAGTACCGCTGCTGATTTTAAAAATGGAAGGCATTTAGCTGCCTGGCTTGGTGCCTCGTCAGTTTTCAACTGGAGGTAAACCAACATTACTAGGTATAAGTAAACGAGGGAATAAAGGCTAACGAGAGCTATTCATTCACGACGCAAGAGCTGTTCTTGTAAGGCCAGAAAAAAACGTAGCCGTTTTTGATAACTGGATATTATCGTTACTATCGAGGAAACATTTTAACGTTGTGGTAATCGCGTTAGCAAATAAACTAGCACGTATCGCCTGGTTGGTACTTTCAACCAAACAAGCACTCGAAGTTAGAGTGCAAGCCTGATTTGCAAATGATGATAAAGATGACACAACGGTTAGACCACTGGATTGAAGACCTGTGGGGCGTTACAGCAACATAATTAAGTATGCCTACTCGCTTTTTGAGGACAATCTAGCGCGGATCTAATCGTGGAGCTGGGCCTAATAAATTGGGTAACCAACAAAGACTCCAAATACATTAGCGCAAACCAACTACGTTATCGATATTATTACTTGCAATATCGAGGCGGACCATACATAACGCCCCCTGAGCGATGCATAAACATCTAACACAGGTAAATAATTTATGCTTGATGCAACCGAAGTCGAAGCAATTGAAGAAATCCTAGCAAGATTTAAACAACAAAGAGAAAGAGTTTAAGCAACGATAGCTTTATTGAGTTAGTAGGTCATGCCAAAATTTGTACTGTTTGGCCCAAGTAATAGCACTTTACCTCAATGAAGAAAAAACAACCCGCTCGGCCAAACCTTGCTAATACAAGTATGACCGAGCATTTAATAACTTAGCAAAAGCGGCTTATTTAAACATAGCGGCAATAATTTTATCTAACCCTTGTTTTGATATTTCTACTGCTTCAAGTTGAGTCGCGCCATTGGGATATTCTTCTTGTTCTATTACCATCCATTGAGTGCCACCTATCGTACTTTGGCTAACGATCACATTCGGCCAGTTAGTAATATCTTGACCAATATAAGGCAATTTACCTTCTGGCATATTGTCATAAGGAAACTTGGCTTTATAATGGCTAGTAATAGTCCGACCTGGGTATTTATTAATAAATTCCACCGGATCTTTACCAGCAAATGTTACCCAGCCAACATCCATTTGTAAAATAAAATCATCATTAGTATTGCTAGCTAGTTGATCCCAAAAAGTGCTATCACCATAGGGTAAAAATTCTTCATCGTGGTTATGGAAACCGAAACGCATACCGTTTTCGGCAATTTTTACTTGCAAGACATTTAATTTTTCAATCCAATCGTTAATTTTTTCGCTATCAAAGGCTTCTTTAGCAATTGGAATAATCAGCATAGGTGCGCCGATAGCTTTATAAAAATCTACGGTTTTTTGAAAGCTTTCATCACTAAAATGAGCCATACCGACATGAGCACCACTGACCACTAAACCTAACTCTGCTAAAAAGTTTTTCAGCTCTTGTGGATCATCAGCATAAGGACCAAAGTCACCCGCAAACTCTACACCGTCAAAACCCATGTCTGCTATCGCCGTTAACGTGCCTTTAAAGTCTTTCGCTAAGGTTTTGTTAACCGACCAAAGCTGGACACTCATTTTCGGTAAATCTTGTTTGCTAATAACAGTGCTAGGTGAAATTTTCTCGATAGTGGCAATATTTTGCTGACAAGCACTTAATAAACACGTTGAAGCTAAGACGACACCCGCCGCTATTTTAGTAAGTTTATTGTTCATGTTTTTATTCCTTTGATGTCTTTTTATCATTAAGTAAGTGTTAAATTCGTTTCGCTGCTAATTCTTTCACTGCATAATCCACCGCACGCACAGTTAATGCCATAAAGGTCAGGCTTGGATTTTGTGTGGCTGAAGAGCAAAAACTCGCGCCATCAGGCACAAATAAGTTCGGTATATCGTGACTTTGATTAAAAGCATTTAAAAATGAGTCTTTTGGATCCCTGCCCATACGCGCAGTACCAATTTCATGAATGCCTGAGCCTGGTGGTTTATGACGCACACCACTTTCAACATTAGTGAGGCCTATGGCTTTTAGCATTTTTGCACTTTGCTCCGCTGCATCTAACATCATATCGGTTTCGTTTTTTGAAAAACTGCAGTCAATTTGTAATTGCGGTATGCCCCACTTATCTTTTAAATAGGGGTGTAAACTCACTTGGTTATCATACCTTGGCAGCATTTCGCCTTCTGCACCCATCCCAAATTTCCAGCTTCCGGGACTTTTCAGTAAATTTTTAAAATCAACACCAAAACCATCTTGACCTTGCAGCTCCTTCCAGCTTTGTCGCCATGCATCCGCTGATAAACTATAACCTCGCAAAAATTTTCGTTTGCCATCCGGACGATAATAAAAGTTAGGAATATATAAACCGCCGGGTCGCCGACCCTTATAGAACTCATCTTCAAAACCGTCAACATCACCACTAGCCCAAGCATTATAGTTATGATCCATTAAATAATGCCCTAATACCCCTGAGCTATTGCCAAGGCCCTCAGGGTATTTTTTTGAGCGAGAGTTTAATAATATTTGCGTGCTGCCTAAGGTAGACGCACAAACAAAGACTATTTTGGCAAAGTATTCACGTTCGCTTAAATCATCATTATCAATAACCCGCACACCTTTAACCCTATTGGTCTTTTCGTCATAAATCAGGCTATGCACGACACTATTTGCCGCTATGGTTAAATTACCTGTGGCTACCGCATCCGGCAAGGTCGAGCTTTGGGTAGAAAAATAAGCACCAAAAGAGCAGCCTTTTTGACATTCATTGCGCGCTTGGCACTTGCCTCGACCTTGGCTGATATGCAGTTTACTTGGCTGAGTTAAATGCGCTTGTCTGCCATGGATCAAACGGCGTTCGGGAAAGTGTTTTGCTAATTCTGCTTTGACATGTTTTTCGGGTGCTGTCATATCAAAGGGCGGCAAAAATACGCTATCAGGTAATTGCTCTAAGTTTTCTTTTTGTCCACAAATTCCGACATGAGTTTCCACATAAGAATACCAATCTTCGATGTCTTTATAACGTATTGGCCAGTCATTACCATGACCATCACTTTTATTGGCGTTAAAATCATGATCACTCCAACGGTAAGAAAATCGATGCCAGAGTAAAGATTTACCCCCTAATTGGCTAGCGCGTATCCAGCGAAAGTCAGTGTCTTTTGCTGTGGTGTAAGGCAAGTCTTTATCGTTACCAAAAAAGTGCTTGGTATTTTCACTAAAGGCGTAACACTTTTTTTGCACGCTATATTGTTCATCAACTAGCTGTTTATCGACCTTAGTGCGCAAAGGGGTTTGCCAGGGTGTTTTGCCCTCACCAAGATAATCTTTACGATGTTCAACCAGACGACCACGTTCTATCATTAATGTATTAAGGCCTTTTTCGCAAAATTCTTTGGCTGCCCAGCCCCCAGTGATGCCTGAGCCAATAATTAACGCATCATAAATTTCAGTGCTTTCTTTAATACTTTTCATCATATTAGTTCTTATAACTCTCTTGTTAATGCCGCTGGTCACTTGTTTTTGCTTACCTTTGCTTAGTTAGCTTGTGATTTCTTATGCTTACTTATTAGTGGCTACTAGTAATAGGCCAAAGCACCCTCGCCACGATCACCGGCTTTAAAAGGTACAGAGCCCGTAAATCCCCCCGGAATTGCATCATATTTTAGGGTTTTCGACGCGCCAACTTCACTGGTGTAATAACCAAAACAAATTAAGCTTTTTAGAAATTTAATATCTTGGCGATTTTGATCAGTAAATTGCCCTTTGCCTGCTTCAATCGCGATTAATAACGATAGCTGCTGTTCGTCATTCAGCGCGATGAAATCACTTTTACTGGCTGAGTTAGCAATCAAAGACAAAATATCTTGCACTCGTTGTTGATCATTAATTTGATAACAATGATGAAGTTGATTATCAATAAAACCATGACAATCAACATCACCTGCCCCCAAGGTATCGGTACGAGGAATGGTCAGTTGAGCAACTTGTTTAAGCAACTGCAATTCCGCCAAATTAAATATTTTACCTGCAGTGGTTTGTTCACCTATGTTCGCTTGATAAGCCAGAGCAGCCGCAATTGCCTTATTACTCAGTAAAGTATTGGCTGTCGCACTGCCAACTAACGCAACAAAGCCTTGTAAAAACTGTCGACGCGAGTTGCTACTCTTTTGATCCATCAGCTTAAACTCCTTGATTTTGTTTGGCTTTAAATGAAATATTGCTTGGTTCCACTTGCTTTTTCATAATAAAAAACAATACAGTAAAAGCTACAATTAATATCATCGGAAATATCGTTAAGTTAGTTAATACACTTTGCCCTGCCATTAGCTCAGTTGCCTGAGGTGATAATTGTGCCAAACTGGCTTCTTGTCTTGAGCTATCTATCCAGCCGCCAATAATAGGATTAAATATACTCACGGCAAACATCCCTGAGCCGCCTAATACAGACATACCCAAAGCGCCACTATCTTCAATGTTTTCGGCGACAAAACCTATCATGGTTGGCCAAAAGTAGGTCACCCCTAAGGCAAAAATAATAGCGGCAGAGTACACTTGAGAGCCGGTGGCTATGCTCATGCTATAAATACCTATAGTAGTTAATATCGCTGAAGCCAGTAAAACGCCGACCGGATTAAGTCGATGAATAACAGGGCCAGCAAAAAATCGACCTAGCGCCATTAACCCGGTGATCATCGCCATGATTAGCATAGGTGATGCGCCAGATGCCCCTAAAATACTGTTAATCCACTGCTGCGTGCCCAACTCACTCGTTGCCGTTAACATCATGCAGAACACCATAAATAAGAATAACGGTGAGCACATCGCTTTAAAGTTTGTAGTCGTATTATTTACTAATACCGCCGATTCTTTACGGGTTAACAATGCCTGTAATTTACTACTACTTAATTTCATAAACATAACGCCGTATATCAATGTCGGTACCAGCATGATGGCAATTTGTATTTGCCAGCTGAAATTAAAATCAGTCATATAGTTAGATAAAACAGCCCCCACCACTATGCCTCCAGGGAACCACACATGAAAACGGTTAAGCATGGTGGTTTTATTATCACTATAGAGTTGTGCAATAAGCGGATTACAACCAGCTTCAACCGAGCCATTGGCAAAACCAATAAAGAAGGTGGAAATTAATAATCCCCAAAAGCCGCCAGCGGTAATCGTTAAGGCTAAACCTAATAAATGACACACAAAAGCCAGCAGCATGAGTTTTTTCGCACCAATCCAGTTATATAATAAACCACCAAACAAAGTCGCCACAGGAAAGCCTAAAAAGGCCATAGAATTGACCCAGCCAAGCTCGCTACTGCTTAAAGAAAACTCAGCGCTAAGCTGAGATAAAATGCCGGCACGAATAGCAAACGTCATCGCGGTCACTAATAACGCTAAGCAAGAGGCAATAAAAATTGCTTGTTTAAATTGTTGGTTATTCTCTTCAGTACTTTTCACAATAGCTACCATTAGTTGAGCCCTAAAATAGTTCGATTCAGTTGCTCATCATTGGCAACAGAGGAAAAATCATCAAAGGCTTTATCTGTGGGTCGGATCAAGTGTTTATTGATAAAATCAACGCCCTCTTTGGCTCCATTTTCAGGGTGCTTAATACAACATTCCCATTCCAATACCGCCCAACCATCAAAACCGTATTGACATAATTTGCTAAAAATACTGGCAAAATCTATTTGCCCATCCCCTAAGCTTCGAAAGCGCCCGGCTCGGTCTTGCCAATCTTGATAACCGCCATAAACACCGCTACGACCTGAACTATTAAACTCAGCATCTTTAACATGAAAGGCTTTAATTCTGTGGTGGTAAATATCGATAAAGGCCAAATAGTCTAATTGCTGCAGGACAAAATGGCTGGGGTCATATAAAATATTGGCTCTGGGGTGATTATCCACTGCCGCTAAAAAGCGCTCAAAGCTAGCACCGTCATGTAAATCTTCACCTGGATGCAGCTCAAAACACAAGTCCACACCAGCAATATCGAAGGCATCGAGTATCGGTAGCCAGCGTTTCGCTAATTCGGCAAAACCTTGCTCAACCAAACCTTGTGGTCGCTGTGGCCAAGGGTAAACAGTATGCCATAATAAGGCGCCGGAAAAAGTCGCATGCGCCGATAAGCCCATATTCTTACTGGCTTGGGCTGCGTCTTTTAATTGACTGATGGCCCATTGCATTCTAGCCGCCGGATTATTACGCACCTCAATAGGCGCAAAACCATCAAACATGGCGTCGTATGCTGGGTGTACCGCCACTAATTGCCCTTGCAAATGTGTTGATAATTCAGAAATCACCATGCCCGTTTTAGCAACAATATCGGTAATTACGTCACAGTAGCTCTGACTGTTCGCCGCCTTGGTGACATCAAATAGGTTAGTATCATTGGTAGGTAACTGAATGGCTTTATAACCTAAGTCTGCCGCCCATTTACAAATGGCAGGTAAACTATTAAATGGCGCGTCTTCTTTCAGAAACTGTGCAAGAAAAATGGCTGGGCCATTTATATATGTCATTTCGGGCCTTTTGTTTTGCGTCTTTATCATCATTACTTCCTGTTGCCGCTATAGTCTATTTTATGCCATTTTTTGTCCGAAGCACTGGCGGCCACAACCGTTTCTATAAAGGCCATGCCGCGGATAGCTTCATCAATACCAGGCACATCTTGTGCTTTCTCACTGGCGGGTATCTGAAAAATTTCCTCTCGTATTTGCTGAGAAAAATTAACATAGATATTGGCAAAGGCTTCTAAATATCCTTCGGGATGCCCTGCAGGGGTGCGCAAATTTGCTAAGGTCAAGTGAGCTAACGGACTGACTCCGGTGCGTATAAGCGCACTGGCCTTATCCGGATATTTAATAGTTAAGGTATTGGGCTCTAACTGCCTCCAGTGCAAGCTGGCTTTATCACCATAGATGGCAATGCTCAAATCATTTTCGTCGCCTATGGCCACTTGACTAGCAAGTAGTACCCCTTTGGCGTGAAAACCTTGAGTATTTTCCGCAAAGCGTAATAACACTGTGCCATCATCATCTAGCTGACGGCCAGAAACCACTGAGTTTAAATCAGCACAAACTTCGCTAATATGTAGACCTGTGATGTATTCAGTTAGATTAGCGGCATGTACGCCGATATCTGCCATGCAGCAGCTAATACCTTGTCGAGGGTCTAAGCGCCATGCCGCTTGTTTACTGTCCTCGTCATCACTATTGGCTAACCAGCCTTGCTGATATTGCACCACAACTTTACGAATAGTACCTAAATCACCCTGGGCAATGCGAGCTCTAGCCTCTTTCACCATAGGGTAACCGGTGTAAGTATGAGTGAGCCCGTAAAAGCAGTCGCTTTGGAGTAGTTGTTCTTTGAGGATTAATATTTCTGTCAAATCAGAGGTGGCGGGTTTATCACAAATTACATGGAAGCCATGTGTTATAGCCATCTGTGCTATGGAAAAATGTGATTTGTTCGGGGTAACAATGGCCACCATGTCCATACGGTCTTCACGGGCAGCTTCTTGCTCAAACATCAGCTGATAACTAGCATAACTACGATCCGGAGCGAGATATAGCTCTTCACCTATAGCTTTTGAAACTTGACTATCGCGACTAAACGCGCCACACACCAGCTCAATTTGACCATCGAGTTGTGCAGCGATACGATGAATTGCACCAATAAATGCCCCTTGCCCACCGCCAACCATACCCATGCGGATTTTACGCATAACTTCCTCAACTTACTGATTATTATCTTACCATCGCGATTTTATTAATCGACTTTGGCGTTTCAACCATAGTAGAGGGAACCTACATTTTTTTATAGGGCAAAATGACTTGGTGATACAACAAAATCAGCGTTGTCTTTATAGTTTCATTAGTTGATACCTATATAAAAGTTTAAACACAGCATTCCGTTATCCATGAAAATAAAATAGATTTTTTGTAATAAATTAGACTTCCAATGATTTATTACCTAAGCAACATGAACAATTTAAGCAGAAAAACTCTATTGAAATCTGATCTACAAATGGGGTGGTTACACTAATAATTTATTATTTATATTTCCCCCTCAGTCAATAGTTAGTTCGTATGTCTTTATGGTAAATTATCCTCTATAACCAAAAGAATTGTTGAGTATGTGCGATGGTATCTTGGTTTTCCCAAAGCCTTGCTTGTTCAGTGTTATATTAACAACAAAAGATTTTCTGACACCGTAGCCATTTGGATAAGGATAGACACCATGCTTCATCGTAGCGGGGAAAATATAATAGTCGCCAGCCGCTGGAATCACTGTCTCTACACTAGACGAAAATGGACTGGATTCAGCGATAGTATCAGATAGCACAAACATGCTTCCAGGCTGACCTCTAAGAAACCCTGACTTTACGACTTTCTCTTTAGATTGACTTTTTAACATTTTTTGCCAATCAGGCACTTCTAAATAACCCACTGTAGTCAATAAACAATTAGGATGCATATGAATCGGATTATAATCGTAATCAGGTAGTGATAAATTGGCCCAAGCACCAACAAAACTTAAATCCTGAAAGACTAAAGGTTTTTGTGAATTGAGCAAAATAGGTGAAGCATTCAAGTAGGTTAATGCTAGCTTGGCAATGGTACTGGTTAAGCCCGATTCATTAAGCGGTTGTCTGATATCTATTTCGCTATAGTTCATGCCAACGAGCTGTTCTCCATAGGCCAACGTAGCATCTTTAACCCCCGATTTTATCTCTCGCTCCCAAACTTGATCACAAAAAACTTTAAGGGGAGCTAGGCTTGAAGGCTTGAGTTTTATCTTACTGATAGGCTGAGAAAACGGATAACGCATTTCAAGCGAACTCTCGATATTCTCGTCTACTAAATCAACAGTTGTGCTGTTAGTCATGATGTACTTATCCTCTTTATATTTTGTGATAAAGCCTATTAATAAACACGTTAGAAATCAATAGGCGAGTAAAAGAATACATTAATAAACTTTCGTTTTATGAACTTAATCATTGTTCATAGGTTGGTTCTTAAGAAGTAAAACAATTGAAAACATGCTCTGAATTTGGTCTGATAGTAACCGCCAAACCACTCTTAGCCGCAAAAGCAGAGCATGGATAAACATAATACTGAGTTAAAAAATAACTAAAGCTCTAAACGATTCTAATATTAATGAGATGGGTAAAAGAATTTGTTTAATGTTACATTAAATAAACATCACCATAGCAGGATCAAGTTTGTCACGCCAAAGACGTGATGGTCTTGATATTGAAATACTAGCAAAACGAAAAATGTTGTATCAGAAAAAAAATGAGCATCCAGAGCTATGGTCAAAAAGTGAAAGAAACTGGCAGCCAATAGGTGCTGTGGAGTTAAACCCAGAGTAATATAAAGAAGCGGTTTAACAATTTAGGCGACAACTGCCTTAAAAAATGCCGAATATTTCCAAAATAAACTCTCATTAGGAACCATGGTTTAGTGTACATAATATTTACGATTCAACCGTTAAATTCACAATATTCTTTTCTAAATTCAGATGGTAGCATGCCAAACAAACATCGGAATTGACGACTAAAATAACTGTGATCTGTAAAACCAGTATCACTAGCTACAGTTGCAATTGAAAGGTTTGTTTCGACTAATAAGCGCCTTGCATTTTCTAATCGTACACCATTGATAAATTGAATAGGCGTTTTATTTAGATATTTTTTGAATCGTCGTTCAAGAGCACTAATTGATAAGTGAGTAACGCTGGCAAGTTCAGTTAAACTGATATTATCCATATAATTTTTATGAACATAAGCCACTGGTTTTTTTAACGCATCCATTCCAGATAGCGCGATAGATGTTTTCTCTAAATGTCTAGAGGTACCATAGGTACCAATTGCGACATTGTGTACATTAAGTAATGGTCGTTTGGATGTTGTAAACCAAAATATTTCACCCGACTTGGTATTATTCATTTCTAATCGCTCGTCAATTATATCACCAGCCATCACTTTTTGATCATCAATCTTAAACTGGTTAGCAATATGGGCTGGCGAGAAATCAAAATCCGTACGTCCCAATATTTGATTGGGGTAATCAACTCCCATATGTTCTAAAAAATTCGTATTTGTATACATGAAGCGTCCTTTATCATCTTTAATCCAAAAGAGAACATCAGGCATAATATCAAATATTTCAATGAGTTGCTCAATATTTATATTACTAATAAAACTATCACTCTCAGGATTAGGAACGTTTATTCTATTCATTAAGTAATTCTCAATTTGATAGGATCAAAAACATGATACGCCGAAATAATCATATGAAAAACTGATTTAATCCTACCAGTCAACAAATGATTCTATTTACTATTGTTACGTACAATCATGAATAAATAGAATAAAAAAATCAATATATTTTACATAAAATTATTATTAACAATAACTGATATTGATAATAATATATGCTGATTAAATTTGAAATAAATAAAAGGAAAACATACAAATGAAGTTTAAAAAAAACACAATTTATAGTAAGGGCTTTTCTAAATCAATGCTTGCTGTAAGTATTGCATCATCTTTTTGTGCTCCACCCTCTTTCGCAGCTAATGATAATACTGTAGATAAGGATACTGAAATAGAAGTCATTCAAGTAAGTGGTATCAGGGGATCTCAATATAAATCTGTTAACATAAAGCGTCACTCAGACGGTATTGTTGATGCGATTTCAGCTGAAGATATTGGTAAACTTCCCGATGCGACTATCTCTGATAGCTTACAACGAATCACCGGTGTACAAATAAACCGTTCCGCAGGGGAAGGTAGCTCGGTAAATATTCGGGGCTTGCCTCAAGTTGGGGTAACTATTAACGGTGAAAAATTCATCACTGCAAATTCAATTTTCCAAACTCGCCCTAACTTTAAAGATATACCCTCAACACTTTTTTCTGGTGCAACGGTTATAAAGTCTAGAACAGCATCACAAGCCAGTGGTGGTATCTCTGGTATGATTGATTTGCAAACATTTAGACCTTTTGATTTAGACGATGGTCTAACTGCAACTGTAAATGCTGATGTTACTCGAGGATCCGATACTGAAGAAACTGATCCATCCTTTAATGGTTTGGTTGGTTGGAATGACGATACAATGGGTTTTGTGTTATCCGCTTCAGTATCAGAATCTACATTGCGCGATAGCTCGGTAAACTCACAAAGTTCTCACCAGTGGAATATTTCAGAGGATATGGCTCCCGATTTTTCAGGTGACGGTGTAAATGGTCCTATGACCATACTATTACCTAATCGAGTCAGAAATGATAATCAGATACAAGCTCGTGATAGAACAGGGTTGAATGCTTCTTTTCAATATCAAATTTCAGATTCATTACAATTTACGGCAGATGTTTTTTATACCGACATGGATGAAGATCAAACCTATCTTTGGTATGAACAAAGAGCAAACATTGGTAATACTCCGACAGCTGGTCGCATACACTTTGATCAACTACGTGATACAGGTATTGCTGGCCCAAGTGGTAATTACCATACAGTAGATAGATACACGTATAAAAGCGCACTTTCTATTAGTGGTTTAGCGCAAGCGGTTGTACGAGAAATGGACTCTCTTAATGCTAGCGCTGAATTAAAATTTGATGACGGCGGGGACTTTACCGGTTCTGTAAGAGTTATCTCTTCGGAAGCTAACTGGAAAGAAACACAAAACTCTATGGATATGGAACATTGGACCAATCCAGATCGTTTGATCACTGATTATATCAATGATAACGTGAATGGCAAAGTGCCACGTAACCCTAATCCAGCCCAAGAGGACTTTAACCCAACTATTTCATTCGGTGAAACACCAAGTATTGAGGGCCTTTGGGCAGCGACAGACCCTGCCAATGTGGCAATGAAGACGGGTTGGGGTAATGTAAACGAAGCTGAATCAAGCATGGACGCTATACGTTTTGATGGTAGCTATGATTTAGATAAAGGCATTGTAAAATCCGTTGATTTTGGTGTTCGTAAGGGCTCTCGTCAAGCAACATACCAGAGAAACGAATTAGTATCGCCCTACACACGTGCAGCTATCGCAAACTCTGAAGATATGGGACAACCCGCTGGTTTATGGGACGAAGGCGAAGATGTGACTTTTTGGGCGAGATGGCGTGCATCAGATGCGGCACATTTAGCCGACAATAAATCGTTAGTTCCTTACCGTACTTTGTCTGATTTTCAAGCGGCCGGATTTCCGGTTACGTCTCTTACTGATTTCCCTATCAATGGCGTTCCTTCAGCAGGTGCACTAACCATTGACCCTAGTTACTTAATCGACCATGCGGATGAGTTCCACACATTTTGGGGTGAAGGTACTGACTTCAAATATCTTGAAAATGCGGGCCGTTCTTACAGAGTTAAACTAGAAAAATTGAGTTATTACGCGCAGTTTAATGTTGAAGGTGAAATTGGTTCTATTCCATACAGCGGAAACTTTGGTATACAAGTGATTGAAACTGATTTAACAGTAAGACAAAATATCACTGATGGTCAGACGCTAGCGCCTGAATTCCAATTTAAAGGCACTAACCTCAACCCAGGTAATATCCCTAGAGCTGCCATTGATGTACTAAATACTGAACGCAGTTATACTGATTACCTGCCCTCATTTAACCTTGCTTTATTCCCACATGATGATGTTATTTTACGTTTTGCCTATAGCAAAAACATGGCAGATTTAGATTTAAATAACTGGGGTGAAGGTCTTGATTTAAGTCTTGGTAATGGCTATCGTGATGAGGATACTAACCCAGTACCAAACAATGGTTTAGGTCCAACAAGAGCCTCTCAACGCGGTAACCCTGAGTTGGACCCATGGCGTTCAGAGAATATTGACCTTTCTGTTGAATGGTATCCTAACGATTCAACCATGTTGAGTATTGGTTTATTTAAAATCGACGTGAAATCATTTTTAGTAAATGATGAAATTATCCGTACTGACTTTGCTGATGGCGATGGTATTAATCGAAAACGCCCTACGCCTACCAGTATTGTTTCAAATGGTGTTGGTGGTGATATTCATGGTGTTGAGTTTTCTTTCAAGCAAGGTTTAGATTTTCTTGATGGCGTTTGGGGCAACTTTGGTTACGAATTTAACTATACCTTTGCACCTTCAAGCTTAGGCACAGACACAGTCACAGGTGAAACACTACCCTTTATTGATAGCTCAAAACATCAAACAAACATTGTTGGTTGGTATGACGACGGTACTTTCCAAGTGCGTTTAGCCTACAACATACGCAGTGAGCGTAATGCTGATGGCAAGCTAAATGATGGTAATACTCAATTGTTTCAAGATGGTGTGGCTTACTTAGATGCTTCTATCAGCTATAATGTTTTTGACAATTTATCCTTCACATTAAATGGTAGTAACTTAACGGAAGAGCAAGAAGATTATTACGGCTCGATCAAAAGTAACTTTGCTCGTTCGCAAGTATTTGAAAGACGTGTAACACTTGGCGCAAGATATAAGTTCTAAACTCCTAACACTAAGAAGGGTTAAGCAACAAAATTGAGTCGGGTGCTTATTTTTAACCCAACTCTTTTTACGGCTGAATTAAATGCCGACAACATTGTGTTTGAATGTTGTCGGCATTAACTTATTATGAGGTTAATGCTGCTTTTTTTGTGCAGATAAATATTGTTGTTGAGAAGGTGTTGTTACTGAATTAGCTCCCTACCTTTGTAAATATTTTTTGATATAGTCATGATGACTTGGCAGTGGTTCAACAGATTTTTTGATGACCTTTTCTAACTGATTCAGCAAGTCTTTAACTTCAGTAAAATTCAGTTGACTCGCAATAGGATCCGCATTGAATGGGGTTACCTTCATTCCTTCAAACACGGAATACCAGCTGACCTGCTTAAATAAATCGTAAGGGTTATAAGCGATAACACCACGTGAATTAAACAACTCTATCTTATCTGAAAGCGAAGTCGGTAATGTTAACTGCTGATAATCACGCCAAAACTGGCTATCATCCCTTGCTGTCACACAATAATGCAATAAAACAAAGTCTCGAATATCTTCATATTCTTTTGCCATCAGTCGATTGTATTCCTGTATCAATGCGGGGTTATGTTGCTGGTTAGGCAACAAACTTAGAAACATATCGATACTTTTAGTAACCAGGTGAATAGCCGTCGACTCTAGTGGCTCAATGAAGCCAGAAGACAGCCCAACCGACAAACAATTTCGTTTCCACACTTCTTTACGTCTACCTGTATTAAAGGGAATAACCTTAGGGTCCGTTAGTAATTCCCCTTCAACTTTTTGTACTATGTTATCCATCGCAGATTGATCAGAGCTATGAGCACTAGAATAGACATAGCCATTTCCCGTACGATTTTGTAGAGGAATTTTCCATGTCCACCCCGACCTTTGTGCGGTCGAAATAGTATAAGGGAGTATGTCGCCATTATTTTCGGTTTGTACTGCGATGGCTCGATCCGTAAAGAGATATTTATTCCAATTTTCAAAACCTGCATCAAGGTGTTTATCAATGAGTAACGCTTTAAAGCCACTACAATCAATAAAGAAGTCTGCTGAAATTTCCCGACCATCTTTAAGTTGAACGGATTGAATGTCGCCTGAAAGAGTTTTGGTGACATTGTCTATATGGCCTTCAATTCTTGCTAGACCATTAGCTTCGGAAAATTCTCTTAAATATTTAGCCATTAAACCTGCATCTAAATGGTACGCATAGCTCGCCCCACTGATAACCGAATTTTGAGGTGCACTGTTTTCATGGACAAACTTGTTTTTTTCGCACATTGCTACGGCCGGACAATAGTCTGTATATTTACTTTGTACACCTAACTTTCTCGCCCAATCCCAATAGCGGTAAAATTCAACATTTTTGTAGGGGACGCCAGTTTTACCAAAGGGGTGGATGTATGAATCACCTATATGATGCCAGTCGTCAAAGCGTATCCCTAACTTAAAGGTTGCTTGGGTTTTCGTCATAAAATCACGTTCATCCATTCCTAACATTTCAAGAAATCGACGTAATGGCGGAATGGTCGCTTCACCGACACCAATAGTGCCAATGCTATCCGATTCAATCAGTGTGACCTTAGTTTTTTTAAGGTCTAATTTATGACTCAATGCTGCCGCTGTCAACCAGCCGGCGCTGCCGCCACCAACAATAATGATACTCTTTAGATTACAACCTGTTTCTTTTACTGACATCGTAAATGACTCTTTATATTTTATTATTTATTATTTATTATTTATTATTTTATTATTTTATTATGGCGGGACACATGCGATTTAAAAAGTCGCGATGGCTACTGCCTTGATTGGCAACGTGCTCAATGTTCATCCGTAATTTTTTAAATTCTTGTTCAAGAAAATTGCTGTCAATACTATCTACCACGGGGTGGTAGCGTGATGCATGTATCTTATTGCCATGTAAGATGGCTGTCCAACTTGGTGGATGAAAAGTTTGCCAAGGTGTATTTAACAAAATACCCTGCTCCTTAAATAATTCAAGTCGGTAGGTTAAATTGTCGGGAATACCCATATTTTTACAATATCGCCATAATTCACTGTCATCCCGGTTCGTTGCTTTGTAATGTAAAATGATAAAATCGCGAATTTGTTCAATTTCTTGTTCAGATCTCGCGTTAAATTCATCGGCTAACAAAGGGTTACATGTTTTATCAGGAAAGAGTGTTTTAAAGTTTTCTAAAGCCGTTACGATAACTGAAATACTTGTCGACTCCAACGGTTCAACAAAACCAGCAGACAAGCCAAGCGCTAAACAATTTTTATTCCACGCTTTTTTACGACGACCCGTTGTAAAGCGTATTAAATCTGAATCACCGATAGGTTTTCCTTCTGCATTGTCGCGTAGTTGCTGATTGGCTTTATCATCACAAATGAAATCATTACAATACACATGACCATTTCCGGTTCGATTTTGTAATGGAATACGCCATTGCCAGCCGGCCGTAAGCGCCTTAACGTGTGTATAAGAAGGAAGTTCTACAGGACTTTCTGTAGGTAAAATTTGGGCACTGTTTACCGGCAACCATTTTGACCAATCAACAAAACCGGTCTCAAGAGCCCCTTCTATTAATAGTGCTTTAAAACCAGTGCAATCAATAAAAAAATCACCTTCAACACTCTGCCCAGATTTCAATTGTAAACGCTCTATAAATCCAGAGTTAGTGTTACGCGCTACGTGAGTAATTTCATTATCAATATGGTGTACGCCTAGCGATTTAGAAAACGTTTTAAGCATATCAGCAAACAAACCTGCGTCTAAATGTAATGCCCAATCAAAATGTTGAAGTGATTTTGCAGGTTCGTTTGATGGCACCATAAATTTATTTTTTTGAGCCAACATGATCGGTAATGAGAAATCTTCAATATTGCCAACTTGTCCGAGCTTAAATGACTTTAACCAATATTGATAAAACTCTGTTTGTTTGGTTGACTTTCCAAAGATACCAAAGGGATGAAAATAGGACTCTCCTAGTGTATGCCAGTCACTAAATTGAATACCTAATTTGATGCTGCCTTGTGTTTGTTGAATGACGTCTTTATCTTGTAATCCAAGCCCCTGATAAAATTCTCGAATCGTTGGTATCGTCGCCTCACCTACACCAATTGTTGATATTTCGGATGATTCAATTAAGGTGATTGACACCCCATTTTGAGAAAAATTCCGAGCCAAATAAGCCGCTGCCATCCAACCCGCAGTGCCACCTCCGGCGATGACGATACGATTAATCGATGAGTCAGTTATTGATGTCATATTGTTTGTCCATATTAATTAAGTCTGATATATTTTTGTTGTTTTTAGTGCTTATTACGGCAAAAAATAACTGTTCTAACATGAGCTCATCTTAATACATTAGCTTTTTTTAGGCAGTAAGCTCTCTATTTTCAAGCCTTTTTTTGTATTTAAAATAGCTTTTAATTAGCCAAATCATATCTTTCGGCATTCATCGAGTTCAATAAGTGGGGATGACCCTAGTGCATTGTCAACTCAACGAATCATTTACCGTTTGGGCATTCAAAAATTGCAAAATACAATTGAACCTTTAATAGTTGTGAGAGAAAACACTTTGCCTGTTTTAAACTCCATCATTCATCTGTAACTCGTTTCCAATAGATGAATGATGTAGGTTAGCAAAATAAAATAAATATTCTGCTACTTTTTCGACGAGTTTATAAGGATGAAACATAGAGCCATTATCAACAATGATTGTTTAAGATTGCTTAGGCATTCGACTAATTAATTGTATCGTCCGCTTGTTAGTTGACTTAATCGTTCGGTTATTAAATTGCTCTATAAATGATTATCCTGTTTATTATTCAACTAGCGTGACTACACATTTTACATCACTGTATTAATATCCCAATGTCCTTGTTTTTTCTTAGTTCAATAATGGCTGAACGTTCTAAATAATATGCTTATTCTCAATACCACTGAGGCTATCATACGCGTTATAAAGTTTACGCCTCGTTCATTAGCGCAACGAGAATATCCTAGTACAGTGCTAGCACTTTTCTTATCACGCCAAATTTATCGATAAATAGTTTAATGACTAAAGCACTTAGAATCTGCTTTTTAGCGTGGGTGAAGCTAAGGACATATCAGTTCATCATTTTTAGTATATCTCAAATTGAGTATTCCTCTCATAGGATAGGAGTTATGTTAGCTTCATAGTTAAGCTACTGGCAGTAGCTTGTTTTTTTATACTTCCCAGCCTGAAAAGCAAAGTATTAAAGAAACTCTGCTTTAGAAAGGTTTTTATGCAGCTCTGAGGTTAACTAATACATTTTTTGGTTTCTCTGGATACTATTTTCCGATTTTCACCAGCAAATTTATCAACCCATATTGCAATAGCACCATCACCGGTTACATTACAAGCGGTACCAAAGCTATCTTGCGCTAAATACAAAGCGACCATCAAAACAAGTGCTGCATCGGTAAACCCTAACATACTAGCCAATAAGCCTAATGCTGACATTACCGCACCACCTGGTGCTCCTGGCGCTGCTATCATTGTTACACCTAACATTAGAATAAAACCAATCATTCCGCTAAAATCAGGTAAAGCTAATTCTGGTGTAATTAACATAACCGCAGTAGCGCAAGTAACAATAGTAATTGTGGAACCACTCAAATGAATAGAAGCACATAAGGGTACGGTAAAGTTTGCTACGTTATCACTGACATCGTTATCTTTAGTTGCTTTTAATGAAACTGGAATCGTTGCTGCACTCGACATGGTACCTAAAGCCATTAAATAAGCTGGCATCATATTCTTTAGTAACATCAAAGGTGATTTTTTTATGACAATTGCCGTAAGAGTATAAAGCACAGTTATCCAAGCCCAGTGCATAATGAGCACTAAAATAAAAACAACCCCAAAGGTTTCTAACGTTGAAAATACCGTGCCATCAACAGTCATTTCTGCAAATACACCTGCAATATAAAAAGGTAATGCCGGAATAATAAGCTTACTTAGTAAAACATCAATAATATCTTTAGCTTCATTGACCGTATTTCTCAGGCTAGTCGAATTCATTGCACTGATCCCAATACCAAAAATAAAGGCAAGTGCTAAGGCTGTCATGACATCAAACAAAGGGGGAATACTTAGATCGATAAAACCTTTTAATTCTTCTCTTTCTGTGGCAATTTCTAGTACATTACCTTCCATTAACCCAGGTAGTATATTACTAGCAACAAAATAAGCTAATGTTCCTCCCAAAAGAGTCGATCCATAGGCTAAACCTACGGTTTTGCCCAATATTGAACCTGACCCTTGTGGTAAAGACGCAATACCACTGGCAATATAAAATAAAATAATCAAGGGGATAGTAAATTTAATCAACTGTCCAATAAGAGTTTGCCCAGTAAAAACAAACTGTATCAAAATATCTGGACCCAACAAACCAATAAGCATACCAGCTATAATGCCAGCAATAAGTTTTAATACCAAAGTCATGAAACCCCCTTTTTATTCAAAATAATGAACCATTATCGACTTAAAAACATTCTTTTATTGCTAGACAATTATTAGTCAGATGGCCAATTTAATATAACTTTCCCTGACTGTCCTGAACGCATGATATCAAACCCTTCCTGAAAATCATCAATATTAAAGTGATGTGTAATAATAGGAGATAAGTCCAAACCCGATTGAATTAGGCTCGCCATTTTGTACCACGTTTCAAACATTTCACGACCATAAATACCTTTAATAGTGAGTCCTTTAAATATTACTTGGCTCCAATCTATTGACATATTTTGTCCAGGAATACCTAACATGGCAATTTTACCGCCATTATTCATATTCTCTAACATGCTAGTAAATGCCATTGGTATTCCCGACATTTCCATTCCGACATCAAACCCCTCTGTCATTCCGAGATCGGACATAACATCAGTAAGTTTATCGTTACTAACATTAACAGCACGAGTGACCCCCATTTTACGAGCAAGGTCTAAGCGATATTCATTAATATCTGTAATCACCACATGACGAGCACCAACATGTTTGGCTACTGCTGCTGCCATAATACCGATAGGACCAGCACCTGTTATTAGCACATCTTCACCAACTAAATCAAAAGACAACGCTGTGTGAACAGCATTACCAAACGGATCAAATATTGCGGCTAAATCATCTGAAATTTCACATGGTAATTTAAACGCGTTATAAGCAGGAATAACCAAATATTCAGCAAAAGAACCTTCTCGATTAACTCCTACACCTACAGTATTACGGCATAAATGTGTACGCCCACCACGACAGTTTCGACAGTGGCCACAGGTTATGTGCCCTTCACCTGACACTCGCTCTCCTAATTGGAAACCTTTAACTTCCTGACCAATACCTACTATTTCACCCACATATTCATGACCAATAACCATAGGCACTGGAATATTTTTTTGTGCCCATTGATCCCAGTTATAAATATGAATATCGGTTCCACAAATCGCCGTCTTTTTTATCTTAATTAATAAATCATTATGACCCAGTATTGGTTTAACACTAGTGGACATCCATATGCCTTCTTTGGCATACAATTTTGCTAAAGATTTCATATTTAGATGATCCCCATCTCTTGACCTATTTTGGTAAAGGCTGCAATAGTTTTATCGAGTTGTTCCTTTGAATGCTCCGCTGAAATTTGAGTACGAATACGTGCTTGACCTTTGGGAACTACTGGAAATGTAAAACCAACAACATAAATACCTTCAGTAAGTAATCGGTCTGCCATCTCACTAGCAACTTTTCCATCACCTAAAATCACAGGGATAATGGCATGATCAGCTCCGCCGCATGTAAACCCAGCAGCTTCCATGTTTTTGCGGAAATAAGCCGCTTTAGATTTTAACTTAATACGCAATGAATCTCCGCGGGATAATAATTCAATAACTTTAATTGAGGCATTAACAATAGCTGGAGCCAATGAATTCGAAAATAGATATGGACGTGAACGCTGACGTAGCCATTCTATGATTTCTTTTTTACCTGATGTGTAACCACCAGATGCTCCGCCCATTGCCTTACCGAGTGTACCGGTAATTATATCAACACGCCCCATAACATCACAATATTCATGACTACCTCGTCCTTCCTCACCAACAAAACCAACAGCATGTGAATCATCCACCATAACGAGAGCATTGTATCTATCAGCCAAATCACAGATTTCTTTTAAATTAGCGATAATACCGTCCATCGAAAAAACCCCATCGGTGGCAATAAGTTTAAATCGAGCACCGGCGGCATCAGCTTCTTGCAAACGAGATTCTAACTCAGAAGTATCATTATTAGCATATCGAAAGCGTTTTGCTTTACATAAACGGACACCGTCAATAATTGATGCATGGTTTAGTGCATCGCTAATAATGGCATCTTCAGGACCCAATATGGTTTCAAATAAACCGGCATTAGCATCAAAACATGAAGAATAAAGAATAGTATCTTCCATGCCTAAAAAGTGACTTAGTTTATCTTCTAAGGTTTTATGAATATTTTGAGTACCACAAATAAAGCGGACTGACGCCATACCAAAACCATGTTCGTCTAAACCAGTTTTTGCAGCTACAATTAATTCATGATGATTAGCTAAACCTAAATAATTATTTGAACAAAAGTTGACCACTTGTTCACCGGTACTCACCTTAATACTTGCTTGTTGTGCCGTGGTGATAACACGTTCGGTCTTGTATAAGCCTTCTTTTTTTATTTGATCTAATTGCGTTTGTGAATGCGTATAGAAATTAGATGTGCCTGTTAATGACATAAGCGCCTCGGTCGTTGAAAAAAGGTGTTTTTTTTTAAATATTAAATATGCAAAAAATATTAAAAGTAAATAACGACTTTTAAAGTTAGCCTATTATTAATGTTAATATCGCTTGATATATTCCCGAATTAGGTTTTATTAATTTTTTACATAAGATGATGAATTCGCGTTAGCTTTTCAGTTAAAAACGAACATTTTTATGGTAACCAAAATCATTGACTAATAGATAAGATTAAATCAGTTTCCTATATGACATTATCGGCGTTTGATGTTTTTTACTATTAGGGTAATCTGAGTTTAATCATATGATTTTGATATTTACAAAATGAGTAAAACAATAATTTTCAACTCTTAGGATTCTTTATGTATGCCAATATAATTTTTTGATCATATGGGAGTTAACTATCTCTGACTAGTTCAACTCGCAGCTTTCGAGTTGACGGTTTTCAAACCTTAGATTGGGTATCACAATCAGCTAATGGTTTTAGTTATGATTTAACTAATGGTAACCAATCAGG
>Ga0105356_10001216_pt1 | contig 25503 bp, 26 predicted proteins | sample GOMGulsemesocosm_3_FD_83502 | JGI IMG/M metagenome (GOLD analysis project Ga0105356, IMG submission 83502) | Methane-oxidizing microbial communities from mesocosms in the Gulf of Mexico - GOM9D Gulf of Mexico | ecosystem: Environmental > Aquatic > Marine > Cold seeps | place: Gulf of Mexico... | reverse complement strand
TCGAATGTAACGTATTTACTCTTACCTGCGTCCGCTTCTTTTGTATAATAGCTAACAAGTGGTGCAGTTTGTTCATGGTAAATAGCTAGGCGTTTACGTACTGTTTCTTCAATGTCATCAGCACGGATAATTAGCTCTTCGCCTGTTTCATCATCTTTACCTGCTACTTTTGGCGGATTGTAAACTGTGTGGTAAACACGACCTGAAGCAGAGTGAACACGACGACCACTCATACGTTTTACGATCTCTTCGTCTGGCACATCAAACTCAAGCACGAAATCAACGTCAATACCGTTTTCTTTCATTGCGTCAGCTTGTGGGATAGTACGTGGGAAACCGTCTAATAGGAAACCCTTCGCGCAATCTTCGTTCTTAACACGATCTTTAACAAGTTCAATAATAAGCTCGTCAGAAACTAGTTGCCCTGCATCCATCACGGCTTGTACTTTCTTACCTAACTCTGAACCTTGTTTAATAGCAGCTCGTAGCATATCACCTGTAGAGATTTGTGGAACGCCATAATTCTCCATTATGAATTGTGCTTGAGTTCCTTTACCGGCGCCAGGAGCACCTAATAATATAATACGCATAAATAGCCCTTAAATAAGTTACATTTTTTAAATAGCTTGTACTTCAAAAGCGATAGCCTACACGCCAAATTAAATTTGTTCAAGTGCAGGTCTATCGCAAAAAGCGGCTGTAAACCAACCACTACGGTGTTTTACAGCAAGCAATTAACCCAATAAACGGTTCATGCGAGCAATGAATCCAGCAGGATCATCTAGACTGCCACGTTCTGTCAGTTGAGCTTGCTCTAAAAGCAGCTGAACCCAGTCAGCAAATACAGTTTCATCTGCTTCATCTGCAACACGTTTTATCATGTCGTGCTCAGGATTAAGCTCAAAAATATATTTTTGTGGTGGGACCACTTGACCAGCAGACTCCATCAATTTGATCATCTGGCTACTCATGCCATCATCACCCGTTACTACGCACGATGGTGTCTCTGTTAGACGATGAGTTAGACGAACATCGGCTACTTTTTCACCTAGCGCAGCTTTAACACGGTCGATGAAGCTAGCAAATTCTTCGGTTGCGTCTTCTTTGGCTTTCTTCGCATCAGCATCATCCAGCTCGCCTAAATCTAGGTCGCCTTTGGTTACTGAGATTAGTTTCTTGCCATCGAATTCAGTTAAATGCGACAGTAACCACTCATCAATGCGGTCTGTTAATAATAAAACTTCGATGCCTTTTTTCTTGAAGATTTCAAGGTAAGCACTGTTCACCGCGATGTTGTAGTTATCTGCAGTGATGTAGTAAACCTTATCCTGACCTTCAGGCATGTTAGCAATATATTTTTCAAAACCAACAGTCTGCTCAGAACCTTCAACAGACGTTGATGAGAAACGTAATAGAGAAGCAATTTTCTCTTTGTTTGCCATGTCTTCGGCTGGACCTTCTTTCAGTAATTGACCGAATTCGTTCCAGAATTTCAGGTATTTCTCTTCATCGTTTTTCGCCATGCGTTCTAGCATAGTGAGTACTCGTTTAGTACATGCTGTACGTAATGAAGTGGTGATCTTGTTATCTTGCAGAATTTCACGAGATACATTCAGTGGTAGATCGTTTGAATCTAACACACCCTTCACGAAACGCAGATAAGTCGGCATAAACTGCTCAGCGTCATCCATGATGAATACACGTTGTACGTATAGTTTTAGGCCGTGTTCTTTTTCACGATTCCACATATCAAACGGTGCACGTGCTGGAACGTATAATAAGCTAGTGTATTCTTGCTTACCTTCAACACGGTTGTGGCTCCACGCTAGTGGATCTTCGAAGTCGTGTGCAATGTGCTTATAGAATTCGTTGTATTCTTCGTCTTTTACTTCGCTCTTAGACAGTGTCCAAAGCGCTGTCGCACGTGTTACTGATTCCCATTCACCTGGAACAGCAGCAACTTTTTCGCCTTCTGGACCTTCAGATTCTGGTTGTTCGTCTTTCCACATTTCAACAGGGATACTAATATGATCAGAATATTTATTGACAATTTGACGCAGTTTCCACTGGTCTAATAGATCATCTTCGCCTTCACGTAGATGTAAGATGATTTCAGTACCACGGCTTGCTTTCGTAATATCAGCTAGACGGTAATCGCCTTCACCTTCAGATTCCCACTGCACAGCTTGATCTGCAGAAGCACCCGCAGCACGGGTATTTACTGTCATTTTATCGGCAACGATAAAACCAGAGTAGAAACCAACACCGAATTGACCGATTAATTGTGAGTCTTTCGCTTGATCACCTGATAGCTTATCGAAGAATTCTGATGTACCAGAACGAGCGATAGTACCTAGGTGAGAAATAACATCTTCGCGAGACATACCGATACCGTTATCAGCTATCGTAATAGTGCGCGCTGTTTTATCGAAACTCACACGTACACGCAATTCACCATCATCTTCATATAAACTGTTGTCAGACAATGCTTTGAAGCGCAGTTTATCCGCTGCATCTGCTGCGTTTGAAACAAGTTCGCGCAAGAAGATTTCTTTATTTGAATATAAAGAATGGATCATTAATTTAAGCAGTTGTTTTACTTCAGCTTGAAAGCCATGAGTTTCAGTATTAACTGTGTCAGTCATTACTTAGTTCCTTTATGCTAATGGTTAATTACTTCAGAATGCGTTATCTGAATTGTTTTGATAATTGTTAAATGGGCTTATTCTGATCATTTTCAAGGGCTACAGGCATTTTTTCTTCAGTACAGGCTTTTCATGCCGACTTCCCACACAAAACAAGAAAAGAGTAACCAGATAGATTGCAAGTTACCTACTATCGCGGCAAAATAATGTAAAAGCTCTAATTCCCATTATCGAACAAGGACCAAGTTATGACAAAACTGTATGATTTTGAAGTTACGACAATTACTGGTGAAATCAAGCCGCTAAGCGAATACCAAGGTAAAACGGTATTGATTGTTAATACGGCCAGTAAATGTGGTTTTACCCCGCAATATGCAGAGCTTGAAGAGCTACATGAAAAATACGAGGATCAAGGTTTAGTGATCCTTGGCTTCCCATGTAACCAATTTAAGCAGCAAGAACAAGGCAGTGATGCCGAAATTAGTGAATTCTGCCAATTAAACTACGGTGTTACCTTCCCTATGTTCAGCAAAATTGATGTTAACGGCGCTGATACTGCACCAGTTTATCAATGGCTGAAAAAGAACGCCAAAGGTCTACTAGGTAGCGAAGCGATTAAATGGAATTTCACTAAATTCTTAGTAAATAAAGAAGGTGATGTCGTAAACCGTTTTCCACCAACGTTATCACCAAAAGGCATGGTTAAAGATATCGAAAAACTCCTTAAGTAGTAGAAAATACTTAACTACCCAAGATCAACATTAATAGAGAGTCCGAATCCTGAGCATAACCGCAGTATTGCTAGCACTTCGCTATACACTATCGTATAGTAAGCGCAATTCATTAGAGGACTCTTTTTACATGTTTAGTGACAACCCATTACTTGCTCAATTAAAACAAAATATGCGTGAAAATACGCCAAGCGTCGAAGGCACAGTGAAAGGCACTGAGCGTGGTTTTGGCTTCTTAGAAGCTGATGACGGCGAAAGCTATTTTATCGCACCGCCGCAAATGAAAAAAATCATGCATGGCGACCGCATTAAAGCGTATATCGAAACCAATGGGGACAAAACATCTGCAGAACCAGACAGTCTTGTAGAAGCCAAATTAACCCGTTTTATTGCCCGCATTAAAATGCACAAAAATAAGTTAACTGTCGTGCCAGATAGCCCAGTGATTAACTTATCTATTCGCGGTAAATTGATCGGTTTCGGTGAGCAAAAAGTCAATGAAGGTGATTGGGTTGTTGCACAACTTAAAACGCATGCCTTAAAAGACGGTAACTTCCAAGCCGATGTCACTGAATTTGTTGCTACTGCAGAAGATCCTAACGCACCTTGGTGGGTAACACTTGCTCGTCAAGATCTTGCTAAAAGCGTACCTGAAATGCCTGAATCAGTAGAGTTCAGCGATGCAGGTGAACGCTTAGACCTAACAGATAAAGTCTTCTTTACTATCGATTCAGCATCAACCAAAGATATGGATGATGCATTATGTATAGAAAAAAATGCAGACGGTAGCTTAAAAGTAACTGTCGCGATCGCTGATCCAACCGCTTATATTCCTGCTGATTCGGAGCTCAATAAAATTGCCGCTGAACGTGCTTTCACTGTGTATCTTCCGGGCCGTAACATCCCAATGATGCCGCGTGAATTAAGTGATAGCGTTTGCTCACTAGTTGCAGGCGAAAAACGCCCTGCCGTTTGTTGTTCATATACGATCAATCAAGATGGTTCTCTGGCTGAAGAATACGCATTCTTCACAGCATGGATAACATCTAAGCATAAACTTGCTTATAACCAGATCTCAGATTGGTTAGAAAATGAAAGTAGTGAATGGCAACCAGAAGCTGATGTTAGCGAACAACTAACACTGCTCGCTGAATTCGCAAGATATCGTCAACAATGGCGCAAAAAAAATGCCATCGTGTTCCCTGACCAGCCCGATTACAGCTTTGAATTAGATGAGTTAGGTAATGTATTGGCTATTCACGTTGAATATCGCCGCATTGCTAATCAAATGATTGAAGAAAGTATGGTTGCTGCCAATATTACCGCTGCACGTTTATTCCGTGAAAACGGTGGTGATGGTGTATTCAATACTCACGCTGGTTTTGATCCTGAAAAAATCGAACAAGTTGTTGCCCTATTGGCTGAAAATGGTATTGAAACGACAGTGGAATACTTACAAAGCTTAGACGGTTATATTGATATTCAAAAACAACTTGCTGCGCTAGGCAAACCTGGTTTAGATAGTCGTTTACGTCGCATGCAAAGCTATAGCTTGATCAGCGCACAAGCGGAGCGTCATTTCGCTATGGGCCTAAACGGTTATGCAACATGGACGTCACCAATTCGTAAATACGGCGACATGATCAATCATCGTCTAATTAAAGCTATCCTGACTCAAGGTAAAGCGCCGACAGCAACGGCAGATGAAGTGACATTAATGTCTGAACGTCGCCGTCAACATCGTATGGCTGAACGTGATATTTCCACTTGGTTATATGTTGATTATTTAACTTCTGCAATAGAAGCTGAAACAGTATTTGAAGCAAATATTGTTGATGTTAATCGCGGTGGTTTACGTGTGCGATTAACTGAAAACGGGGCATCTGCTTTCATCCCTGCTTCGTTCTTACATGATGTGAAAAAAGAAGTAAGCTGCTTAACTGAAACGGGTCAAATCACGATTAAAGATCAAGTGGAATTCAGCTTAGGTGATGTGATTAAAGTGAATATTGCCGAAATCAATCAAGAAAAACGTAATATTCTTGCTAAAGTAGCTAAAAACGCTGAATAATAAAATAAGTGTTTGTCTGTAAATTACTTTAAATAAATTACAGATAATCAGATCAAAAAAGCCGAATTATGCTGCCATAATTCGGCTTTTTCATACGAAAAAATAACTATTTACAATGTAAAAACTCAGCGCGCGTTTCTGGGCGAGATTTGAAGATACCGCCTAACGATGTCGTCGTGGTTGCACTAGTCGCATCCATTACACCACGTGCTTTTACACAATAATGCGTTGCTGTAATCGTCACCGCAACATCTTTAGAATCGAGCAAAGTTTGCAACGCCACTAAAACTTGCTGCGTTAAACGCTCTTGTACTTGTGGTCGACGAGAAAAAAACTGCACAATACGATTAATTTTTGATAAGCCGATCACTTTAGTACGTGGTATATAGGCGACTGTCGCCTTACCATCAATTGTCACAAAGTGATGTTCACAGGTACTCGTTAACGTAATATCGCTAACTTTAACCATTTCATCCACTTGCATCTTGTTGTCGATCATTGTGATCTTCGGAAATTGTGCATAATCCAATCCAGAAAATATCTCATTTACGTACATTTTAGCAATGCGATGTGGCGTTTCAGCTAAGCTATCATCAGTTAAATCTAATTCTAATAACTGTAATATCTCAGTGAAATGTGATTCTATTTTTTGCTGTTTTTCTTGACTACTAAAGCCAGTTTTCACCATCGGTGTTTCTAACCCACGTTCTTCCAATGCTGAACGGACTAATAAAGCTTCATTACTCAGGCAGGTCATTCTCACTCCACGTGACGCTAGACTAAAATATGGTCGAATCATAACATCGAACAACTATGATGATAACCAGTGTTTAAATATAAAGCAGTAAACTGCACTAAAACTTAACAATTAGCTATTTTATTGTCTTAGGTCCTATCTCACGGACCTGTTGTTTGTCATAATTCCGTCATAATTACAAATTCATTTACAAGGATTCATCATGGGTTGTTGCAATGCAAAAGGCTTAAAACCAGTAGAAACAGCTATGCAAGAAATGTTAAATGACATTTCTCCGGTTACAGAAACACACACATTAGCATTGGCTGATGCGCTAGATTATGTACTGGCTGAAGCGATCACTTCACCAATCAATGTGCCGCCTTTTGACAATTCAGCAATGGATGGCTACGCAGTAAAGATCTCTGATTTAGAGAAATCACTGACGCTACCTTTGGCTGGTAAGTCATTTGCAGGACAACCTTTTGTAGGTGAATGGCCTGCCGCAACTTGTATTCGTATCATGACTGGCGCGCCGGTTCCAGAAGGTTGTGAAGCCGTTGTAATGCAAGAAAAAACAACTGTTGCTGGCGACAAAATCACTTTTAGTGCAATTCCTGAATTACATAACAATATTCGAAATGCCGCTGAAGATATCGCGGAAGGCGAAGTAGTATTAGAAAAAGGTCGCCGTTTAACCCCGCGTGATGTCCCAATGCTTGCATCTATCGGTATCAGTAATGTTACGGTTTATCGTCGCCTTACAGTTGCTCTTTTCTCAACCGGTGATGAGTTGAAAAAACTCGGTGAACCGCTTGCTCACGGCGACATCTATGACAGTAACCGTTACAGTGTTACCGCAATGCTTTCTCGTCTAAACCTAGATATTATCGATTACGGCATTATCCCAGATGATGAAGAGTTATTACGCCAAACCTTCCTTAAAGCCGATCAATCTGCCGACGTAGTAATTACTTCTGGTGGTGTTTCTGTAGGTGAAGCTGACTACACTAAAACCTTATTAGAAGAGTTAGGCGAAATTGGTTTCTGGAAGCTAGCCATTAAACCGGGTAAACCTTTTGCTTACGGTACCCTACCAAACAGTAAATTCTTTGGCTTGCCTGGTAATCCAGTATCTGCAACGGTCACTTTTCATCAGTTAGTCGTTCCTGCATTAGCTAAAATGACAAATGAAAATTACCAACCAACACCACGTTTTAATGCGATAGCGAAAAGTTCGTTAAGCAAATCAGCCGGTCGTATGGATTTCCAACGCGGAGTTTATAGTGTTGATACTCAAGGTCAATTACAAGTTGTATCAACAGGTAGTCAAGGTTCAGGCGTATTTAGCAGCATGAGTCATTCGAACTGTTACATCGTATTAGGTCAAGACCGCGGTAACGTTACTGTCGGTGAAACTGTGACTATCGAACCATTTAACGAGATCTTAAACTAATGCCGTTGCCAGAAGATTCTTTAGTATCAGAAGATATATTATCTCCACAAGAAGAACTGCGTTATAACCGTCAGATTGTGTTGAAAAATTTTGATTTTGACGGTCAAGAGGCACTTAAAAATGCAAAAGTTTTGATTATTGGTGCTGGTGGTCTCGGCTGTGCCAGCAGTCAATATTTGGCATCTTCTGGTATTGGTGAAATAACCTTAGTTGATTTTGATAGAGTTGAATTGTCTAACTTACAACGCCAGTTATTACATAATGACGCGCGTATTGGCGAGTTCAAAGCTTTATCAGCAAAATCAGCACTAGAGCAAATAAACCCACATTGTCAGATCAATGCCATCACTAAGAAGCTCTCGACTACGGAACTCACTGAGCAGGTAAAACTGCACAATTTAGTGCTTGATTGCACCGATAATGTCGAGACTCGAGAGCAAATAAACCAAGCTTGTTTTACACATAAAGTACCTTTGGTATCTGGTGCTGCGATCCGCATGGAAGGTCAAATAAGTGTATTCACTTATCAAGACAACGAACCTTGTTATCAGTGTTTAAGCCAGTTATTTGGCAGCGGTACTCTCAGCTGTGTTGAATCTGGAATTATGGCGCCAATGGTGGGTATGATTGGCTCAATGCAAGCGCTCGAAGCTGTCAAAGTATTAGCTAACTATGGTCAGCCATTAATCAGTAAAATACTGTTAGTAGACGGCTTAACTATGGGCTTTCAGACGATGAAACTACCCAAATCACCAAGCTGCTCTGTTTGTAAATAAACATTCAGTCTATAAATGAAAAAGAGCCCATCAAGTAATGCCTGATGGGCTCTTTTTCATTTTATAACGGCTAAATTCGCAGTGAGGCTATAAAAACATCCGTGCTAGGCAGCTGATCGCTAGCCCAAAAGTCACATTTGCGATCATACTTGCTTCAATGCCAACCAACCAGTAAAGCACACCTACAGATGTGTAAGCTATAAACGAAACTAACGAGCAGAACGAGATTAATGCTATTGATGCACTACCTGAGATAACCACCAATAAAGATACATTAACAATACTAATCAACAATGAGCCCAGTGTTATAAACGCTAATGCAGCAATAGCACTGAGGGGTTTATATCGGAGGCCGCAACGCTTGGCAATGCTCAACACAAACTGCAATATGCCCCAGACAAAAAACAAGCTGGAAATAATACCCAGTAAAACTGTAGTCGATACGTCTAAGTTCTTAAATAATACATCGTACTGCAAGAACTCACTTGGCAAGCTCTGCTCAAATAAAACAAAAATTAAACTACTTAATAAACCGGTTAAACAGCCAAAACAAAGACCGAAAGCTGACTTCATTAAAATTTCTTTTTTATACTCATAAAAACTTTCAGAGATCATCGAAGCAATAGTAATGCTCTCAACTCTAAGCAAACCAAAAATAGTCACTGAAAACACACTAAATAAACTAACTAAACCAACTGGCAAAGAATATTTAACATCGATTTCAAGTCCTAAAGGCAAAGGATGGAACAATAAAGAGTAAATGTTCGGCCATTGTAAGCAGATGCTAACACCAAGAAGAACATAGAATCCGCCTGCTAATGCATAGCGAAATAGAGCAAAGTGAGAGTTCAACGTAACCTCATGTAACCTGCGTACTACTATCATCCATTAGCACTCAGATTTTGAATAAATTGTATAACTGTAACCAAACTATAAACCAATATAATACCTAGCTACAAATAGGTATCGATATAATATATGTAATACTTCATATATCAAGCGCATGCCTGTTATCTATTCTATATATCTACATAAAAATGATACATATGCTGTATACATAAAATAATTTTTTTAGTTATACATAAAAGTAATTACCACTATTAAAATATACTGCTCACAACATAATGTGTTATTTATCTAAAATATTGAATAAATGGATTTATTAATCAACTAATTACTGTCATATTACTCATTAAAGATGAGATTCAATATAATTCACTTCATTTGGTATTAAGGATAAATACGTGACTGATTTAACAAGTAAGTTTGAAGCCTGTGTTGATATCGTACAAAACGGCACAGCAACGAAAAAACCCACTCAAGAAGAAAAGCTAGAGTTTTACGCCTTGTTTAAGCAAGCAACAAAAGGGGACGCTTCAAACAAGAAGCCCTCTTTCTTCGATATGGTCGCATTCGCAAAATGGACAGCTTGGGATAAGCTTCGAGGACAATCTCAAGATCAAGCGATGCAAACCTATATAGATCGAGTTGAAAGTGAGAAATCAACAGCATAATTAAACTTATAGTGAATCAATGCAGGTAACTAGGCGATTAGTTATCTGCACATTACATTTTAGCTTCTGCTTTCCTTCTCCATCTCCATCTCCATCTCCATCTCCATCTCTAGTCATTGAGATCCATCGACTTCATCTGGACAACTAACTTAGAGCATTTAATGCCTATCGTCGTTTTAAATTTGTGCTTGTTTGTATAATTTTACGTCTCTCCATATAGGCAATTATTATTTTCTCAATAAAAACAACAATTTCATAAAAAAATGGTTCGGGTTGTTGCTATGCACTCTTAACCATGTATAATTCGCTTTAAGAAATTAGGTTAGTTTATATTAGTACAGTGGATAGCGATTAATACTTTTATTAGTTACTGTTATGTAATGTAATGTTTATATAAGTTACACCCTGGTTTTTTTTAATTTTTTTTTTAACTATGTTTATACAGGGTATTTGATATGTCTAATACAGTAATCGGTAAAGTAAAATTCTTCAACGAAGCTAAAGGCTTCGGTTTCATCGAACAAGAAAACGGCCCAGATGTATTCGTACATTTCAGCTCTATCTTAGTAGATGGCTTTAAAGTACTTACTGATGGCCAAAAAGTTGAGTTCACAGTAGGTCAAGGCCAAAAAGGTCCACAAGCTGAGAACGTTAAACCTCTATAATAGTTTACTATTAGTTGGTTAAATGAATATCAAAAAGGTGAATTTAAATTCACCTTTTTTATTATCTAAAATTTACTTTCCTTATATTTTCTTATTCAAAACTCTTCTTCCAGCTCTAATTTAACTTAAAGTATTAACCCTAGCAGAAAAATAACTCACAATTTCAAGTACAAAAAAATCGAGCTACTATTGCTAGTCAACTCGACATCATCAAATTTAAATCAATTAGTAATAGTGTTACTTTTTATAAAATTCAATATATTTGGCTTTAGAATCAATTCTAGGACCTAAGGTCTGTAATACACCATTACCAATATTAAAGATCCAACCATGAATGGTCAGATCAGCATCATTACGCCAAGCATTCTGAACGACAGTAGAGTTACAAACGTTTTTAACTTGTTCGATAACATTAAACTCACACATACTGTCGACTCTGGCTTCACCTTCTATGCCTTCAAGCTCAGACTCATGAAAACGCTCAACATCACGGATATGACGTAACCAGTTATCAATAAGGCCATGCTCTTCATCTTCTAATGCTGCTTTAATACCACCGCAACCATAATGACCACATACGATAATATGCTTAACCTTAAGTACCGCAACTGCATACTGAATAACCGATAAGCAATTTAAGTCGGTGTGCACGACGACATTGGCAATATTACGATGCACAAATACTTCGCCCGGAGGTAAATCCATGATTTGGTTTGCAGGAACACGGCTATCAGAGCAACCGATCCAAAGGTATTCCGGCGATTGCTGCTTAGATAACTGAGCAAAGAACTCGGGGTGTTTCTTATTGATGTCTTCAGACCAAGCTCGGTTGCGCTGAAAAACTGAATCTATATCACTCAAAAAATACTCTCTGATTATAAAATTGAATTTATATACTAGTAAACTAGCTTGTTTAAACAAGATATTCAACTATAAACAACTAGATACACAGCTGGTCAAATCAGCAAATTAAACTGACGATAGTAAAAAGCAGCCGTAAAGACTGCTTTAATTTAATGCTTATTTATCAGTTTTGGCTAAACATGATTTTAAGAGGATAAAGCCAACGACACCGGATAATAAAGAACCTAAAATAATACCAAGTCGTTCATCAAAGAACATGTTATTACCTGTCTCTTCGAATGCTAACGAGCCAATAAATAGACTCATGGTAAAACCTACACCACAAAGTACTGCGGTAGCATACAGTGAACAATAATTCATACCGCTAGGTATTTTCGCCACTTTACAACGAATAGCTAACCAGCAAAAACCAAAGATGCCTACTTGCTTACCTACAAATAGACCCATCGCAATACCCAGCGGTACAGGATGCAATATTTCATTGATACCTACGCCAGTAAGGTTAATGCCCGCATTAGCGAAAGCAAAAATAGGCAAAATGACAAATGCCACTACCGTATGTAAACCATGCTCCATTTGTTTCAATGGTGAAAAGCTTTTATCTTTAGATTTGATCGGAATAAACATAGCCAAAACTACACCAGCTAATGTTGCGTGCACGCCAGATTTCAACATCGCCGTCCACATAATAATACCCACAAATATATACGCTGCTTTACCATCATGATGACGCTTATTTAGCATCGCTAACACTGGAATGCATAACGCGGTAACAGCTAACGCGGTTAGTGAGATTTTCGATGTATAGAAGATAGCGATAATTAAGATCGCACCAATATCATCAAAAATAGCTAATGAAGTTAAGAATATTTTCAAACTCACCGGAACTCGTGAGCCTAATAAACTTAAGATACCCAGGGCAAAAGCAATATCTGTTGCTGCAGGAATTGCCCAACCACTGATTGCTTCAGGGTCGTCATAGTTAAAGAATACATATACTAACGCGGGCACTAACATGCCGCCTACAGCGCCAACACCTGGTAGAATGATATTTTTGACATCAGATAACTCGCCCTCGATTAACTCACGTTTGAGTTCAAGGCCTACAAGGAAGAAGAAGACAGCCATCAGACCATCATTGATCCACAATAATAGTGGTTTAGCGATCTCTAAATTTGCAATTTTTATTTCAACGGGTGTATTCAACAACAGTTGATAAAGACCTTGCGCTGGGCTGTTCGCCAGTATCATAGCGAATACTGCGGCAACCATAAGTAAGATACCACCAGCCGATTCTAATTGCATAAAGCGAGAAATTGTTTTTTTCATAGATTTCCTGTTACAGATTTAAAATAAAGTACTCATTTTTTGACAAAACTATATAACATAGCCTTATAAAAACTCTTACATATATTCTTTTTTGTACTTAATAATTAGTTATTAATACCATAGGAGTATTTATCAAGTCATCAATTACTCAAATATTTACATAACTAGACAAAATAAAAAACTAAGTGATTACTCCTTAAGCTTTCAACATGTTTTTTTATAACAATATATAACCCAATTTAACGTACTTATTTATCTAAGCCAAGTACAATTCGACAGTGAATTACACACATAAAAAAAGCTAGATAAAATCTAGCTTTTTCATATTTTATTGAAGTAATTTAATCGTTTAGATTAATTTTGTCGCGCCTGTATCCAGAAACCATTCAGTGATCCCCGTTGTACTTTTAACTTGCGCTGCGGGATAAGCCTCTGCTTCAATAGCATCTTCATTTATCTGCTTGATCACTTCAGCTTTGCCCTCACCCAACACTAAATAACTGATGCGCATTGCATTCGCTAATAAGCGTGCTGTTTTTGAAACTCGATATTGGCTAGACTCAGGATGTTGTACCACGATAGCTAAGTTTTGATCTGCATAGTTTGTTTGACCTGGGAATAAAGAGGCCGTATGGCCATCGCCGCCCATACCTAACAAGATCCAATCAAAACAAGGCATACCATTTTTGATTGGGATCACCGCTTGCATCTCTGCAGAGAAACGCAAAGCTTCTTCTGCCGGATCATTCTCACCAAGAATACGGTGAATATTTTCACTTGGCATAACAATATGATCAAATAATAAAGCTTTCGCTTCACCAAAATTACTTTCAGCGTCATCTGGTTTCACGCAGCGTTCATCACCCCACCAAAAGTGTAAGTTAGCCCATTTTATTGCTGAATTGAACGGTGCTTGTGCCAATACTTTAAATAACAACTTCGGCGTACTGCCGCCTGAAAGTGAAACGTGCACAGGTTTATCTTGTTGACTATATTCAACCAAACTTTCAGCTAACGATTTAACCACTGACTCTGGTGTTGCAAATACACGATAATTAAGCATAGATAACCCTAAATTAGTTAATCAGATCTTCACTAGAAAAACGCCACTCTCTGCCGTCTTTTTCTAACATTTCATCTGCTTTATTTGGTCCCCAAGAACCACTCTTATAACCAAATAATGATTTTACTTCTTTCTTATAATCAAGAATTGGCTGAACAAACTCCCAACATGCACGCACTGCATCAGAACGAGCAAACAAAGTTGCATCGCCACGCATACAATCAAGCAATAAACGTTCATAAGCTGTTAGCAGGTTTGTTTCTTCTAAGCTGTCATAATCAAAGCTCATCGATACTTCTTTAGCACGGAAGCCAGCACCCGGTTTTTTCAAACCAAAATCCATTTGAATTGATTCATTTGGTTGAATACGTATGATCAATTTATTCTCTGGCGCATCAGCACCAAACACTGGGTGCGGGGTTTTCTTAAAGTGAATAACGATTTCAGTTAAACGCTCAGGCATACGTTTACCGGTGCGAACATAAAAAGGGACACCATTCCAACGCCAGTTATCAATCATCATCTTCATGCCGACATACGTTGGTGTCCGAGACTCGTCATCCACACCTTCTTCTTCGCGATAACCTGGTACCATTTTACCATCAACGATGTTCTTGGTGTATTGGCCTAGTACTAGGTTTTCACGTAGATCTTGTTCTTCAAGCGGATGAAGGCTTTGAATAACTTTAACTACTTCATTACGCATGGCATCTGCATTGATAACCGCTGGCGGCTCCATAGCTACTAATGCAAGCACTTGTAACAGGTGGTTTTGCAGCATATCGCGTACAGCACCTGAATGGTCGTAATAACCACCACGTCCTTCCACGCCAAGACTTTCTGCCGCTGTAATTTCAACGTAATCAATGAAACTACGATTCCATAATGGTTCAAACAGACCATTTGAGAAACGGAATACTAATAAGTTCTGTACTGTTTCTTTACCAAGGTAGTGGTCAATTCGATACACTTGGCGTTCGCGGAAGCAAGTATGTAAATGCTCATCGAGTTCATTGGCAGAAGCAAGGTCATAGCCGAATGGTTTCTCAACGATCAAACGTTTCCAACCATTACGATCTTTATTTAATTTATGTTTAGCTAGGTTTGCTGAGATAGCACCGTATAAACTAGGCGGTGTCGCCATATAATAAACCGTATTACCGGTAGTTTGATGCGTTTCAGATAAGGTTTCTAAGCGAGATTTTAACTGAGTGTAATCATTTACATCCGTCATATCCATTGGGTGGTAATAAAGGTGTTTACAGAAGTCTTCACTTTGCTCTTTACTGATGTTGTCGCTTTCCATCAAATCATTGCATGCTTTTTCACGAAAAGATTCATCAGTAAATGCTGTTTTACTCGCCCCTAAAATAGCAAAATCATCCGGTAATAATTCGTTTACATAAAGATGATAAAGCGCAGGTAGTAACTTTCGTTTCGTTAAATCACCTGAAGCACCAAAAATGACAATACTGTTATTTTCAGGTTTTTGCATGGGTTTATTTCCTAGAGGTTTTTATCAAAATGATTAGATTATTCTGTTTTGGCCACTGAGCAATGCTTATATAGTAAGCCAGATCGCGCCATTATCACTCAAAAGTGAAGGAAACTGAAATAATTTCACTGAAATATCAACCAAATACTACTTAATTGTTATTTCATGTTTTTTTAATGTCGTACAAACTAAATCACGCTTTCGAATGAAATTAAAAAACGAAACCATCTGTCATCGCATAGCAACAGGTGGGTTAAACTGGACAAATAGTAGCCATGGTAAACAACTTACCAAAAGTCACTTTCAGAAATAATACATTCACCAGATAAATTTGTATGCGGGATCATACTAGAATCAAATTCAATACTGATATTATATGTCATAAAACAATTCACACTGGATAACTGATTAACCCAAACACTGGTCTGCAGCGGCGTTTCGTTTTTACAGGTGTAATAACCATCCTTAGAAGACACTTCGCGGCCAATAAATAGTTCTTCATCTGTGATGCCGAGAATACGGCACACCTCTGTCGGGTCTAATACGATCCCTTGCACGAGGTAACGATTGTTCACATCATATTGAATATAGTTTTCACTATCAGCTCCCTTGTGAAAACGAGACGGTAAATACGAGGCGGTAGCAATGGTATCAACAGCTGTAATTAAACGCCCTTTTAATGATGTAACCACAGCAACTTTAGCTTCTTTTTGTGTCTTCATATAACGTGGCATTGCTAGCATGATTAGCAGCAAGATCACAACGATCACAAACATTAACTCTAGCAATGAAAATCCGCGAGATTTTATGAATTTAATAGCACACCTCAAATTGGTGGAAACGAGCAGAAACTTACAATATGTTTTGCTAGCTATAATAAGACCATTTGGTAAAGTAATAAATCATATTTTTAGCTTTAATTACTAGAGGCTTACATGAGCGTTAATCAGTCTTGTATCTTATACTCTTTTCGCCGTTGCCCGTACGCAATGCGAGCACGCTTAGCCGTTATACACAGCGGTATTAATGTCGAACTTAGAGAAGTTGTACTTAAAGACAAACCAACAAGCCTGCTGGCATATTCAGAAAAAGCCACGGTGCCAGTATTAATTACTGCAGAAAAATACGTTATTGATGAAAGTCGCGATATCATGCAATGGGCCCTCAAGCAATCGGATCCTGATGACTGGTTGTGCAATAATAACCTACAATTACAGATGCAAATGACTCAGCTCATTGATGAAAACGACAATGACTTTAAAAGCTGCTTAGATAAATATAAATACGCAGACCGTTACCCCGAGTACACTGAAATTGAACACAGAGAACATGCACTGCAGTTTATTCATCAGCTTGAATTGCTATTAAGTTTACAGACCAATTTAGTTCAAGATAAAGTTTGTCTGGCAGATATCGCCATCTTTCCTTTTGTGCGTCAGTTTTCTATGGTCGAGCCTAGCTGGTTCGTTGATGCTCCCTTGCCCAAGCTACGCGGTTGGTTACAAGCCCATGTTGAAAGTTCGCTATTTAACAGTGCAATGTCAAAATATCCACAGTGGTCAGCTGGTGACAACCCTACTTATCTTTAGATTTTAGGCATAAAAAAGCAGAGCTAAAAAGCTCCGCTTTACTCATTAAAACATCGATCTACAATCAACTAACGATTACGTGTTATTACGCTTCTAAGAAACGTTTAGCTGCATTTACTACAACTTTAATTGATGATGTTTCAATTGCTTTCATTGATGCTTGATCAGGGATCTCTTTCTGAGTACGGTTAATGATAACACCCGCAACACAGCCCGCTTTTAGACCTTGGCTTGCGCACATAGTGAATAAACTTGCAGACTCCATTTCAAAGTTCAATACACCCATATCTTGCCATTCTTGCATAGAACCTTGGAAGCGGCGAGTTACGCGACCAGAGAACGTATCATAGCGTTCTTGACCAGGGTAAAAAGTATCACTTGATGCAGTGACACCCATGTGAACCTTGATGCCTTCAGCATCTACAGCTTCTTTCATTACTGTCGCAATGCCAAAGTCAGCAACCGCAGGGAATTCCATTGGTGCGAAGTGTAAGCTTGCGCCATCCAAACGAACAGAAGCAGTAGTAACAATCATGTCACCAACGTTAATGTTGCTTTGAATAGCACCAGTCGTACCAACACGTAAGAATGATGTTACGCCTAATTGTGCAAGCTCTTCTACTGCGATAGATGTTGAAGGACCGCCGATACCTGTTGAACATACAACCACTTTCTTACCTGACAATTCAGCTAAATAAACAGTATACTCACGGTGACTTGCTAAGAATTTAGGATTTTCCATTTGATTAGCAATTTTTTCAACGCGACCTGGGTCTCCAGGAATAATGGCAAGTTCGGCGCCTTGTAGATCTGCTTTATTAATACCAAGATGGAAAACATTTGATTCAGACATAGTAAATTCCTTAAAAAACGGTGTTAGTTGATTGCTGTATCTATAAACATCAATCTTAAGTAACAGTATATAAATTCAATACCGCATCATAAAATAACATCGCTAGCTATAAAGTGATATAAATCACAGCTTGCGTTAAGATTGACTGAAATTCATTACATTTACAAAAAAAACAGCATTCAGTTTCGAATGAAAGGCCAAAAATGCTAAAAATAGCCACATTTAACCTATTCAATTATATTGAACCACCTTATGCTTGTTATGATTTTGACCGTATTTACAGTCAAACACAATGGCATAAAAAACAGCGATGGCTCACAGCATACCTCTCGCAATATCAGCCTGATATTATCGGCTTCCAAGAGGTCTTTAGTCCAGATTCATTACAAACATTAGTAGAACAAGCTGGTTATCCCCACTTCACTGTCGTTGATGCCCCCAAATTAATGACCAGTGATACTGAGATTGCTAATGATTATATCTATCAAAGCCCTGTAGTAGCAATTGCCTCTCGCTATCCGATTATAGAATGTACAGGCGTAGCAGCAAACACGGATATGGCGGTAGATATTGGCCTTTCTGATGAATATGCATTCAGTCGAACTCCGCTAAGAGCAACCATTGAACTGCCTCATATCGGAAATACCGATTGTTATGTTGTGCATTTCAAATCAAAGCGCCCACAACTCACCACAGATGATCCCGATTTAGAAACCACTAAAGCCGTACTAGCCGAATTCAAACGCCAGATTTGTGGCAGTTGGGGCTCTGCAGTACAGCGAGGTTCAGAGTCTGCTTTATTGTTTGAGGCGATGGTATCTCGTCGTCAAATCAGCGGTAATCCAATGCTATTAATGGGGGATTTTAACGACGCCATAGGTAATAGTACCTTAGAGAACTTGTTAATGAGAGAGCTGCGGTTTGTCAAAGATGTGCAAGCACAACAAATTGTAAAACAATTTAGTCTGCAGGACAGCTGGGATCTACACACCCGCTCGCATGATAAGATGACGTCGATGAATAAGACTAATGTAAGCGATACTATCAATATCACCAATACCAACAGTACCAGTACCAGCGGAAATTCAGCCAACCAACTGCATATAGGTTCTCGTCCACCAACCCACTACTTTGGTTCTAAAGGTTCGGTACTTGATTACATTCTGCTTTCTTGTGAATTTGATGCGCAATATTCACAAAGCAGTTATGCTATTACCGATTATCATACTTACGATCGCCATCTGGTTAACCCCAAATACGACCGAGACAGTGAAAGTACCGATCATGCTGTTGTGCAGATCCAACTTAGTCCAAGAATTTAGCTATTTAATTCTACCTTAATGACAATATTACTCTGCCATCAAAATAGTCATTTTTTGAGATAAATTATTGTAGTGTTTCGACATACTACAAAGCAGTAATAACAGATAACTAAATTGTATAACTAAAGCTAACGATAATAACCAATACCATTGCGTACTAACTAAAGTCAGCATTAGAGTAAACAAAGAAGCGCAATGACAATACAACAAATACTGCATGCGCTGCTTACTTAATATTTCATGCATATTAGGTAACAACGCAAAAGCTTGCATGTTAAAGCCGCATTGACGCTGTAAATGTAAGTAAGCTAAAAATGGCACTATTTTTATCAACATCGCCATAATAACACTCATGATCCAACCAAATATAAACACACTAGCGAGTGTCAGCGGCGACCATCCCCAATCAGCGAATATAGCCGCAGAAGTTGGTAACAAACTCACCACTGTGCATACGCTCAAACTGGTCAACGCTATCATCCATAAGGTCACGCTAACATCGGTGATCTTACGTTTGCGTTTATGTAAACTCCAAAACGCTATAAAGGCATAAGTCAATAAACTTAATTTGAGTAATACAACACTGATTTGCTCAAATACAGCTACGATATCATTGCAGCCCCAGCTAGTTAAATGCGGTAATACCGAACCAAGCAGTTGCAAAGTTAACAAGCTAAATAGTATCGCTGGTAAAAATCGACTACTCCACACAGGGAATGCAGGGGCAACATGAAACATTGGCAAGACCTGAAAGCTCACGCCAATAATCATCAAGCTAACCCAGCCAACTAATCCCCAATTTGCGTGGTTATCAGTAAGCTGTTTCATGACATTAAATTGACCACCCCAAAGATAATCTGCCAACATTAATGTGGCAATAACAACGACAACTAACACGGCAACAAAGCTTAAACGCATAGTATTTATTGAAAAACTGCCCTGTATTCGATGTTTAACTAAATACAAAATCATGCCAATAAAACCAGTAAACGTAAGCATGAAACCAAACAAAGCCCATTTCAAAAACACATAATTAGAAAAGTAAAAACCCGCCACCAACACTGCACTCGATAAGGCAAGCGCAATTGCGGTTATACCACCAAAACGTTCAGAATACGGAAAAGATACCCCCGCCAATACAGGCAGCAACTGCAATACCGCACCGCACATCACCATAGAAATAAAACCGAGAACGATACTGTGAGTTAGTGCTAATGTACTTGGTGACCAACGACTTAACCACAAGGCTTCGCCCGCAAAAAAAATTATTGCAGCGCTTAACAATGCAAACAATGGAGCAAATAAGAAGAATCGTAACGGCACTTTAAATGAAGGAATATTATCAAAATCTAAACCAGAGAGGTTCATTCGGGTAGCACACCTAATAATTGTTGTAACTGATTGGCTTGAGACTGGCGGCAAATAGAAATAGTGACAAATGTCGTAACGGGTTTATTCATTTCAGTGTGATAGAAAAAACCCATATCAGTAAGCTTTTTATACAGCGGGGTTGGTTCTTTACGATGAACAACTTGTAAATATTGTTCTTCAGTAAGCTCTGATAGCTGTAATAAGATCGTGCGCATCGGCTCGGGGGCAGATAACTCACTCACATCCAGTGCTATTTTGCTATTCAGATTAACCAACCTAAGCCCTCGTCTATTTGAATTCTTGTATTTCACTTAATGTTGCACTCGCATCTGGTAAATGCGCTTGTGTCATTGGATACAACATTTGCTCTTCTTTCATATTATGTTGTTGCATCAAAATCATCAAGGTTTCAGACAAACCTAAAAATTGATCTTTATTTTTTGCTGTCACTTGTTCAGACATCTCACCTGCAAGCTGGCGCATTTGGCTGTGTTCAGCACGCATTACTTGCGTGGGCCCTGCTGTCATGCCCGTCGCTTGTTCAAATGCTGGAAATAGTACCGTTTCTTCTTGTTGCAAATGATGCTCCAAATCGGTTGCAAAAATATTCCATTGCAACGCTGCTTCATCCCAATTATTCGCCGAAGCTGCTGACTCAGCTGCAATAAATGATTCATCACAGTGGCGATGACGCGCCGTCATATAACTTGGAATTGTGTCCATCAGATACCTCAATATAAGAAATTTTATTTATATGTTAAAGTAATCCTACTGAGTTAGCCCAAGGCTGTAATTGATATATATCTATTACCGCTGAGATAGAATGGGGTTTATCTCTGATTTATTTCCAGGTCTAACCAGTTGTAAGGCAAACATAATGATTGAATGGATCACAAGCAACGATACCACGCTAAGACTCTCAGCGTTTATCATTCTATTTGTACTTTTAGCCGTCGTTGAAAGTGTTAAACCTAAGCGTAATTTAGTCCAACCTAGATATTACCGCTGGCTAAACAATCTTGGCTTGGTGAGTTTGAATAACTTGGTCCTTAAACTCGTTATGCCCCTATTTGCAATTGATGCAGCTATCTATGCACAGCAACAGCAGATTGGCTTATTTAATTGGTTATCTAACGCTAGTGAAGATAACATTTTAATTATCTTACTAGCGATCATCATTCTCGATTGTCTTATATACTGGCAACATCGCTTATTTCATCAATTACCGTGGTTATGGCGTTTACATAGCATGCATCACAGCGATTTAGATTTAGATGTCAGCAGTGCCATACGCTTCCACCCGATTGAAATAATACTGTCATTAGCAATAAAAATTGCCGCGGTTTACTTACTCGGGGTCCCAGTGGTCGCAATCATTTTATTTGAACTACTGCTAAATCTAACCGCTATGTTTAGCCACAGCAATATAGCCCTGCCACTGAACTTAGATACACTGATCCGCAACTGTTTTGTTACGCCAGACATGCACAGAGTACATCATTCAATTAAAGGTCGAGAAACTAACAGCAACTACGGCTTTTGCTTATCATTTTGGGACCGAATATTTAACAGCTACAAAGCACAACCAGATGCAGGACATTTAGACATGGTGATCGGTCTTCCCTACTTTCGCGACGCCAATGAATATCAATTACAGAATATGCTAACCCAGCCGTTTAGAAGCAAAATATTCGGTACCTTAAAAACCAACTCAGAACAGAAAAAATAGGCTCTTTTATGTCTCGATTTCCACGAACCCTTTCCGCTAATCAACACCGTAAATTATGCGGTAAAATCACGGCAGATCTCGCCACATGCCAATTAGATGAATTGTTTACTTCAGGGCAAGCATCCTTAGATTTGCAAGATGCGCTATGTAACCACCAGCAAACGCCAACAGATGAATTTATCGCTTTAGTGACTAGCCAATTAAAAACCAGTTATCAATACGTCTTGCTCGATCTACTAGAAGCCGAACAAAAAGCGGTCATCGACAAAGATAAACAATATTTACGCCTCACTAAAACACATCTAAATATCATCGAAGCCTTAAAGAAAATACCCGCATATAGCGAACTTTCAGATACGCAATTGATTGAAGTAGCACTGCTAAATCTCATTCAAGGCAACTAGCTTTACATGAATTAAAGAAAAAGATAGGGCTACATGAATGTAACTCTATCTATCAATCAATCAATGTACTATTTACCAATCAATATATAAATCACGGAAATTTCAATCCCAATCTTCAGCAATAAAATGCAACACTAATTGGTCATTTTTATACAATTCTAAATGTGGCCAGCGCACTATAAAGCGATTAACTAAAGGTAAAGTATGCTGTAATTCTTGTTCGACTTGATTCATAACCGGATCTTTACAAGCTCTACGTGTCGTACCGACACCACCCAGTTTAATCAGTGAGTTATTCAATTCTCTTGCTTCAAATAAATACTCCACAGAGCCAAACATTTTATTACAACCAGTGAAACCACTAAATGTATTGCCGAATAAACGTAACGTTGGCGGTACTTTGCTATCACCTGGTTTAAAGTCTGCCAGATTAGCAGCACTTTTAAGGTACCAATTACGACGTTTAGTGAGCATGGTATTAGTCAAATATTTTTGTGGCGTTTTTATAATTTGAGACAGCATAACGTAACGAACACTTGCCATGTCAGCAGCAGGCTCAGGTACTGTTACTCGCTCGAAAGCCAATTGATAAAACGCGCCTGAAGAAAAATCAAACCCTTCTATATCATCATAAAATAACTGCCATTGGCTAACTGTTTCAGAAACCAGTTCATTGGTCATATAACATGTTTGTTGCGCTACGCCTTGGCAAGGCACTTTCTCTGGACCGACCCACATAATACCAGTGCTTGGCAATACAACTTTACCATCCACCTGAACTTTGCCTTGATTATCTGCACAACCGGAAACTAAAGCAACGAAGGCCAATGCGATATAATATTTAAATTTCATTACTCATCTCTATTTCGTTTAAAGAAAATATGATAACTAAACAATCATCACATTCAATTCATATATCGACTCAATCAATATATTCAGTTTGAATCATCAATATGTCACAATATATACCGCATACGACAACATACAAAGTTTATCTCTAGATTTTAGTAATTTGGAGCTTTTATATATAAAATATTAGGATCATGGAATTAAATGGATAATTTTGCTGCACAAGTTTATACCTATGTAATGCAAGTGCCGGAAGGCAACGTGGCAACCTATGGTGATATAGCCAAGTTAGCTGGCATGTCGACATACTCTCGCCACGTAGGCAAAATTTTGTCGCGGCTACCGAAAGACAGTAAATTACCGTGGCACCGAATAATTAATAGTAAAGGTGAGATATCATTGCAAGGTGGTAGAGGTGAGCACCAGAAACAGTGTTTGCTAGATGAAGGTGTATTCGTATCAGGAAAAGGGAAAGTTGCGTTAAAACAGTATCGCTATAAACCATAATTATAAAAAAGGTTGAACTCCTTACAGAGCCAACCATGATTAAATTCAGTTTAAGCTAATGATATTTAGCGTAAATCATCAACTACTGCAAGCATAGCAATCAATGATGCTTCACCAAACTTAACAGAGCGTTCAGGTGACCAACCCATCATAGGATCAGGCAAGTTATCATTATCTTTAAACGGCATCTCTAAAGTATTAGCTAAGCAATCAAACGTCTCTGCAACCCAATGTGTCGCAACAGTCATGTTTGCCGTACCCGGTGCGTCAACGTCATACCCTATTTCTGATTGGTAGTCAGCAGATGCCAGTTTTAAAACATCAGAAAAACGTGCACGTAGATCAGCCAGGCGCGGGCTATAACTAGGCGTGCCCTCTGAACCTGCAAGGAAAACATAAGGTAGAGCTTCATCACCGTGCATATCATAAAATAAATCAACACCAACTTCATGCATCTTATTTACTACATGGAAAACTTCAGGGCTTTTTTCCAAAGTTGGCGATTGCCATTCACGATTTAAATTCATGCCAAGTGCATTGGTTCGTAAGTGGCCACGTGCGCTACCATCTGGATTCATATTTGGCACGATGTAAAAGTTAGCTTTGTCTAATAGTGATTTACCCGTTGCATTATCGCCATCAAGTAAACTATTCATCAAGCCTTCAGCGCACCATTCAGCCATGGTTTCGCCAGGATGCTGACGTGCGGTGATCCAGATATTACGTTTGTTTGCAGCGCCATCACCAATTTTAACTAACGTCATATCCCGCTTATCAATAGTTTCGCCAAGATGCTCTAAGCTCACTAATGGGTGAGTTTGTACTGCCGCTAACAAATCTTGATGACGTTCATAACTGTAAGGTGCAAAGTAAGCAATTTGCATTGACTCACAATCCATCTCAGCAATCATAGTTAACTTACCATCTTTGTAGAATGTTGGAATACGAAACCAGTGTTGACGGTCATAAGAGGCAACCGCTTGATAGTCGTCCCAACCTTCAAGATAAGCAGCTTCGCCTGCATTTAAAATATTAAGGGTATATTGCTCACCGACAATACCTTCAACTTTGAAGTTAAACCATTGGAAGAACTCTTCGCCAACATCTGGGCGAATAGCTAATTGGATATCATTTTTGTTATCCAGATTAATCACTTCAATATTACCAGCGTCGAAGTTAGCAGTGATGCGCATAATTTATCCTTATATTATTTATGAGAGCTAATTTTAAGCTTAATTATGCCTATATGATAAACGATAACTAATACCAATTGTAAGAATGATAGTGATTAATACTGCTTCATAGGTCACGGCTAGCGCATTTTAATCCCAGACTCTAACAGGGTTGAGCGATACTCATCGTCCAGCCCCGCCATTTTCTTTTTCCTCGCTATACTTGCCGATTTTGTTTCATCTTTCTTAAACAGTGCCAACGCTATCTTTCTCATGATATTAAAAACTAATGGCCCCTGTTTTTTTCTTATTCTTGATTCATCTTCTCTAAAGGTCATATCAAGCATCCAGTGCATACTTTC
>Ga0105356_10001214_pt1 | contig 25514 bp, 24 predicted proteins | sample GOMGulsemesocosm_3_FD_83502 | JGI IMG/M metagenome (GOLD analysis project Ga0105356, IMG submission 83502) | Methane-oxidizing microbial communities from mesocosms in the Gulf of Mexico - GOM9D Gulf of Mexico | ecosystem: Environmental > Aquatic > Marine > Cold seeps | place: Gulf of Mexico... | reverse complement strand
CTGGTCAAAAAAGTTCGATAAGCGTTTAATTTTATTATGTAATTTAGCTTGCGGGGTAAATGCGAGGAAGACTTTAGCACTATAATCGCAACCAGCCATGCGATAGAAGCCGAATTTTCCTAACTTTTGCAGCTCATATACGGTTGAGTTGTAGGTAAACAGGAAAGCATCTAAACGACCAAGGGCCAACTTGCCTAAGCTCCTATCTATATATTGACCGTTATAGGGCATTGTATGGAATTGCTCACTGTGCTGAAACATATAGGCTGTCAGCTCCTGGGAGACGGAAGTGTCTTGAGCATAGCCTATTCGCATCCCCTTCAGAGAATCAGTTCCAGTATATTGAAAAGTAGAACCGGATTTAGTCACAAAGCACATCCTCTGCATCCCCACTTCTTGTACTGGGTAGAGCAACTCAGGCGCTTCAACCTTAGCCGGGGCCAGCAGCGCATCCACCTCACCGCTTTTTACTAAGGCTATAGCCCTGGACCAGGGATAGGTTTTAATGACTAATGTATAGGGACCATCTTTAAATATATGCTCGATAATATCTCCGATATAACCGCGCTCCTTTTGATCCTGGATTAATTGCGGGGGCCAATCTATCGAAGCTATTTTAATAATTTCAGCATGGCAGTAACTGACGGCGACCAAAAACGGGATACAGCAAAGCCAAGGTATTTTTCTCACTTGATATCTCACAACATTCTTGGAACCTACAGTCGACTTTAAAGCCTATTCTCTTATTACAGAAAAATCTTAAATCGCAGTGTGGAGCTTGGCGATCGCTGTCATTATCACTTAGTACGTTTTACAACATTAACGACTACAGCTTCATCATTCTAAATAGCAACCATTATTAATCTGTAAGATTTTCACCTAATGAGGCTCCAGCCAGCCAAGAATAGCAATTAATCTTATAAATGACAGATAGTTAGAGTTAATAAGGGCACAGTATAATTCGCAATAATTATCTTTAACGCTAATCAGAAGAAGATATAACGACTTGAGCTTCTAGCCAAACTAAGGCGGCATCTGTATCGATAAAATAAGCGTGTACAATATTAAACTGTCGGTATAAACGGGTTAGCTGTTGTTCGACAATTGCAGTTCGCGCTGTATCAACAAACACTACGGCGATGGCACAAACTCCGAACTGTTTACGTAACTTGATGGTTTGGTACATTTCCCGCTCCGCTTGCGGAGTAAATATACAATCTTGGTGTAACAGGTTTAACTGCCCCCATTGCCCTTTGATCTCACTTAACACTTCTTGTAATTGGGCCTGGTAATTCTGTACTTGTTGCTCGTTGAAAGGCCCCTTGGCTTCAACAGTCAAAATTTTATCTTTGAATTCGATCCTGTGCACGCCATGTGCTACATCCTTCATCATCTCAACTGCTCTTCTTGAAATTGCTCAAAAACTTAAGTAACAGCTACACCCGAGACCGTTACTGTTTTAATTTTAAAGGCTAGACGCTGGTTATAAAATAGTAAATAAGACTACATTTCAATCTATAGAAGAAGCAGCTAGTGATTAGCGACTTTGACAATTGATACCCCAATGCCTGTTATCTAGAGAGGTTGTCAGACAAGGTTTATATCTATCTGCTAAGGTTGAGTTTATCTGCGCTGAGGATAGAATCGTCCAGGAGCTTTGCATGGGAAGTTATACTGACTACAAACCCAGTGAGAAGTTAATTCGCCTGCTGCATAGCTAATTGAGTGTTTAACCAAATTAAGGCGTCATTTTCTTTGATAAAATAGGCATGGGCAATATTAAAGTGCTGATAGATGCGGGTGAGCTGCTGCTCGGTAATTGAATTAGGGCCCGGGGTGATAAAAACCACAGCGATGGCGCAAACACCGCGCTGCTTGCGAAACTCTATAGTCTGATACATTGCCCGCTCCGCTTGTGGAGTAAATAAACAATCTTGGTGCAGCAGGTTTAACTGCCCCCATGGTCCACAGATATTGCCCAATGTGTGTTGCAGTTGGGCTTGATAATTCTGTACTTGTTCATCGTTAAAGGGGCCCCTGGCTTCAACAGTCAAAATATTATCTTTAAATTCGATCTTGTGTAGACCATGTGCTGGGTATATCTTCAATCCTTAATGATCATTCTACTGCTGATAAAATGCGCTGATGCCAGTAACATCCCGGAGCTACTGCTGAACCAGCCTGAGGTTATATGTTTGTTCTAGAATGTAAAAAAGGCCACATTGTACCTGCACGATGTGAAATGTGGTAATACAATAGAGCCTATTTACAATTCGCAGCCCGACATCTTGAAGCCGTTAATACAACTATCTCTGCGGACACGACCTGCAAACAATTAATCTGTAATTATCAATTGCACAGCTTAACTGCTTTATTTAGCTTTGTGCTGGCATTTAAAATTGCTAAAATCAATTGCGATTCCCCCCAGAGGCTTCAAAAGCATGGCAGATTACCTACATTACTTTTTTGACCTCCACAGCGGTTATAAAGATGCCACCAGGTATAGCCAAGGTTTATTAGCTCTATTAGATGTGTCGGGCACGAGTATTGCGCAGCGACTGATTAACGCCGGCTACGGCAAAAATGATTACCGATATAAGAAAGGGCTATTGCATATCAACAGCTATTCGAAAACCACTGCAGTTACTCATAAACATGCAGTCGTTATCGATGATGGAAGTGAAGTGAGTGTCATTTTTGTCAAAAACACATTGTCAATGCGCGCCTGTATCGCCCGGATAATTTCGGACAATAAAAGCTATTTAAAACACTGACTGGTCGTTAGTGATAATGGCTGTACAGTGATAAGAAGAAAGCAGCGGGGATCGCTATATTGGCTAACACTTTCTGTTTCTCTTGGGTTAAATTAAACAGCTTACTGAGAAAACCGACCAGTAAGGTAGCAGCTGCCGCGACGGCGAAGAATATTAATCCTGTCCAATCATTTGTACTGGTGCCCAGATAGATAACGAAGGCACTAAAAATTCCCAGCTGTAACATATTTTATCTCTATATCTGATGAAGACTACCGAGTATAAAGCCAGACAAGGACAAGTCCAGTTCATTATTTACGCACAGAACTTGTTAGCTACAAGTGGCAGAGACCGTTGCCTATCGCCTAATCATCCGAGCAACTCACTGAACGTTAACGGTATATCATTGTAGACAAGCTTACGCATTTCCAGCCGTTGCTCAGTTGTGCCAGCGATATGATCCGTTTGAGCTCACTTAAGTAGCTTCCTCGCACAGTAAAGTGCCATTGGTTTTTGCTATAGAGCGAATAATACTCGCCCTTGTTCTATTGGCGGGCCATGACCTTTTGGTGTCTAATCCTTGCTGCATAGCTGCCAAGAAATCTTCTTTCATTTGTGGACTTTCGTTAATACTAGAAGGCGCCGCCATCAGCGTTGCCTGGGGGGATGATATTAAGTCATTTGCCTGCAGCTCATCCTCTCATACCCAACGCTCTCGCCCGGAAACATTTGTCAGATCACATTTCGACACTTTCAATATAAGCACTAATTTCGCGGACCAGATTAGCCGCCTTTCAAGCAGCTATAGTCTGTCGCTGTGACGCGTTAATCGCCCGGGTAAACGCTGCTAAAATTGCCACTGATACCGGATCATTTTTCAGAGCATATTCGACATGCCATTGCACCCCAAGAAAAAAATCTTTGCCCGGGTGATGAAATGCCTCCACTATATTATCTGCAGAAGTAGCGTTGATCACTAAATCGCGCCCTAACTCTCCGACAGCCTGTTCATGCAGCGAATTGACGCCAATCACCTCCTGCCCCAGTATCTCTTTTAGCAGACCCTGCCTACTCAAGCTCACATTGTGGCTATGTGCGTAGCGTAAATCCGCAGCTAATCCATAGTCAATTCCACTGTGCTCTGAAAACTGTTCATTATCTACTATGCCTGTTTGCAAGGTTCCGCCTAAAGCGACATTCATTTCTTGCATACCCCGGCAGATACCCAGGATTGGGATATTTTGCTGCAACGCTTGAGTAATCAACCACAGCGCAACGGTGTCTCGTTTTTTATCAAAAGGTCCATGGGATTCAACTGTCCCGCAAGCCCTATAAAGCCCTGGGTCTATATTAGAGGCGTCACCGGTCAAAATAATCCCATCTACCAAATTTATCAGCCTGCTCAGATGTTCTTCAGACAGTAGTGTTGGGATGATGATTGGTGTTGCGCCAGCCCCGGTAATGGCCGCTAACAGATATTTTTCATCAATCGTTTGTGCGGCTATCTCATCTGAATGATCTGTATTAGCGAGCACACCAATCAGAGGTGGCTCGCAACGCGTACCCAAAGTAGGTACGGGGGAATCAATCTTCATTAGATTTGTCCTTGAGGAACGTAGTGAAACAAAAAGTGATATCTAAGCTAAATTAGTCATTCAACTATAGATCAGTGCTTTAAGGATTTTGCATAGTGGCTCTCTATACGATTTTGTAGCACTTCTAATAGCATCGACATCATCCAGTAAATTATAGAAGCGGTAATCAACATCTCCAGAATTTTGAAGTCGGCTCTCCCCTGGGTTCTGGCAATAAACATGATATCCCAAACTCCGACCACAGAAACCAGCGAAGAATCTTTCAGCATGGCGATAAACTGATTACCGGTCGGCGGCACGATCAGGCGCATCGCTTGAGGCAGAATGACCTTTTGAAAAGTTCTCATCCGGGCGAGTCCCAGTGCATCGGCAGCTTCCCATTGGCCCATTGATATCGACTGGATACCGGAGCGGAAAATTTCAGTCATATAGGCGCCGTAAACCAATGACAATGCCGCAATCGCCGCTGGAATTGGGTCAATAACCAGACCGAGTTGAGGTAGTCCTAAATAGATTAAAAAAAGTTGTACTAACAGCGGTACACCGCGAAAATACGAGGTATAAAAATCACCTATACCTTTTAAAATGGAAATACCAGAGAGCTTGGCAGTCGCCCCCAACATTGCGAAAATAAATGCCAGCAAGATAGAAATGGCAGAGACATAAATGGTTGTCACCGCCCCCTGTGAGATTAGAAAGGGGATTTTATTGCCTATAAAAGTAAAGCTGAGATCAAAAGAATAAAAGGCTGACAGTGCTCCTATAGCAAGCAACCCCCAAACCAATCGGGACTGTAGCTTTTCCGGCAGAGCCAACAAAAAGTATGTCAAAATACTGACAACAATACCCATTACAAAAGCGCAAGAAACTCGTCCCCACATACCAGACAGTACTTCTGGGCTCATGGCTGGACGCAACAACTCGGCAATAGCAGTGCTATTGACTGAAACTGAGAAAGCAATAACAAAAGCAATGATTCCCAAAAAAAGTGCCGCTTTCATACGCGCCGTTCCCCTATTCAGGGATATATTTAAAATCGAATTGTTCATTGCAAGCCTCTGCCAGAGGGGTATCAAAACAGCCGGCTAGCCCCGGGACGGAACAATTTCCCAAGCGCTACCGACTATATTCAGATGATCCCTGATTGATTTTTAATCCTTATTTAACAGACACATAATCTGCACCATGCCACTTTAAGGAGAATGCCGTGAGGCTTCCGTCAGCTTTCATGGTTTCAATGATGCCGGCAATTTTGTTACCGAACTGGGCATCGCCTTTATCTATAGCGATAGCTAACGGCTCATAAAATACAGGTGCCCCCAGAGTTTTTACCGGTATGCCTTTGGCAATAGCTTGCTTGATCACAGGCAGCGACTGCATGATCGCATCTAGACGTACACCTTCACCCAGCGCCAGATCATCAAACTCATTCACGTCGCCGTACAAACGAATGTCACCGGGAGTGACTTGATATTCAAAAGGCGGAGTACCTAAAGCATCGATATTCAAGTTTTTTTGCAGATAACGATGATAAGTAGATGTTGAAACGACACCTATTACTTTGCCATTCAGGTCGGAAATACTCTTCGCTTTGGCATCTTTGTGTACTGCAAATCCTGCTGGAGTAAAATAATAAACTGCTGGGAAGTCCAAAACTTCTGCGCGTTTAACGGTGGGGGTCATTGAACCTACTGCCATGTGCCAGCGCCCCATCCAACGGCCCGCTGTCATAATTTCCCAGCCGGGTGTGACAAATTTTACTGCGACACCAAGACGTTTCGCCACTTCTCGGGACACATCTATATCAAAGCCTTCGAGTTCATTTTTATCACCCAAAAAAGAGTTTGGTCGGTAATCTGAATTGGTAGCGACAACTAATAATTTATTGTCGATGACAGTATCAATGACTTTGCCGGCATAACTAGTTGAACTTGCGGAAACGGCCACCAGGGCAGCACTAAGAAGTACCTTTTTGATTATTTTTTTCATTATCTATTTTCCATGTAGTTGAGGAACATGCTTCGGCACGTGCGAGAGCGAACTCTAAGTAGATAACAAGCTAAAAACAAATCAGTTATATTGAACAACACATAGAAAAACTCTATGATTAATAGATGAAAACACCACAACACTTTGTCCCGACACTGCCTGAAATACGCGCCCTTGAAGCGGTAGCCAGACTCGGCTCAGTTTCTGCCGCCGCCGTCGAACTAAATGTATCACAACCAACAATTTCTTATCATATCAAACAATTAGAAGCTCGCTGGGATGCAAAACTGTTTCGAAAAAAAGGCCGGAAGTTAGAGTCTACTGAATTAGTCCACGATACCTATAATCAAATATCTGCTATCACTTCAAGCATAGATAATCTCTCATCTTACTTAAGTCAAAGAACCAGTATCAAACCGCTATCTATTGGAGTGGCAACATCTTTTGCCTCTATCATTCTCATCAAAAGGTTGGAAAAATTCAGTCAACTACACCCTGATGTAGGCATAAAACTCAATGCGTCTAATCGCTATACCGATTTTGCCAAAGAGGGAATTGATGTAACACTGAGGCTGCTGCCAAAGCTTCAGCCAGACAGTGCGATTACAACGCCCAACCCATTAATTCCGGTGCCCAATGAAAGAATCCGGGTGGTCTGCTCACCCGGGTATTTACAAAAACAGTTGGGTAACACAAAGCATACGCAGCCACTAGACCCTGTAATGCTGTTACAGATGCAATTAATCCATGAGGAAGACACCTTTCACTGGCAAAAATATCACACAGCTTACATAGCTGACTTTAAAGGGCCGCTGGCCCAGCAACTCTCTTTTAATAATGCAGATCTAATTCTTAACAGCGCGATAGCGGGCAGTGGGGTAGCCATATTGCGTGACTTATACATTAATAACGCCATTGCAGAGGGGCTTTTGATTGAGCCTTTTGCTAACAGTTTACCTTGCGAACGAATATTTCAATTTGTACTAGCGGATAAAAAAATGCCCACTCAGCATGTGTGGGATTTTATCTCCTGGCTGGGAAATGAAATGTCGAGCATGGCTAAAAATAACAGATGAAAGTGCGCCACTTCAGGCAAGCACCTATATTCATCACCGCTGTGCTACGCGTAGGTGAAAAAAGCAAAGTGCTTACTTTGTGGAACCCCTTTACTATCCAGCAAATACTTTCAGGGATTAAACAAATAAAAGCTGAGCGGTATCGATTGTTTTTCACCCAGCATTAATCGCTTCTTAATAGACTGAGTATTTATTCACAAAAATGAAGGCCACCACTACCCCCTGTGCAAAATATTTCGCAGCCTCATGAAATTAATTCCGCCATTGCTTTAGAAGCTTCACCGGTCTTGCATAACAGCCACCGACCACCTATAAATCATTAAATAATATGAACTTTGTTATTTATAATTCCCCAAAACTAACGAATTCCCCCAAAAAACGTCAGTTCATCAACACGATTCTATAGCACCTGCCATCCATTCATTACCCCACTATCATTGACATTTTTTTTGTCAAATGCATACTTAGCAAACGGTTGCGCAACCGATTGCTATTTGCTTTTATTAAACAATAAAAAGAGATCCGATGAAAAAATCGAGATTAATAAATTCAGAACTAACCGCTGTAATTGCCCGAATGGGGCATTTAGATGAGTTGACCATTTGTGATGCTGGGCTGCCTATTCCTAAGTCCACACCCAGAATAGATTTGGCGATCAGCAGAGGTCTGCCACCACTGCTGTCTGTTGTAGAAGCGGTATTTTCAGAGCTGCAGGTTGAATCCGTGGTTATAGCACAAGAATGCAAAACAGCGAGCCCAGAATTTTACCAGCGACTGATTGATCTTATTAATAAACAAAATCACCCGGTAGCCATTTCTCTGCTCAGCCACAGCGAACTTAAAGCGCAAACAAGTAACAGCCAGGCTATTGTCCGTACAGGCGAATATACATCTTTCGCCAATATAATTTTGAAATCTGGCGTGGTCTTCTGAGGTGATATTGTAATGCAGCCGATTCTGAAACTTGAAAATATTGATAAATCGTTTCCCAGCGTCAAAGCATTAAACCGTGCCAGCTTGAATGTCTATCCCGGGAAAGTCATGGCCTTAGTGGGCGAGAACGGTGCCGGAAAATCCACAATGATGAAAGTGTTAACCGGTATTTATCAACCCGATGCCGGGCTCATCGAATACCAGGGCGCAGCCGTTCAATTTCGTGGCCCTAAGGACTCCCAGGATCAGGGCATAAGCATTATTCATCAGGAACTTAACCTGATTCAGGAATTGAGTATTGCCGAGAATATTTTCCTCGGCCGAGAGCCGACCCGCTACGGAAAAATACAGTGGCAGCAATTGTATGCAAATGTGGAAGAACTATTGCAGCGCTTAAATATTAAGCATCACCCGCGCACCCGGCTCGGCAGCCTGAGTATCGGTGAACAGCAAATGGTGGAAATTGCCAAGGCACTGTCTTTTCAGTCGCAGGTCATCATTATGGATGAGCCTACCGACGCGCTCACAGATACCGAAACAGACAGCTTATTTGAGGTTATCCAACAACTTCGAGATCAAGGCCAGGGGATTGTCTATATATCTCACCGGCTAAAAGAAATTTTTCGGATATGTGACGACGTCACTATTTTTCGAGACGGTGAATTCATCGAACAAAAACCCGTTGCGGATTTAACCGAAGACCTGATTATCGAAAAAATGGTTGGTCGCTCACTAGACGATCAGTTCCCAAAAGCCGATTTAGAGCTCGGTGAAGTTTGCCTACAGGTCAATAATCTTTGTGGCAACGGCGTTGTCGATGCAAGCTTTTCTCTGAGAAGTGGCGAGATTCTCGGCTTTTCCGGGTTGATGGGCGCGGGGCGAACCGAGCTGATGAAATTACTTTATGGCGATGCACAAATACACGCTGGTGAAGTGATACTCAATGGCCGAACTCTTGAGCTGCACTCTCCTAAAGACGCCCTCACGGCCGGTATTGCCTATGTTTCTGAAGACCGCAAAGCCGATGGTTTAGTGCTGAGTATGTCGGTAAAAGAAAATATGAGTTTAAGCAGTCTCGCGGAATATTGTACTTCTTCCGGCCGCATTGAACACCGGGAAGAAAGGCAGGCAGTGCAAAAATTTATTGATCTATTTCGTATTAAAACCCCCGGTCAAAACCAGATAATCAAAAACTTATCCGGGGGGAATCAACAAAAAGTTGCCATTGCTAAAGGGGTGATGAAACAACCCCAAGTATTGATCCTGGATGAGCCAACCCGGGGAGTCGATGTCGGGGCACGACAGGAGATCTATCAACTAATCAATCGCTTCAGACATGATGGCATGGCCATTATTTTAGTTTCTTCTGACATGCCGGAGATTCTTGGCATGAGTGACCGCATTATAGTGATGTGCATGGGTAAATTAAGTGGTGAATTCAGCAGAGAACAAGCCAACCAGGAATTATTGATGGCAGCCGCCGTCGGCAAAAAAGCAGAGGAACTAGTATGACCACGAACAGTGCGTCGACAAAGATCGTCCCCCAGAATCAAGATACGCAGATAAAACTGTTTAGCAAAGCCTGGCTCTTTCAAGAGAAATCACTGATTGCGCTGTTGCTGTTAATCGTTATTGTCTCATTTATAAGCCCAAATTTTTTCAGCGTAGACAATATACTGAACACCCTCAGACAGACCTCGGTAAACGCTATCATCGCCGTGGGCATGACTATGGTGATTATTACTGCGGGCATTGATTTGAGTGTGGGGGCAGTGCTGGCGCTAAGTGGCGCCTTTGCCGCCAGCCTTATTGCCCAGGAAGTGAACGTGGTTCTGGCAGTCATTATCACTCTGTTTTCTGGCCTTGTATTAGGTGCAATGAGCGGCATCATTGTCGCCCAGGGAAAAGTACAACCTTTTATCGCAACTTTGGTCACAATGACCGCGCTTCGCGGTGTAACTATGGTGTTCACCGATGGCCGCCCCATCTCAACCGGATATACCGAAAATGCCGATATGTTTAGCTGGCTGGGCACAGGTTATATGCTCGGTGTACCTGTACCTATCTGGATTATGGTGTCGATCTTTGCCATTGGCTGGTATCTGCTCAACCACACCCGTACCGGACGGCACATCTATGCATTAGGCGGTAATGAGGACGCCACCCGATTATCAGGAATCAATGTCAATCGGATAAAAATAATTGTCTATTCACTTTGCGGTTTAACCGCTGCAATCGCCAGTATTATTATCACTGCACGGCTGTCCTCTGCCCAACCGACTGCCGGTTTAGGTTATGAGCTAGACGCCATCGCCGCGGTGGTACTGGGAGGCACCAGCTTGATGGGTGGTCGCGGCCGTATAATGGGGACGCTGATAGGCGCACTGATTATTGGTTTCCTTAATAATGCGTTAAACCTGCTAGACGTATCCTCCTACTACCAAATGCTTGCCAAAGCATCGGTCATCTTATTGGCCGTAATCGTTGACAACCGAAACAAATAACAAAAAACAAAAAGGATCATAGATATGAAAAAAATATTTACCGCTGTTTCAGTAGCCGCCACACTTGCTGCGCTGACCTTTTCTTTTAGCGCTCAGGCCGGGGACGATAAACTCGCTCTGGTCGTTTCCACGCTCAATAACCCTTTCTTTGTCTCAATGAAAGAAGGCGCAGAAAAGAAAGCGACAGAACTAGGTTATGAACTAGTCGTTTTAGATTCTAATAATGACCCCGCTAAAGAGTTATCGAACATTGAAGATCTGGTGATCAAAAAAGTCGCCGCGATCTTAATTAACCCTGCTAACTCTGATGCGGTAGGTAATGCTATTAAAATCGCAAATCGTGCCAATATCCCTGTATTGACACTGGATCGCGGTGCAGTCAGAGGAGAGGTGGTCTCTCACATTGCATCAGATAACATCTCCGGTGGTAAAATGGCCGGTGATTACATTGCTGACAAATTGGGCAAAGGTGCTAAATTAATTCAACTGGAAGGTATTGCCGGAACATCCGCTGCAAAAGAGCGAGGCGAGGGCTTTATGCAAGCTGTTTCAGCTAACGGCTTTGAATTACTGGCAACCCAACCTGCCGATTTCGACCGCGCTAAAGGCCTGAATGTAATGGAAAACTTACTGACAGCTCATCCTGATGTTGCAGCTGTATTCGCCCAGAATGACGAGATGGCACTGGGCGCTTTAAGAGCGATTAAAGCCGCTGGAAAAAATGTTTTGATTGTTGGTTTTGACGGTACTGATGAAGGTATTAGCGCAGTAAAAACCGGTGATATGGGTGCTACAGTTGGTCAACAGCCAGCACTAATCGGCGCACTGGGCGTTCAAGCTGCAATCGATACCCTTAACGGTAAAAAAGTAGCGGCTTACGTTCCCGTTCCCCTGCAAGTGATCAATTAATTGTTAGGCGTATAGATTAATCGGACTCGTAACTTGACGTTGCGAGTCCGTCTTTTGTTACATGCTAATGAAACCAGCCCGTTAATCACCACCTTAGCTTCTTGTTCAGTCTGGGTTAGCGAACAAGGCCGTGCTAGAATCCAGATCCTTGTCACACTGGAGATTCTAGATTCAACGATTGCCAGAGATAATTTTAGTGGCGCGTTGCGAGCAGTATTGCAGTAAGACTGCACCTATAGCGAATGCTATCGATTCTTCCCAGACCACAGCAGTTTATTGGATGACAAGATCAGCTGCGCAAGCTGTAGTTTCAACCCGGGGAAAATGACCAGCACAGCTAAACATCATTCTATTAATTATCAGTGGAGCAAAACGCATTGTCGGTTACCATCAAAGATGTGGCAAGACGGGCGAAAGTATCAACAACAACCGTTTCTCATGTATTAAACGGCACACGCTTTGTCTCTAAAGAGGCTAAAAAATCGGTATTGGACTCAGTTGTTGCACTGAATTACGCCCCCAGTGCGGTCGCTCGTAGCCTCAAAGTGAAGAGCACTAAGAGCCTGGGTATGTTAGTCACTACCACCCTCAATCCGTTTTACGCCGAGCTGATTAAAGCTGTAGAGAAAAATTGCTACGCAGCAGGGTACAATTTAGTGCTCTGCAATACCGACGGTGATCCCGAAAAAACCGACTCCTATCTGAAGATGTTAGTGCAAAAGCGCATAGATGGCATCCTGGTGATGTGCACTGAATATGACCATGGTTTGTTCGCGGCCCTCACCGCCCAACGAAATTTACCTATGGTGGTCATGGATTGGGGGCCGAGTGATGAATATCTGGATCGCATTCAAGACAACTCATTTCTCGGCGGCTACCTGGCCACCCAACACTTGCTAGAGTACGGCCATTGCGATATTGGTTACATCGGCGGTTCCTCTAAAAAATTGCCGGCAATACAACGCTTTGAGGGCTTCAAAAAAGCCATGTTAGAAGCTGGGCAACCTATAAACCCGCAGTGGATTATCCAATCAAATTTTGAGTGTGAAGGTGGCAGGAGCGCTATTCGCCAGATTTTAGCACTTGAACATAAGCCTAGTGCAGTATTCATCAGCAATGACATGATGGCGTTGGGAGCGATAAGTGCGGCACAACAATCTGGGGTTAGTGTACCTGAACAACTCTCCATCATTGGCTACGATAATATCTCTTTTTCGGCGCACTTCAACCCACCGCTAACCACCATTAATCAACCCAAAGACACATTGGCGACAATGGCAGTCACAGCTTTAATCGAGCGAATACAACAACCTGGTAAACCCGGACGCACTTTACTGATAGAGCCCGACCTTGTGATCCGCTCATCGGTTGCCAGGAAGATCAGTTAGATCAAACAATAAAGACAGCACATTTTTTGCTTGGACAGAGATGTTTAATGATTATCAGGCAATCCTATTGAAGAATGTTAGATAGCCACTTTACCCGCTGAATAGAGCAGTGATATATTCCCTTTTCTAATTTGTCAGTTATATATCAACATGGGATGTCAGTGCAGCTATGGACGCTAAAATTTACGTATTAGGCGCCGGAATCGTCGGAATCTGCTGTGCAATCACCCTGCAAAGAGACGGCCACAAAGTCGTCTTACTTGATAAAACTGGCCCAGCGGCGGGTGCTTCCTTTGGTAATGCCGGGGCCATCGTTAATGGCTCTTGCGTACCCACCTCGACTCCCGGGATAATCGGCAATGCTTTGAAAATGCTTAAGCCCGGTGGCCCACTATCCATATCACCTACTTATCTACCTAAATTACTGCCCTGGCTAATTCGTTTTACCTTGCAAAGTTCAGAGAAAAACTACCAGCGCAATGCGCTGCATTTAGTCGCGTTAACTAAACATGCAACCAACAGCTGGCAGATATTGTTAAAAAACACTGACAGTGCCGATATGTTTAAGGCAGTGGGATGGTTGCGGCTGTTTGAAACAAGCCAGGCCTTTAACGCCAATGCCAGTTCCCGTCAATTGATGACTGACCTTGGTACACCCTATCAAACTTTAAGCTTCGACGAGATTTATGATTTAGAACCCAATTTAGCGCGTATCTTCCAACACGGTTTCTATCAACCAGACTGCCACTTTATTAGTAATCCACAGCGAATGCTGCAAAGCCTGACCGAACACTTCGTAGCTAATGGTGGTCAGTTCAAGGTTGCAGAAGTGACAGATATAAAAGTTAAAGAACTACAACCTATGATTGAAACTACTACCGAGCTCATTTATCCAGATAAAGTGGTAGTGACCGCCGGGGCCTGGTCAACAAAATTAACCAAGGGCATCAACTACAGCGCACCGCTGGAAACTGAGCGCGGCTACCATATGATGCTACCTGTGACTAACGCTATCAGCCGACCCATCGTTAGCGCCGAACAGGCCTTTGTTCTCAGCCCAATGGAAACGGGATTAAGGGTCACCAGCCAGGTAGAGCTAGCGGCGGTAGACGCCCCTGCAAACTATGCCAAAATTCGCGCGTTATTACCTAAGGTAAAAAGGATGTTGCCCGAAGCTGAGATGACAGAACAGTCATGTTGGATGGGCTGCAGGCCTTCACTGCCTGATTCACTGCCAATTATCAGCCAAGGCGAGGACAAGAATATCTTTTTCGCATTTGGCCATCAGCATTTAGGCATGACATTGGGCCCTATAACAGGAGAGCTGATCGCTGATTTAGTGGCAGGAAGAACATCTGCAATTGATCTTAGTCCCTATAGAGCCGATCGATTCTAAAACAGCACAGCTCCCCTGAAAAGTTGCCGAACCACTCGTTACTTACGACTTACGACTATTTGTGAGTGAGAGAAAAGTCACGTTCAATCATGTCATCAATGATCTTTTGCAGCTCCCCGGATGCCTCCATCTCTCTTAGTACTTTGGTCAAGCCCGGTACCAGTGATTTGTTTTCCCTGTGTACATAATGAAATATTTTAAATTTTGTGATGGGCGGCTCCAGGGGTATTACCGCTGCATAGGCTTTCGAATCCAGCGAGTTCTTGCCACCGATACGAGATTCAATAACCAAATCTACCCGTCCATTTACCAGTAAATTAAACAGCGAGCTCATCTTTTCTGCAGAGTAAACGTGCATACCTTGGGTATTGTCTTCGGCTTTTCTAAACCCTCTTAAAAATCCGATTTTATAAGGCGTTAGACTGGCCCAGCCATCGATGACTATGTCAGTTCTCTTTGCATATGCGATGGTTTCCAATTCCATAATAGCGACGGGTATCCGCACTAAATTGGGGTAGATATGATCTATACCTTGTATACGAAATAGCTCCCCGTCCGCGTGCCCGGTATTGGAATAATGCAGTGAGCGTTTACCTGGAAGATAGCGAACTTCAACTTCTACTCCCAATTTAGCGTAGGCACTTTTGACAATTTCTGAGACAGTTAAACTTAGAGGATATTTTTTAAAGGTTGATATCAATAATTTTTCTTTTTGATAACAAGCCAGAGGGCATTTTATATTTAATGCCCTGGCAGCGGCACTGGCTGTCACCGCATGGTTTGCATAAACCAAACCGGCTGTAAAAAAAAAGAGCATGCACATGGCCAGCTTTTGTACAAAATTCATATCAACTCCACTTTCAGTATATTCACAGGAAAAATGTGTGATAAAGCCTTTGTAAATGCGCTCTATTATCCTAAAAAAAACAGTTATTGGTTACCTATCTCACCCTCTGTATGGCAAATAGGTAAATACCCTAAGCCGCATGAACTGTGGCATATGCTGGATTTTTTTCGAATAATCCGCAGAATATAAATCCAGTTAGATAAACATTCAAAATCAGAGACCGGAACTACTAGCAGCAACAATAGTCGAACAAACCGCTGTCACAACAGGAATGGAATCAAACAAAAAATGAAAAATCTCACCTGCAATCTCTTACTGTCAGTTGCTTTGCTTTTAACTCCCCAAGCGCAATCGAGCGAAACAACTCACTTGCAAATACAGCGCGTTGATGGCTCTTCAATAGACTACTCAATACGCAAAAAACCTGGCAACATAGATTCGAGTGTTCTATTGCTAGTGGTACAGGGCTCGGACTGTAACAGTGTGCAACATAATAAGGCGGTTTCTGAGCTGGCACTCGCCTGGCCTGAAGCTGACCTTTTGTTAATCGAGAAATACGGTATTACAGCTAGCTTGCCCTACGCTAAAGACGAAGCACGTGTAGATTGCCCCGCAAGTTATTTGCAAATGGACAGCTTAGAGCAGCGCGCCATAGATATTCTTCAGGTACTTAGCGAAGTTAAAGTCGCCAATAATTACCAAAAATTACTCATGATTGGTGGCAGTGAAGGCGCTGTGGTCAGCAATTTAGTTGCATCACGGACCCTGCTCATCGATGCGTCAGTATCTTTCAATGGTGGTGGGCGCTGGTTCAAAGATGACGTCATCCACAGTATCAGATACGGCAGAGAAGACAGTCCAGAGCTGCAGGCACAAATTGATGGATTTAGCGAAATGGCGGCGCAAATAACCGCCAACCCCGAAATGCAGGGGTTGATTAGTGGCCATGGCAGTAAATGGTGGCGAAGTACCTTGCAGTTAGATCAGTTAGCCGTATTAAATCAGCTGAAATCCCCTGTTCTGATTATACAAGGGGATAGAGATCAGGCCGTCTCGGTGCACAACACCGATAAAATGATTGATTCACTGTTGCAGCCAGCAAAGGCGAATGTAGAGTATAAAAAATATCCGGGACTGGATCACTCCTTTCGATCTGCAGATGGTGAAACTCAGCTATTCAGAGTTGTCGCTGATATCAACCAATGGTTTGCCACTAAAATCAAACTTGATGAGTAGGAAGCATGCCGGCAAGTCTATAGAGGCACACAACAGGGAGGGGGTTTAGTCAGGCACCACTGGCGGGCTAGTAACCAGTAATATCTCGGCTTATGTGCCCAGCCACTCCCTTCGTAAAAGTGCATAAATATGCATGTCGTGAAGCTTTCCTTTTGAGTAGGCAGCCTCTCTATTGGTGCCTTCCAGCGTAAAGTCTAGTTTGATGGCCACTTTCTCGGAGGGGGTATTTTCTGTGGCTATCCGCAGCTCTAATCGATTAACTTGTGTACTTTGAAAAATATAATCACAGTACACCCCAAGTGCTTGTGTTGCATATCCCTTACCGCGATGCTTGCCCTCAAATATTTGATAGCCAATTTCTAGCGCATCAAAATAGGGAACCGACTTGAATGACCAGATGGAGCCAACAATTTCATCTTCAGTGTTGGTGATAAGATATTGTTGCGATTTATCTGAGACAAAACCATTTTCAGCGTACTGAGACCTCAACTTTGTTTCGCTAGTTAAACTAACCGGCAGAAACTCCCCCTGGCTATCAATGTCATTGACTAAATCAAACAGACCGTTGAGATCCGTTTCTCTGATGGTGCGGATACAAATGTTACTTCCCTTGAGCATAGAGCCTCCGTTAATTAATACGCTAACACCGCGATGTGCGGCTCAATAAATCCAGTCTATTCTATGCGGGCAATTAGCCCGATTATAATGGACATAACCTCTGCTAATCGCTTAGACCTAGACATAGCGTTTAAGCCAGAGGCTACCTGACAGGTTCATATCCTGACTGATGAAACTGATTTTTTGGTAGGCGCCTTCCTAAACACCACCCTGCCGATATTGTTGTGGAGATACCCCACACACCCGCTTAAATGCTTTGGAAAGTGAAAAACCTGTCGAGTAGCCGACTATTTCAGCAATGGATTCCACCGACTTTTCGGTTTTTCGCAGTAATTTCATTGCTTTTTGCACCCGTATTTTTGCCAGGTAATTGATTGGAGTATCGTTGACAAAGGTCTTAAACCGTTGCGCAAAAGCCGAACGAGACAAGTGAGACTTTTTGGCCAGTTCTTGTAAACTCCATGCATAAGCAGGATTTTCATGCATCGCAATTAGCGAATCACGTAGATTGTCATCATAGAAAGCATGCATCCAGGTGGCACCACTTCGAGCTTGGTTCTGCATCCATTGGCGTAAAATGTAGCAAAACATCACATCAATTAAACGTTTCACCACCACCGTATCTCCCGGCTGACTATGCGCTTGCTCTAACTCTGCTGAAAGTAGCATCAAGGCAGCATGCATCGGGTGTTGGACGGAAACCAAATGGGAGGGAAAATGGATGATCTCTGGTATCTCATTGAAAAACGGGTGAATCGGCTCTACATCAAAATGGTAAGCGCCACACACCAAGGTAGTCACTGGAAGACCTTCTGTATCTGCTGCAATGGGTTGTGAGATTGACTGCAAGAACTCAGCCAGAGGCTGCGCTTGTATGCCTATTGCTGAAACCAGCGAATGCTCAATTCCACGTGCTATGAACACTAAATCGTTGCTTTCCAATCGAATCGGCTGTTTTAAAGCAGGCGATTGTAAAAAACATTCTCCGCGCTTCACAATGTGGAACCCTGCGCTGTGACTCGGGGCGAATAGTATTCCCCAGTCGCCAGTCACATCGTTTTGTGTCAGGAGCGATGGGTTCATGCCGACCGATTGCATTAAATCCGATAAAATATCCATGTAACCTGCCAATTTTGTTTACGAAATATTTAGCTAATAATCCATAGTTATACCCATATAAATACTATTGGATATAAATTTTGTATTTTTAGCTATTCTAATACAAATTCCAATCGTTAATATAACCCATAACTTAAACACAATCATCCATAACAGTTAGTGGGAAAAATAAATGAAGAAAATATTAGTCATTGGAGCGACAGGAAATGTCGGGGCCGAGATCGTTAAGCAATTATCGGCACATGATGTGGCCATCGTCGCAGCTACACGCAACCCGGAAAGCCAAACAGCCAACACACATTTATCCTGGAGAGCGTTTGAGGTGGAAAAGAAACAAGATTTGTCAGGCCTGTTCGAGGGGGTAGACCGGGTCTTTTTGATGTCTCCTGCTGGCTATGCTGAACAAGACAAGGTTTTAGCACCATTGATTGAAGCCGCTCAACAATTCAATGTGCAAAAAGTCGTCATGATGACCGCCATCGGAGTCGATGCCAGTGATGATATCCCCTTGCGAAAAGCTGAATTACAGTTACAACAATCGGGGCTGAACTATGCGATTATCCGCCCCAACTGGTTTAATCAAAATTTTCAGACCTTTTGGCTGGGGACAATACTGGCTGAAAAGAAAATTTTTGTTCCCGCTGGATTGGGAAAAACCAGCTTCATTGATATTCAAGACATTGCTGCCTGTGCCGTTGCACTATTGACCAGCGGCCAATCTGAAAATCAAGCTTATCTGTTAACAGGGCCGCAAGCCCTAAATTATCAGGATGCAGCGGACTTGATAAGTTCAGTGTCAGGGCAAAATATTCACTATCAAGACATCAAACCTCCGCTGTTTAAAGAAAGCTTATTGCAAGCACAGTTGCCGGAGGTTTACGCGGCCCTATTGGTAGACCTGTTTGATTTTGTCAGAGCAGGCTATGTCAGTAGCGTATCCGATGATGTAGAAAAACTCATTGGTCGTCCCCCTATCGCGTTTAAGACTTATGCCGAGAGTTCACAGCACTTTTGGAAAGAGGCTTAATTTTCAATTGCGCTATAAAGCAGTCGGATAACACAGTGGGAGGGCTGCTCCCCTGCAGGTTTTTGAGCGGGAAAGAGAGCGATTTACGGCACGCCCGAAAGGGCTTACAGCGTTCAAATTGTGAATTATTTAGCTAGATTCTCTAGTAGACATAAGTCGGGAATACGATAGTGATAAATACTCATATCAACAATGATCAAATAAGCGATAGCAAAATCGAATTCATCTATGGCTACGACGCCCTTTGTGGTTGGTGCTACGGTTTTTGTGACGAACTGGATAAAGTCTATGCTGCTCTATCCACTAAAGTAAATTTCACACTGGTAAATGGCGGGCTTTTTGCCAGAGACGGTCAATTAAAAATGACTGATATGAAAGACCACATTAAAAGAAACATGGGGTATGTCAGCCAAAAAACCGGCCGCGCTTTTGGTGAATCATTCATTTCAGGTGTATTAGAAGAGTCAGAGTATCTTTATGATTCAAAGACAAGTGCAATAGCCATTGCTGTCATTAAAGATATGTTGCCTGCTAAAACCTTTGAATTTTCTGCCAATATTCAAAAAGCTTTTTTTTATCAGGGTAAAGATATCCAGTCGGATGAATTCTATTTGGCATTAATCTCAGAGTATTCAATTGTTAAAGAGGATTTTTTATACAAACTACACAGCCGGCAGTTTGCCCAATACGCTGAAGCTGAATTCAAACAGGCAGCAGATTATGGCTTTACCAGCTTTCCGTCATGTCTTCTGATCAAAGGGAATCAACGTTTCTTCTTAAGCCATGACTACTCAGCCATTAGCATCATTGAAAATATAGAAGATATTATACAGCGCTAAGAACTCTCGATGGTCTAAACAGCAGCCGAATTAGCCCTACAGCTGTGCTGCTGAGTAGGCGGCGTATAGCACTTGCAGTCCTCATTAAGCTTAGCAGATCGCCCATTCGCATCGATTTAACGGATCTTCTCGGATGTTGCTAAATCTTAACCCATACACTGGCGTATATTGCTCAGTACCCAACCGCGCATTTCCTTAATCCTCCCCCTTAGAACCAATACAGCGACTTTTTCATTAAGGCTATAAGCCAATAAATCACTTACTTAGGGAGTAAGTGTATAAATAAATACTGAAAGTACTTGAAATAGTAACAAGTCAATAATAGTGTTAGCCAATCTTTGTATTTTCAGCAAACATTAATATTCCAGTTAAGACATATTAAGGGTTTAACTTTTTCGGATTCAAAGTAGTTTTAGCACACTGTCGTGTATAAACAGCTCACCATCAATATTGACCGAAGGGAGGTCAAGCTGTGCTTTATATTGAATCAAAACGATTGGGCCGCAGCACAGTCATTGGCTTGCTCAGCATTACCTTTGTAATTTTAATACAAGGGTTATTTGGCGCCTTAAAAATGGTCGAATTCAATGATGACTTAAGTGACTCCCTGGTCTTGTTTTCAGACACCCAACTTGAAGCGTTAACCTTAAAGGGTATGCTGATCAATTTGCGCAAGCTTGAAAAAGATATTCTGTTGTACAATCAGTCCCCTACTGATTTGCAAAGAGAAAATAACCGCTGGCAAAAAGCATTGTTAAAAACCGAGCAACAATTCAGCATAATGGAATTGGAGTTACGTGAAAGCCATGTCATGGGTAGCGTACCGATTATCGAATTGAAAAACTCTTTTCGCAGCTACAGTGACGGGATTACTACAGTCGTACAGGCTATGTTGCAGCAGGGAGGAATGCAGCAAAATGCGGCAATGCAGGCAATGGCACAATTCAAAAAACACATCTACAGCATGGAGCATCAAATCGATGTCATCGTAGAGGCAGCCGAAGCGCAGGAAGTTAACTCTTTAATACAACTTGAAGATAACAAGCGAAATCTTTTTTGGATGCTCGGGCTGTTCGGTGTTGTCAGCATATTAATCAGTATATTGCTCAGTAGCTGGATCGTTCGCAAAAACATGCACATCAGCCGCTCTTTGGAATACCAGGCGCTACATGATTCTCTGACGGGACTAATGAATCGGCGCGGCCTTGCTATTGCTATGCAAAATAGCCCCCGCGGAGGCATCCTAGCCTACTTAGACTTAGATCACTTCAAGTTAATCAACGATTTATGCGGTCACGGAGTTGGCGATGATCTATTAATTAAATTATCCAACAAACTGCAGATGTCCTGCCAACAATTTGATTGTGATTTGGCACGGGTTGGAGGCGATGAATTTATCGTCTGGCTAAACGATGTCAAAGACCTGGATCACGCAAAAAATATAGCCAGGCAACTTGTCACTTTGGTAGAGGAACACCAGTTTGAATGGATGGGCCAGCCCATGGAATTAGGAGTATCTATCGGCTTAGCTTTAGGTAAAGCTAACTTTTTAGCCACTGAATTGATTTCTCGCGCGGATGCCGCTTGTCGTATCGCTAAAATACCAGGCAACGCCAAAGTATCAATCTATGAGGAATCTGACCCCAATTTAGTAGAATTGAGACGCCAGGAGAGTTGGGCGGCTAAAATCCCCAGCATGATTATAAACAGTAACTTTTGTTTATTCGGTCAAAAAATCATACCTTTGGATTCCGACGGCGCCGCTGGGCACATTGAAGTGCTGCTCAGAGGCTTAAATAAAAATGGCGAAATCATCCTTCCTGAATTATTTTTACCGGCAGCGGAGCGCTTCGGTTTGATGCCAAAAATTGATCGCTGGGTAATAGAAACACTTCTGAGCTCCAACTTAGATAATAAATCACAGTTTTCAGTCAACTTATCAGCCCACACATTAGCGGATAAAGCTTATTTACCGGAGCTGGTTAATCTGATTTTTGCATCCGGTAAAGCAAACCAGTTAATTTTCGAAATTACTGAGTCGGCGGCAATGAGCAGTATTGCGACGGCCCAAGAGTATATCAGCAGTTTAAAAGCCATTGGTTGTAAGTTCTCCCTAGATGATTTTGGCAGCGGTTTTTCATCATTTTCCTATCTGCGCGACTTGGACGTGGACTTCTTGAAAATAGATGGCAGTTTAATCAAAGTCCTGGGGCAAAAGGACTCCGACGCTGCACTGGTACAAGCCATTGTTAGTATGGCTGCCGCACTGGGGCTGAAAACCATTGGAGAATATGTCGAGACCCCACAAATAGCCGAGATACTTGCGCAGATGAAAGTAGATTATGCGCAGGGCTTCAAACTGCACAAACCAGAGCCATTAGAGCAGTTAACGTCCTGCTCAACTTGCTCTGTCAGTTCTGACTCATCCGCCGCAGTCACTCTTCCCAAACTTAGCAATAGTGTTAGCTCTATGTCTTTCTGATCAAACACAGCAGCTTCTGTTTGCTTAAAGCTTTGTCCAGTGACTAGTGTTGCAGTCCCTGACGGACGGATACCAATAGCACTGCTGCAAAATTGACATACGTCCTGATTCAGCTTCAGGCGATAGCTAACAAAATAATGGCTAAACCGACACTTGCCTGCAGTAATGTACCTATGCTGAGAGTTGCAAGCAACCGCGCTTCGCTGCTTTTAGTTAAGATATCGTTACGCACCAGCCAATAAAAACTGTCATTGGGAAGAATGGCTACGAAGGAGCCCATACAGATCGCTAAAATAACAGCCGTGGGTGAGACCTCCATACTGCTAAGCAGCGGCGCCGCAATTGGTGTTATCGCTGCGAATGTCGCCATACTCGAGCCTTGTATCAACTTGAAAAACATGCTGAGAACAAAAAAACCGATCACTGAGCTGAGGCCTGAGCCACTGGGTAAAATCGATTGCACAGGAATCACTGCGGTTAATATTGCTCCAAAAGCACTCGCTACTCCAAGCAACAGCAAAAGAGAGGATGTACGACGTATTGCTGAATCTAAACATTGACGACAGCTCTCACGAGATAATCCTAGTAGGGCAAAGATCGCAGCTATTATAAGGGCACCTTTGGGCTGAGTAATAAAATCCAGGTAGCGATAGCCAGAAAAATTGCATATCCACCCTAACATCAATAAAAACGCCAGCAGCAAAAAAGGACTCAAAGCAAAGACTATCGCAAGCACGGAGCCCCCTTCAGGGCTATTTGTAAAATGCGGCTCTTTTGTAACACTTCGAACTCTAGCCCAGAAGACACCCACGGCCCATACCGGCAGCATCAATCCTAGTGCGTAAATAAACAGTGAGGGATCAGAGATGCCAAGGCCTGTTGCAACAATCAGCGGGCCGGCGGGAAACAACAGTTTAAACCCTGCGTAAGCGCCAAAAGCGACATCTAGCCGGCGGGCACCAGCAATAGGTGACAGTGCTGCATAGGCTGTATCAGGGCATACCATACCCGCGCCAACAAGTGGCGCGACCCCAACTGCAACACCTTGTGCGGCACCGATTTTTCTCTGCTGCAAAGCAGCCGCTAATATGAAGGAAGGTAAAAGTATAAGTACGAACTCACCAAGCGCCCAACCGAAACCGTTATTAAATTGACGAATCAAATCCTCAGTCCCAAGCCCACCTATGAGACCGAGTAATAAAGTGATGACAATCATCCATATTGGCAGTGGCCAGCTGGGTATGAAGAAACTCAAAGATAATGCCATATGCCGGATAGTTGTATTCATTGTGGGGCTCCTATCAGAAACAAAAAAATCATGATAGCTTGGTCCCAAAGCTTTAAAAAACCAGTATTACGTAAGGGTAATCATGAGAAAAAGTAATAGTAACCGCAAGCTTCCAGCCCTGCGCTCAATGCAGGTTTTCGAAGCGGCCTGTCGCCATCAATCTTTCACAGCGGCTGCAGAAGAACTCTGCATTACTCAGGGCGCGGTCAGCCGTCAGGTACAGATACTGGAACAATGGCTGGGGCTCAGTCTGTTTGTACGTTCTGGGCCGCAGCTTTTACTCACCTCGACTGGCGAAGCACTGGGACAGGAGCTAGGTCAAGCCCTGGACATTATGAAAAATGCCATCGATGGCTCCCTGGCTCATACAGCTTCCAATCACATCACTTTATCGATGCTTCCATCGCTGGCAACCAAGTGGTTTGCCCCTCGTTTAGGTCGTTTTTTGCAGTTGCATACCGAGGTAGACCTTCGTGTCACTGCCACTCGTCATTTGGTAGACTTCGCCGTCGAAGACATCGATCTTGCTATTCGATATGGGGGAGGAGATTGGCCAAACTTATCATCGCAACTGCTTGGGGGTGAATCCATCACCCCCGTATGCACAAAAAAGTATCTGCAGCGTCTGATACTCAAGACTCCTGCCGACCTAATCCGGGCAACACTTTTGCACAGCGATATTAAGGAAGACTGGCAAGCTTGGTTTAATGCCGCAGGGATTGAACACATAGAAGTGCCAAGAGGGCTATTTCTCGGTGACGACGGGGCGGCATTGCAGGCTGCAATCGATAGTCAAGGAATCGCATTGGGGCGATCTGTACTAGTCGCAGACGATATAAAAACAGGCCGTCTTATCGCTCCATTTACAACATCATTACCGACATCTTTTAGTTACTGGCTGGTCAATCCAATTACTGACTTTGAGCCTGTCAATCTGACCACCATTAAGAACTGGCTGAGAGAAGAATTTAACCGCAGTGTTTAGGGTTTATTGGGGAACATACAAATAAATCCATAAATAACTTTAATGCAAAAATTTAAGTACGCTTGAATAACCATATGCGAATAATAGACAACAGATTGTCAAAATCTATGGGTTTAGTTAAGAATTCGGAAGCCCCTGCACGCATGCATTTTTCGCGGTCTTCAGGCATTGTTTTCGCGGTCAGTGCTATCAGCGGTAAGTTGCTGTAATGAGTCATTTGCCGAATGCGCTCGGTTGCTTCTATGCCGTCCATAACCGGCATCATAATATCCATTAGCACAAGCTCAAAGCTGCTGTCAGCTTCTAACAGATCTAGCGCCTCTTGGCCGTTAGCCGCTATTTCAACTTCAAATCCTATGCCCATTAAATGCTTTGATAATGCATAAGAGTTGCGCATATCGTCGTCTACTAAGAGTATTTTTCTGCCTTTAAGCATCGCATCTTCATCATGCAATATATGAATATTGGAGTCATCGCTGCTGTGCTGCGCTTCAATATTGTGCAAAAACAAGGATACATCATCGAGTAAT
>Ga0105356_10001207_pt1 | contig 25581 bp, 20 predicted proteins | sample GOMGulsemesocosm_3_FD_83502 | JGI IMG/M metagenome (GOLD analysis project Ga0105356, IMG submission 83502) | Methane-oxidizing microbial communities from mesocosms in the Gulf of Mexico - GOM9D Gulf of Mexico | ecosystem: Environmental > Aquatic > Marine > Cold seeps | place: Gulf of Mexico... | reverse complement strand
TTGTGTTTTTTAAATGAAAAAAGCATAGTTTTCATTTGATTTTTTTAAATAATGCAATTTCATAAGATGCTTTGTGAAATTTCTTCTTTACTTTCAGTTGTTTCTTTTCTGTGGTATTGGGGATTTGGAGTGAGAAAATATCTTTATAAAGTAATTTTAGCTCTGAACTCTTGATAACTATAATTCTTTCTTTTTTTTGATGAAAAATAGGTTCAAAAATATTTGTTTTTGTTGTGTTTTATATGTTGTTTTTGTCTTTTTTTTAAGGGGTTTTTAGAGCTGATTATTAAAAAAAAATAATTAAAAAACCTGTTTTAAGAAACTTGGTTGATAGCCTGTGAAATCAGGTGTTTAGCTCTTTTTTGTAAATGTATATTGTTGTTTTACAGTGTTTTGTTGAAGGTGTTTAAAAGTGTGAAAACTGGCTAAAAACGGCTTTTTGTTAAGAACTTCATGCTTTTGTGAATAAGTATGACTTTCATTTAGCAGCAATTTTTCCAATCTTTGTGGAGAAGAAAATACAATATAAATAACACACTTTAATTTTTCCAAAATAATGTCTCAAATAGAACCGATTTTACAACCGAATGCCAATAGATTTGTGATTTTTCCTATTCAACACCAAGATCTGTGGGAATGGTATAAAAAACAAGAGGCAAGTATTTGGACGGCAGAAGAAATTGATTTACATCAAGATGTAATTGATTGGGAAACGAAATTAAGTGATGATGAACGTTATTTTATCAAACATATTTTAGCTTTTTTTGCAGCTTCAGATGGAATTGTAAATGAAAATTTAGCAGAAAATTTCGTAAGTGAAGTTCAATATTCAGAGGCTAAATTTTTCTATGGTTTTCAGATTATGATGGAGAACATCCATTCTGAAGTGTATTCTTTGTTGATTGATACTTACGTAAAAAATGAAGTTGAGAAAGACGAATTGTTTAGGGCAATTGATGTTTTTCCTGCAATTAAATTAAAAGCAGATTGGGCATTGAAATGGATTGATTCTGATTCTTTTGCAGAAAGATTGATTGCTTTTGCTGCGGTTGAAGGAATTTTCTTCTCTGGAAGTTTCTGTTCTATTTTCTGGTTGAAAAAGAGAGGCCTTTTACCAGGGTTGGCTTTTTCAAACGAATTGATATCAAGAGATGAAGGTTTGCATTGTGATTTTGCTGTTCACCTTCATAACAACCATATTGTAAATAAAGTTCCTAAAGAACGCATTACAGAAATACTTGTAGATGCATTGAATATTGAGCGCGTATTTATTACAGAGTCTTTGCCTGTAAGTTTGATAGGAATGAATGCAAAATTAATGACACAATATTTGGAATTTGTAACGGATAGACTTTTATCTGAATTCGGATGCGATAAGGTGTACGATTCAGCAAATCCTTTTGACTTTATGGATATGATTTCTTTAGAAGGAAAAACAAATTTCTTCGAAAAAAGAGTTTCTGAGTACCAAAAAGCCGGTGTGAAATCTGGAGGTACAGGATCTATTAGCTTTGATGCTGATTTTTAATTGATTACAAAAACACTACCTTAGAACTAAGCTAAGGTTACAAGAAGTTAAATGAACTATTTCAATTTTAAATGAATTGAAATGGAATTTTAGGCTCAAAAAATAAAAGTTTAATAAACCACAAAACCGGATAGCATATGTATGTAGTAAAAAGAGATGGGAAGCAAGAACCAGTGATGTTTGATAAGATCACTGCTAGGGTACGAAAGATTTGTTATGGATTGAATCCATTGGTAGATCCAGTAAAAGTTGCAATGCGTGTGATTGAGGGATTGTATGATGGTGTTACTACATCTGAGTTGGATAATTTGGCGTCTGAAATTGCAGCAACAATGACCACTGCTCATCCAGACTATGCAAGATTAGCGGCGCGTATTTCGGTTTCGAATTTACATAAAGATACCAAAAAAATCTTCTCAGAAGTAATGACAGATTTGTATACTTATGTAAATCCAAGAACGGGACAAAAGGCTCCTTTGTTATCTGATGAGGTTTATAAAATCATTAAGGACAATGCAGACTTCTTAGACTCTACGATAATTTATAGTAGGGATTTTAATTACGATTATTTTGGTTTTAAAACTTTAGAACGTTCTTATTTATTAAAATTGAACGGAGAAATAGCTGAGCGTCCTCAACATATGCTAATGAGGGTGGCTATAGGTATTCATAAAGAAGATTTGACAGCTGCTGTTGAAACTTACGAGTTGATGAGTAAAAAATATTTTACGCATGCAACACCAACACTTTTTAATTCGGGAACCCCAAAACCTCAAATGTCTTCTTGTTTCTTATTGCAAATGCAAGATGATAGTATAGATGGTATTTATGATACATTAAAACAAACTGCTAAAATATCTCAGTCAGCTGGTGGTATTGGTTTGTCAGCTCATAATGTGAGAGCTACGGGTTCTTATATTAGAGGAACAAATGGAACTTCTAATGGAATTATTCCAATGTTAAAAGTGTACAACGATACAGCACGTTACGTAGATCAAGGAGGAGGGAAACGTAAAGGTTCTTTCGCTATTTATTTAGAGCCTTGGCATGCGGATGTATTTGATTTCTTGGATTTAAGAAAAAATACTGGAGCAGAAGAAAAACGTGCACGTGATTTATTCTTGGCATTATGGATTCCAGATTTGTTTATGAAACGTGTAGAAGAAGATGGAATCTGGACATTGATGTGTCCTAATGAATGTCCACATTTATTCGATTCTTACGGTGAAGAGTTTGAAAGATTGTATGAGGGATACGAAAAAGCAAACAAAGGACGTAAAACAATCAAAGCACGTGAGCTTTGGGAGAAAATTTTAGAATCTCAAATAGAGACAGGAAATCCATATATGTTGTACAAAGATGCAGCGAATAGAAAATCAAATCAAAAGAATTTAGGGACGATTCGTTCTTCAAATTTATGTACAGAAATTATGGAGTATACAGCAAAAGATGAGGTTGCTGTGTGTAATTTAGCTTCTATTTCTATACCTATGTTTGTTTCTGAAGGTGCTGATGGAAAGAAGTATTTCAATCACAAAAAATTATACGATATCACTAAGAAAGTGATTCGAAACTTGGATACAGTAATCGATAGAAATTATTATCCAGTAAAAGAAGCAGAAAACTCTAATGTTCGTCACAGACCTGTTGGTTTGGGGATACAAGGATTGGCAGATGCATTTATTTTGTTACGTATGCCATTTACTTCAGATGCAGCAAAGAAACTGAATCAAGAGATTTTTGAGACTTTGTATTTTGCAGCAGTAACTTCTTCTATGGAGATAGCAAAAGCAAACAAACCTTATTCTACTTTTAAAGGATCTCCGATATCAGAAGGAGAATTCCAATTCAATATGTGGGGAGTAGAAGAAGATGAATTGAGTGGAAATTGGGATTGGTCAAAATTGCGTAAAGATGTGATGAAACATGGTGTTCGTAATTCTTTACTGTTAGCTCCTATGCCAACAGCATCTACTTCTCAAATCTTAGGAAACAACGAAGCTTTTGAGCCTTATACTTCAAATATATATACACGTAGAGTATTGTCTGGTGAGTTTATTGTTGTAAACAAACATTTATTGGAAGACTTGGTAGCTTTAAATCTTTGGGACAATAACATGAAAGAAGATATTATGAGAGCGAATGGTTCAATCCAACATATTGATGTCATTCCTCAGGATTTAAAAGATTTGTACAAAACTGTTTGGGAGTTGAGTATGAAAGATATTATTGATATGTCTCGTCAAAGAGGATACTTTATCGATCAGTCACAATCACTAAACTTGTTTATGGAAGATCCTAATTATTCTAAATTGACTTCTATGCATTTCTATGCTTGGAAATCTGGATTGAAAACAGGAATGTATTACTTGAGAACAAAATCTGCAGTAAATGCAATTAAGTTTTCTTTGTCTTCGGAAAAAAAGGAAAGCCCAAAAGCTGAAGTCAAAGCTGAGGATGCTCCATTGACAGCTGAAGAATTAAAGCAAATGTTGATACAATCTCAAAACAACCCTGATGATTGTGAAATGTGTGGATCTTAGTTTTACTGAATTATAATATATAAATAAGGAGCTCAATTTGGAGCTCCTTTTTTTATGTTGATTTTTTAAAAAGCTACTTGAAATCTCATTTGAAATATAGAAGCCAGACCCTTGTTTTCTATATCAGCAAGTACATGATTGAACATTATTTTAGTTACAGGGTTTAAATACCAATTTAACCCCGTCGTGTAGTTTGTTTCGTTGCCTCCGAAGATATCTTTGTTATTTAAATTCGTATGTGTATATCTAAAAGCCAATTCCCATGCTCCATACTGCTTTTTCTCTAGAGAAAAAGGTTTGTTTGGACGAACACTGTTGTAAAAATACATAGAGCGATTGTGGCTCTTATTTTCACCAGTTAGTATATAGCTTATTTGCCCGTAATAACTTGAAAGTTGCACGTTTTCTTGTAGCCTTCTATTTAAATTTGCTAGAAGATATTCACTTTGAAAACAAAAGTTTTTATGAATATATACAATTTCAAAATTGTAAAAATCAGTTTTTTTAACATTTTTAATATCTCCAGTGTTCACATATTTTTGTGGACTTAAATGTGCTTCTGGACGGATAGATACAGCATATTTCTCATTACTATTAGATTGATTCCGATGACTAACACCCAAATGAAGTAAATTATTTTCTTTAAAATCAGTCAGTAGAAAACCTGTAATTCTAGAAGTAATACTTGTTTGATTGATGCCATTGTTCGTGTTTTTAAAATAACTGGTTTGTATGTTGATACGTTTGTTAAAAAAAGTATTGAATATCAGTATGCCATTGTTGAAAATAGGAAAAAAACCAGTTGGCATAGAGCGTTCTAAAAAGGTAGTATTTTTACTTGTGGTCAAAGCATCAATACGCATAGGTTCTCTTATTCTTCCAACCCTGAAATTTCCAATTATTGGTAGTTTTTTTAATGTGATGTGTGCTTCAATAAGTTTTGTTTTATCTGGAAAAAAAATTGAAAACATTTTAAAGTCGATGTTGTCATAAACGGTTCCCGACATATGTATAGCGGCTCTTCTAAGTTCAGAGCCTCCTGAATTTGGAAGATGACCAAAGGAAGAAGCCTTCAAATCGGAGTTTTGTTTTATATAAGCATGATCAAACTGGATAAAACCGCCTAATTTTACTTTGAAATTTTCGTTAGAACTTCTAAGTTGTGCAATCGTATTGGTAGATAAAATGAGAGAAAATAAACAGGTAATAATTTTAGAAATACACATGATATTTTGTTTTATACAAAGGTATTTGAATGTGATTTCTTATAAGTTGATAGATATCATGCTTTTTAGAAATCTAAGAAATCGATGTCGTAAAATTGTTTTTTGTAGCAAGCTGTTTTTTTAAAGAATAGGTTATGATCGAAATGTTTTCATAGAAAGTTCTCTTCAGAATTGTATATTGCAGGTCGAATGAAAATTTAATATTAGAATACTATGAATTGGGAACAATTACTTTCTTTAAAAAGAGCAGGAGATACAGAAAAAAGAGTAAGAAGTAAACAAAATGAAACACGTTTAGGGTTTGAAGTAGATTTTGATAGAATTATTTTTTCATCTTCCTTTAGAAGCCTGCAAGATAAAACACAAGTGATACCTGTTTCAAAAACTGATTTTGTACATACCCGTCTTACACATAGTTTAGAGGTTTCCGTGGTAGGAAGATCTTTGGGAAGAATTGTTGGACAAAAAGTTATTGAAAAATATCCGAATTTAAAAGCACTTGGTTATACTTTTAATGATTTTGGAGCTATTGTTGCCGCAGCTGCATTATCACATGATATTGGAAACCCTCCATTTGGGCACAGTGGTGAAAAAGCAATTGGAGAGTATTTTATATCAGGAAACGGTCAAGAGTATAAAAGCCAGCTTACAGCAAAAGAATGGCAAGACTTTATTGATTTTGAAGGAAATGCAAACGGTTTTAAAATATTAACAGATGGAAACGAAGGTTCAGAATCTGGTTTACGATTATCATACGCTACGTTAGGAGCTTTTATGAAATATCCCAAAGAGTCACTGCCTAAAAAACCCACGAAACATATAGTAGATAAAAAATACGGTGTTTTTCAAGCCCAAAAAGAGATGTTTAAAGATGTGGTGGAAGAATTGGAATTGAAACCAATGCGTACAGGAGATGATATTGCTTTTTACAGACATCCTTTGTCCTTTTTAGTAGAAGCAGCAGATGATATTTGTTATACGATTATTGATTTTGAAGACGGTATCAACTTAGGCTTAATTGATGAAGAATTTGCATTGGAATATTTGATAAAATTAGTAAAAGGTACGATTGACATTAAAAAGTACCATTCTTTAAAATATAAAAAAGATCGCGTAAGTTATTTAAGAGCTTTGGCAATTGGGACTTTGATAAACGAAGCGGTAAATGTGTTTTTAGAAAATGAGACAGCAATTTTAGAAGGCTCCTATGGGATTTCTTTATTGGATAAGTGCAAGTACGAGGCCCAAATTAATGACATTTTACAAATCAGTATTTCAAAAATATACAACAGTCACAATGTGATAGAAAAAGAAGTGGCAGGATATAAAATTATTGCCGATTTATTGGATGTATTTATAAAAGCAGTTAACAATTCTTTTGAAAGAAAAGCATCTAATTATGACAAACTGATGTTCAAATTACTACCTGAAGATTGTCAAAAAACACAGCATAATATTTATGATAGAATCATGATGGTATGTAGTTATATTGCTGGAATGTCTGACGGTTATGCTATTTTATTACATAAAAAAATAAGTGGAAATCTAATTTAACGTTCGTAGCGGTTTTGAGTTCTAAGCATACGTGTTGATAAGAAGCGTTTTTTATCTTTTTACCCTTCATAGCTTTGCATTGAAGCTATTGATTTTTTGCAAAATAAAATGCTGTTTTAAAATGTGATTTCTTAAAATAAATCCTAAGGTATTTATTGTATATTTGGTTTTATAGATTTCTTTTTATGAATAAAACATATTTAGTAGCAGTCATATTTATTTTAGCAGGTTCTTTGTTTTTTTTACGTACTGAAAAAAAAACATCGAACGAATTATTAAGAGAAAAACATGCTTATTATTTATCTAATAGTCCTGTAAAAGAATCTTTAGGTCTTTCAAAACAAGAAAGAAAATCTAAAGGGTTGCCTCCAAATAAGTATTTTGAAAGAGAATGGGAGTTGATGATGAATCCTGCAACAGGAAAGCCAGAACCAGAAAAAGCAATTCGTCTACAAAACAAAATACTAAAAAAAGGTACTTATAGAAAATCACCAGGAGATGCTGTAACGAATAAATGGAAAGAAAGAGGTCCAAATAATGTGGGTGGACGGACAAGAGTTTTGATGTTTGACCCTAACGACGCAACTAATAAACGCGTATTCGCTGGTGGTATTAGTGGTGGTTTATGGGTGAATGATGATATAACCAATACAACTTCTAGCTGGAATAGAGTTATAAATGTCCCTGGAAATATGTCAGTATCCTGTATAACAGTAGATCCTAATGATTCCAATATAATGTACCTAGGAACAGGTGAATTATATACAGCAGGTTCTGTATCCGGAAATGGTGTGTATAAATCTACGGATGGTGGTGTAAGTTGGACGCATGTTTTTGGTGGGAATGATGGTCTTAGTTTTGGAAATACCCAGAGAATTGTGCCAGGTCAGTATTTTGTACAAGATATAATTGCATGGAACAATGGAGGAGCAACAGAAGTTTTTATTGCCGTTGGTGCTTCGTTTTGGAAATACGGTGGAGAAATTACTACTTTTTTAGGAGGAACCTCTGATTATGGAGTGTACAAATCTGTTGATGCTGGAGTAAACTGGACCAAACCTGTTGTACCTAAATTCAATAATAATATTCAGCAGCCAAACGATTTTGAAATAGGAGCGGATAACAAAATATGGTTGGCAACTACAAGCAATTATTTTGGCGATAGTGGTGGAGCGATATTAAGCTCAACAGATGGAAATACTTTTACTCAAGTAAGAAGGATTCCAAATGTCTCAAGAACAGAAATAGAGGCTTCGACTTCTGATGCAGATAAATTATATGTCTTGGCAAGAACAACATCTAATGTCCCAATCATTTATAAAACGACAGATGGGTTCAGTTCAACACCAGTAATAAAGACATTGCCTAACGATTCTGATACAGGGATTAAAGCAGAAGATTTTACTCGTGGGCAAGCATTTTATGATTTAATGATTGAAGCCGACCCAACGAATGATGAAATTCTTTATGTAGGTGGTATTGATTTGTTCAGGTCTACAAATGGAGCAAGTTCATGGAGTCAAATATCAAAATGGCATGGAGGAATTTCTGGGAATTTTAGTGTGGTACATGCAGATCAACACGCAATGACTTTTAGACCAGGAAATGCAAACCAAGCTGTATTCGGAAACGATGGTGGCGTTTATTTTGCAAGTACATTGTCTGCTGCACCTACTAGTCTATCTGCTTTTAAGGCCGTAAACTCAGATTACAATGTAACTCAGTTTTACAGAACAGCTATTGGTCCAAGGTCAGAACAAGAATATTTTTTAGGAGGTACCCAAGACAATGGCACACCATTTTTTAATGATCCCAACAAAACGGTTCCAGATAGTTCGGTTGATATTAGCGGGGGTGATGGAGCTTATTGTTTTGTAGATCAAATAGGTGAAAAGTATTTGATTGTATCTTATGTTTATAATGATTATACTTTTATAGATTTGAATACAGGAAATAGGAAAACTATTGTGGAAGATAATAGTGATGGCGATTTTATCAATCAAGCAGATTTGGATTCAAACCTCGATATTTTATATACGAATGGTTCTGGAGGAGGTACTAGTAGGATATATCGTTATTCAAATTTATTAGCAATTCCTTCGTCTGGTACAGCTACACAAACTTCTTTGACAAATGCATTGTTAACAGGTTCTCCCACTGTTCTTAAAGTTTCTCCATACACAACTTCTAGCACCACTTTATTCGTTGGAACTGAAACAGGTGATTTGTTAAAGGTAAGCAATGCAAATACAAACCCAGTTTGGATTGAAATTACAGGTACCGGTTTTTTAGGAAGTATTTCTGATGTTGAATTTGGAGCGAATGAAAATGAAATTTTTGTAACGTTTCATAATTATGGTGTTGATAATATTTGGTTTAGTACCAATGGAGGAAGTTCATGGCTTAGAAAAGAAGGGGATTTTCCAGACATTCCTGTAAAGTGTATTTTACAAAATCCAATTCTTGAAAATGAGGTGATAATTGGTACTGAATTGGGGGTTTGGAAAACTGAAAATTGGAACGATAACAGTCCTGTTTGGGTACAGACTTATAATGGAATGAGTGATGTAAAAGTTACAGATTTACAATACAGAAGTGATGGAAATACTGTTTTAGCAGCAACATATGGACGCGGACTGTTTTCAGGAGAATTTATTTCTGACCGGCCAACATATAAAATTACAAGCACAGAGGCTAGTAAAGCGTTTAGAAGTAAAGATATCGAACCTACTTATACCATAGATTATAATGTTTTAAATGGATTCAATGCTACTGTAGATTTTAGTGTTAGTGGAGCTCCATCAGGAACTGAAGTAACTTTAAACCCTGTTTCACCGATTGCCATAAATACCAGTGGCTCTTTTGAGCTTAAGGTTTCATATACAGGAGGAACTATTACAAGTGGAACATACGAGTTAACCGTTACTGGAACCTCAGGAGAAATTACAAAAACATTAAAATTAGTGTTGGAAATTGAAGATAAGGATGGCGATGGTATTGCGAATTTAAATGACAATTGTGTAGAAGTAAGCAATCCGAAACAAAGAGACTTTGATACAGATGGAGTAGGTGATATTTGTGATACAGATATAGCTATTAGTGCTACGCCACCACAAGGATTTTCACCCAATGGAGATGGAACCAACGATGCTTGGGAAATAGAAGTATTTAAAAAAGACACCAATAACGAAACGATTTATGAAAATAACAAAATACAAATTTTCAGTAAAACGGGAGAGTTGGTGTATGAAGCGAGCCCATATTTAAATGATTTTGAAGGCTACGCAAATCGAGGGGGAACACAGAAATTACCAATTGGTTCTTATGTTTATGTTATAGAATCGGGTGATCCAGTTACTCTGTTTTATCCTGAAGCATTTGTAAAAAAAGGATGGATTTATATAAAATATTAAAAAGATAAAAAGAATGAAGGCACTACGAATTTTAATTTTATTTGTTTTGGTATCGACATCATTAACTGCTCAGGAAACAGCTCCTAATTTTTTGATGTACCGTTACAATATGAATGTTATCAATCCGGCCTACGCTGGAACAACTGAATTTGGAGAGTTAAATATCGGGTTCAGAAGGCAAGCATTGGATTTGCAAAATGACCCTGTTACTCAGTTAATGTCTTATTCCAAATCCTATGGGAGAAATGTTGGTTTGGGATTGTCGATTGTAAATGACAAAACTTTTATAACAAAGCAAACAGACTTTGTCGTAGACTTTTCTTATAAATTGCAATTGGATAGAACTACCAATTTGTATTTTGGAATGAAAGCTGGGGGGGCTATGTACGCTATAGATTTTAATTCATTAAATATAGAGGATCCTCTATTCGGTGATAATGTGAGCAAACTTAGTCCTTTGGTTGGCGTAGGAGCTTATTTAAAAGGCGAACGTTATTATCTAAATATATCGAGCCCTAATTTATTATTGAGTGAGGTTCAAAAGCCTAAGCTAGATGGCTCAGGATCCGTGAATTCAGAAGGTTCAAATGAGAAATTACATTTGTATTTTGGAGGAGGTTATCGATTCACAGTAAATGAAAATTTAGATATCACACCTTCTATTTTTTCTAGAGTAGTACAAGATGGGCCTATGCTACTTGATGTTTCTGCCGTTGCAGACATTTCAAATTTGGTTGAGTTAGGGGCTACATACAGAGTAGATACGTCTATCATTGGATCTGTATTACTAAAATTGTTAGATGCTACCTATTTCGGCTATGCATATGAGTCTACAACGTCAGATTTAGGTACTGTTGCTACAGGAACGCACGAATTTATAGTACGGTTTAAATTTAATTAAAAGAATAGGTAAGTCCAATACCTAACAATTGTTTCAATTTAATCTTTGGACTGTCTGTTTCTTTGTCTTTTACATCGTCATCATAAAGAATATGGGTGCCAATATTGGCTTTTACATATTTATTTACTTTTAAATCAAATCGTAATGCCCAGTCAAAATCAATATTTCCGTATTTGTTCAAATAATCAGAATACAGACTTAGTTTATTTTTCATTAAAATATTATCCATGATTTTATGCTCCCATTCTCCGGTAAACAAAGAGCCAAATTCTATTTTAGAATTTTTTCCTTCCTGAACTAATTTTCGATTTTCACCTTCACCTTCATAAATTGCTTTTTGAACACCAAAAGACCCTCTATTGGCCAAACGTTGGTTCGTTACTAAGGTAGTCTTGTTTGTAACTGGTGAGATGTATAATTTTATTTTTTTCAATTTAGAAGTATATTGTGACCCTACACCAACGAAAATATATGCAGGTGCAAAGAACTGAGAAATGGAAGTTTCCCTATCAGGATATTTGTATCCATTTGCAAACTGTGTTTTAAAGTTGAAACGAGCAGAATTGTACCATTCAGAATCTTTTCTTTTTTGATACCCGAAATTTGAAGTTATTTCAAAAACATCATTTGTTTTTCTAATTTTGGTACCTTCTTTTTTATTCAACCCATAACGTCCTCTGAATTTATTATTCCAAAACATCCGTCCTTTTTTATAATTGTATTCAATATCAACACTGGCAATACCAGCAATTGAGTTTGCCCCTCCTGCATTCCAGTTAACAAATGAGGTTTGTGTAAGAATTAATCCAACTGTTTTTTTATCAGACCAAAAACTAGGTTTGACTGAATCTTTAACAATCAGAAGTGAATCTTTTTCTGTGTTTGAAAATACTGAATAAGAGTTTGTTAGGATAAAGGTAAATAAGAGTAATTGTTTCATGTCGTCTAAAAGTAGGTTGCTAATCAAAAAAAATGCCAAAAATCAAATTGTTTCCAAGATTATATTTTTTATAGACTTTTTGTCTAAAGAAATACTTTCGTTTAATTGTTTAATAGATCCATGTTCAACAAAATTATCAGGAATACCTAATACTTTTATTTTAGTAGTGTAAAAGTTGTTTTCTTGGGCAAATTCGATAATTGAACTTCCAAAACCACCTTTTATAGAATGGTCCTCTAAGGTAATGATTTTATCGAATTTTTCAAATATAGAAATAAGTAGCTTTGTATCAAGTGGTTTTATAAACTGTAAATCGTAGTGTGCTATTTCTTTTTGTTGTTTTATAGAAAGTTCATCAGTTACAGATTGGATTTGATTTCCAATAGTCCCAATAGTCAATAAGGCAATTGAATTTCCTTTTTTAATTTGTTTTCCTTTTCCAAAACGAATTTCTTTAAAAGGTTGTTCCCAGTGTTCTGTAACTCCTTGCCCTCTTGGATACCGAATGGCGATTGGGTTTTTAAGTTTTCCGAGTTGAACTGTGTATAAAATATTTCTTAAATCCAGTTCATTCATTGGAGCATATAAGATAAGGTTGGGAATACATCTTAAAAAACTAATATCGAAAACTCCATGATGTGTGGCTCCATCTTCTCCTACGAGTCCAGCGCGGTCAAGACAAAATACAACAGGTAAATTTTGCAAGGCAACATCATGAATAATTTGATCATACGCACGTTGAATGAATGTGGAGTAAATGGTACAATAAGGAATCATTCCTTGTACTGCCATTCCTGCCGCCAGCGTAACTGCATGTTGTTCAGCGATACCAACATCAAAAGCTCTTTTGGGGAATGCTTCGATCATAAGTTTTAAAGAACTTCCTGTTGGCATTGCAGGTGTAATTCCAATAATTTTTTTATTCTTTTCAGCCAGTGCTACCAAAGTATGTCCGAATACATCTTGGTATTTAGGAGCTTTGTTAGTGTTCTTTTTTACTTGTATTTCTCCTGTAATTTTATCAAATTTTCCTGGAGCATGGTATTTTACTTGATCTTGTTCTGCTTTTTTTAATCCTTTTCCTTTGGTTGTAATTATATGTAAGAATTTAGGACCTTTAATTTTTTGTAAGCGCTGTAATTCTTGAACAACAGCAAATAAATCATGACCATCTATTGGCCCTGAATAATTGAAATTTAGTGCTTCAATCATATTGCTTTGTTTGGGCTTGTATCCAACTTTGGCTTTCATTAGGTATTCTTTTAATGCTCCAACACTAGGGTCAATCCCCATAGCATTGTCATTTAAAATAACTAATAAATTTGCATCAGTGACTCCAGCATGATTCAATCCCTCAAAGGCCATTCCTGAAGCAATGGAAGCATCACCTATTATTGCAATATGTTGTTTTTCTGTTTCTCCTTTTATTTGAGAAGCCATGGCCATTCCTAAAGCAGCAGAAATAGAAGTCGAAGAATGCCCTGTACCAAAAGCATCGTACTTGCTTTCGTCTCTTTTCGGGAAACCACTAATGCCTTTAAATTGTCTATTGGTAGAAAAGGTTTTTTTTCTATCTGTAAGAATCTTATGAGCATACGCTTGATGACCAACATCCCAGATTAAAATATCACTTGGAGTATCAAATACGTAATGCAGTGCTATAGTAAGCTCTACAACCCCTAAACTAGCACCCAAATGACCTTCTTTAGTTGCTAGAATTGAGATGATAAAATCACGTAATTCTTCAGCCAACTCAGGTAATTTTTGAAGTGGTATTTTTTTTAAATCCTTTGGATTCGAAATGTATTCTAACAGTGGATGTTTCACGGCGTCAAAATTACGATTTTCGTGCCAAGTAATTGGTATGACTCTTGGTATTTTTAGCATACAAGTTAGAATGCAAAAAATAGTTTTGAGATAAAATCATTTAGAATTGTTAAATTTTAACATATAATGAGTTGGGTAATCTGATACTTTTTAAAGTAGATATTTTATATTTGTTTTATGTTAAACCCATTTGACGATACTTATTTTATGCAACGAGCTTTGCAAGAGGCGCAAATTGCTTTTGATAAAGGAGAGGTGCCAGTAGGTGCCGTAATTGTAACGCAAGATAAAGTGATTGCTAGAGGTCATAATTTAACAGAAATGTTAAATGATGTGACAGCACATGCAGAGATGCAGGCTTTTACGGCTGCTTCTGATTTTTTGGGAGGAAAATATTTAAAAGAATGTACCTTGTATGTTACCTTAGAACCTTGCCAAATGTGTGCTGGTGCTAGTTATTGGACGCAGATAGGTAGAATTGTATATGGAGCAACGGATCCTTCAAGAGGTTTTGTAAAATACAAAACGACTCTCCACCCTAAAACAAAAATTACCAGTGGTATTCTTGAAGAAGAATGTGGTGTTTTAATGAAACGATTTTTTATTGAAAAACGAAATTTGAATTAGCAATACTAGTTGTTGTTTAAACAACTTCGACTAGAGAAAAATGATTTTCAAGCTCTTTCAATGTTTTTTCTGATGTTTTTATGTCTTTTACCAATTTTCCTTTGTCTAAGACAACAATACGTTCACAAACATCTGTTATGTGGCCTAGGTCATGACTTGAGATAAGTACAGTACTGTTTTTTTGCTCTGTCAAGTTTTTTAATAATTTTTTCAAACGAATTTGGGTTGTAGGATCTAAATTGGCAAAAGGTTCATCTAAAATAATTAATGCAGGGTCGCCTATAAAAGCAGCAACAATACCTGCTTTTTTTTGATTTCCTTTACTCAAGTCTCTTAAGTATTTTTTTTTGTTTAATATTTCATCGTTGAATATTTCTTCGAATTGTGTTAGGAAATTGTCAATTTCAGTTTTCGATTGATTTCTTAATTCTCCAATAAAATAGAAATATTCTTCAGCGGTTAAATACCCGATTAAAAAACTTTCATCAATAAAAGAGGAGGTAAATGGTTTCCAGTCTTCACTCTCATGAACTAAAATATCATGATTTTTTATAAAACCGTTTGATGGTTGAATTAAATCCAAGAGTAAATTAAAAAAAGTGGTTTTTCCAGCACCGTTATTTCCTACCAAACCAAAACTTTGCCCCTTAGGAATCTCTAAACGTTCAATAGCCAAAACTTCTGAATTGGCATATTTTTTTGATAAATTTTCAACTGTAATCATAGTATGTTTTTATTGATTTTCACTGAAGGCAGCAATGGTTTTGTATTTTTCCTTTTGATATATTTTTTCAATTTTATTGATAAAGAAATTTTTAAAGACGATCCCCAAAACTCCACTTAAGGCCAAGGTCAATATACCTGCATTGAAACTTATGAATTTATAAGGAACATAAAATAATAGCATGGGTAAAATAATTTTAGGCATGGCAACTAACACTTGTGTCAAATTAAATTTGTTGGTGTTGTTAAATGCTTTTGCTTTTACATTAAGTTCAATAGGTATTTTGTTCAAGGCTCCACTTAAAAGTGTGAAAAATGAATTCAAACCAATATTAAATAGAGCTCCAGCTGCTATCATTCCAAAGATTTTTGTGCCAAAATATAAATATGGAATACTTAATATAAATGAAATGGTAACTGCCGTAGTCATTAAGGTCCATTTGGCTTTTAAATATTGTTTATATGGTATGTTTTGACTCATTAACATTTTATAATATTCACTGTCCCAGGCGGGAACTAGTTGTCCAAAACTCATTAAAAATCCACCTGTAACAAATACTGATGCAAAGGCTAAAAAGGCAGGCATGTCAGCATATGTTTTGTTGGTGTAAAAAATCAAGCCATAAAATAAAAAAAGAAAAGACATCATAACCACTTGTTTAGGTCTGGCGTTTCTTGAAATTAGTTTGATGTCATTCTTTAAAAATGGAGCCATAGAGCCAAAACGATTCATCCAAGAAAGATCAACAATTTGCACATTTTTTTGTTTTTTATCTTGAATTACGTCATCAATATAAAACCCTTTTCGAATTAATTTAAAAGTTGAAAAATACAATATGGTCAATAAAATTATTGGAGCTATTACAAGAAGTGGTTGTTGGTAAATATAATTAAAGACGATACCAATTGGCAACGATATTTTGAAAATCGAAAAATATTCTAAACCAACAAATAGGCCTAGTATAGAAACGATACTGTAAAAAGCAGTGTCATTTTTATTGATTAAGAAGTTGATGAGGTTGTTTGATAAAACAAGTAATTTTAGAGAGAGGAACCAAAATACAACGTTGACAGGAGGATAATCGTGGTAAAGTAAGACTACTGAGAATGGTAAAAGAAAAAGCAATGGGAAAAAATTGAAAGGCGAAACAAAAGTTTTACCTAATAAAAAATGAATGATAGTGTTTCGTTTGATTGGAATTGTTAAAAGTGGTTTGATATTGATTACTGGTAATTGCTGTAAAAAATAGCGAATGATCAGACTGAATAGAAACCAAAAAATGACATAATTATTAACCAGTTCAAGCGGGTCAGTTTCTGGAAGTACTTTTTGTGCGAAAAAAAAGAAACCACCTCCAAATATCATGAAAATAGCAGCGAAAAATAGCAAGCCTATGCCCATGAGTATTTTAATAAATAAATTTTGTTGAAACCCTAAAGAACGGGTAAACTGTAACCATTCTAATCTGAGAATTTTCTTAACAATCATAGCAATAGATTTACTTGTAAAGCTACTAATTTTTTAACTAGCACAAAGCATGTCTAGTAAAATATAGGAAGGGAAAGAACAGGTGTTTTTTTATTCTTGCTTGTTTTCAGGCCCCTGCATATTTTTAAAAGAATATTTTGTCAAATCTTTTCCTTTGTATCTATGATATACAAATAAAGGCATTAAAATAAAAGCGAGTAGAAGAACACCAATTCCAATAATAAACTCCCCTTTGATGTGGTTGGTGCTTTTTAAATAGATGCCTGTACCTAAGATGCCAATTTCTATAAACAATAAGATTTTAAGGAGTATTTTCATTTTTGTGTTTTTAAATTACCAATTACCAATTACCAATTACTAATTGTGCATTGTGCATTGTCAATTCGTTACTTCAATTAACTTTCTACGATACGCCGTTAACAATCTCGATTTGGATATAAAACCTAAATACTTTCCATCTTTTACAATAGGAAGGTTCCAAGCACTACTGTCCTGAAATTTTTTCATAATAACATTCATGGAATCCTTGTTATAGAAAATAATTTCGGCAGAATTGTGCATCAAGTCTCTAACGGATATAGTCTCATACAAAGTCTGATCAAACATGATGCCCCTAATGTCATCTAGCAAGAGTACTCCCAAATATTCGTTATTTTCATTTACGACGGGGAAATTGTTTCTTGAAGATTTTGCGACGGCATGTTTTGCAACATATCCTAATGTCATTTCTGGTTGCAATGCAATAAAATTGGTTTCAATTATTTTATCTATATCCATTAACATCAAGACGTTTTTGTCTTTGTCATGGGTAATCAGTTCTCCTTTTTTAGCAAGTTCTGCAGCATAAATATTAAAAGGAATATAATGTTTGGTAATCAAAAATGAAATTGCAGAGGTAATCATTAATGGAATAAATAATTCATGTCCGCTTGTGATTTCTGCAATTAAAAATATGGCTGTTAAAGGAGCGTGTAATACACCGGCCATCAGTCCAGCCATTCCAACTAAAGAAAAATTACTTAGTGACAAATTGTGTTGGGAGAATCCTAATGTATTAAAAAACAAAGCAAATACAAATCCGGCAACACTACCCGTAAATAATGTCGGAGCAAATACACCTCCTACACCTCCAGCCCCAAAAGTAATTGAGGTAGCTACTACTTTGAATAAAACCAATCCAATAAGAAATAGAATGATCCACCAGTTGTTTTCGGTTACCAAATGAAAAATATTTTGATTGAAAACACCACTAACATTTTCATTTAAAAGATTATTGATTGTTTTGAACCCTTCACCGAATAAGGGAGGTATGAAATAGACTATAACACCAAGTCCTAAACCACCAATTAATAAGCGTTTATATGGATTGGCAAATTTTGAGAAAAAATCACTAATTGCAAAATAAACTTTGCTAAAGTAAACAGAAATCAATCCACAGGTTACACCTAATACTACATAATAAGCGGTGTCTACCAGTGTAAATTTGTCTTTGAGTTCAAAATGCAACATAGAATCATCACCTAAAAAGAAATATGAAGTTAATATAGCTGAAATAGAAGCTAGTAATAAAGGTATTAATGAGACCAAAGTCAAATCCAAACTAAAAATTTCTACAGCAAAAACTATGGCAGCGATTGGAGCTTTGAAAATAGAAGACATGGCTGCGGCAGCGGCGGCTCCAATTAATAAGGTACGAGATGATTGGTTTAAATGAAATAATCGTGAAACATTAGATCCGATAGCAGCACTCGTAGCTACCGTAGGACCTTCTAAACCAACAGAACCTCCAAAACCAACAGTTACCGGAGCAGTAAATATGGAACTGTATATTTTATAGCGTTCCATAATTCCTTTCTTTTTGGAAATAGCATGAAGTGTTGAAGGGATTCCATGAGACACTTTATGTTTGATCACATATTTAATAACCAGTAAGGTTATAAGAAGTCCAATAAGTGGAAAAATAAAATAAAAAGCTTCGTGGTACTTGTGTATAAAACCACTTTCTAAAGTTTCTTGAATTAGATGGGTTAAATTTTTGAGTGTTACAGCAGCCAAACCTGAAAGTAAGCCTATAAGAATACTAACAATGTAAATGAATTGTTGATTGCTAATGTGTTTGTACTTCCAAATTAAAAATTTGGTAAGTAGTCTTGTGACTTTGTTTGGCATTTATGATTTTCTTAACCCTGAATAAATGCACATTACGGTATTGTAAATTAAGCAATTATTTTAGGACATTTTTTGCATTGCTGCTTCCCTTTTTTCTTAAATTTCTTACAACATTTATTTTTCTTCCCACATTGCACGGGATACCCAATAAATAGATCAGTTGGCTGAGTGACGCCAGTAGTTCCTTCAATAAACATAAATCACTTATTTTAATTAAATCTAAATAAGTGCAAATGTATAAAGAATTATTCTAAATAAGTTTAGATTTCTTCTTTTTTAACATCTAATTTTTCAATGTCTCTATCAAAAAGATACAGTCCACCTTTGTCATTTCCAATAATTTTAAATTTGTCTAAGATGGTTCTTGCAAGTGCTTCTTCTTCAGCTTGTTCAGATACATACCATTGCATGAAATTATGTACTGTATAATCTTTTATCTCAAGACTCTGAAAGACAATTTTATTTACATTATTGGTAACCGTTTCTTCACTTTCTAAAAAAGCTGTAAAAATATGTTGCAGTGAATCGTATTCACTTTTTGCTTTGTCTAATTCAGGAATAACAGCTTTTCCGCCTCTTTCATTGATGAATTTGACAAGCTTTATCATATGAAGTCTTTCTTCTTCTGATTGATTGAAGAAAAAACCAGCAACACCATTAAATCCATTTATTTCTGCCCATGAGGCCATTGCTAAATATTGCATAGAAGCATTGGCTTCCAATTTTATTTGCGAGTTAAGAGCTATTACAATTTCTGTAGATATCATATGTTATTTTTTTTAATTTGTATCCAAATTTACTAATGGATTGTTCAAGTCTAATTTTAAATTCAATTCTTCTAATTGGTCATTACTAAGGTTTGCGGGAGAATCAATCATAACATCTCTTCCAGAATTATTTTTTGGGAAAGCAATAAAATCTCTAATAGTTTCTTTTCCAGCTAAAATAGCAACCAATCTGTCCAATCCAAATGCCAACCCACCATGTGGAGGTGCACCGTATTCAAAAGCATCCATTAAGAATCCAAACTGTGCTTTTGCTTCTTCATCAGAGAAACCTAAATGTTTTAACATAGTTGCTTGTATGTTCTTATCATGTATACGAATAGAACCTCCACCGATTTCATTTCCATTTAGAACCAAATCGTATGCATTTGCTTTTACCTCACCAGGGTTTGTATCCAATAATTCCAATTGTCCCGGTTTTGGAGATGTAAATGGATGATGCATTGCATGGTAGTGTCCTGTTTCTTCATCCAATTCTAATAAAGGAAAATCAATTACCCAAAGTGGTGCAAATTCGTTTGGTTTACGCAATTCAAGGCGCTCTGCCAATTCCATACGCAAAGCACTTAACTGAGCCCTTACTTTATTTGTAAGTCCTGAAAGTACACATATCAAATCACCCGCTTTGGCTCCTGTTTTTTCAGCCCATTTGGCTAAGTCTTCTTGATTGTAGAATTTGTCTACAGAAGACTTGTAGGTTCCATCTTCATTGCATTTTACATAAATCATACCGAGTGCTCCTACTTGAGGACGTTTTACCCAATTGACCAATTTGTCTATTTCTTTTCGAGTATACGAAGCTGCTCCAGGTACCGCAATACCAATTACAAGTTCTGCCTCATCAAAAACTTTAAAGTCCCTGTGTTTTGTACAACTATTTAGTTCACCGAATTCCATTCCAAAACGAATATCCGGTTTGTCATTACCATAAGTTTTCATGGCATGATCATAAGTCATTCTTGGAAAGTCACCTATTTCGACATTGTTTATTTTTTTGAGCAAATGACGTGTCAACCCTTCAAAAACATTTAAAATATCTTCTTGTTCAATAAAAGCCATTTCACAATCAATCTGTGTGAACTCTGGTTGTCTATCTGCACGCAAATCTTCGTCTCTAAAACATTTTACAATTTGAAAATATTTGTCCATACCACCAATCATCAACAATTGCTTGAAGGTTTGTGGAGATTGTGGTAAGGCGTAAAATTGACCTTCATTCATTCGAGAAGGTACTACAAAATCTCTAGCTCCTTCTGGAGTAGATTTGATTAAATAAGGTGTTTCTACTTCAATGAATTCTTGATTTGATAAAAAATTTCGAACTTCTTGAGTTACTTTAGACCTGAAAACCAAATTGTTTTTCACAGGATTTCGCCTGATATCTAAGTAACGGTACTTCATGCGCAGTTCTTCACCACCATCCGTTTCATCTTCAATAGTAAATGGAGGGAGTTTAGCGGCATTCAATATTTCTAGATTGGTAACCAAAATTTCAATGGCTCCAGTACTTATTTTGTTGTTTTTTGATTGCCTTTCAATAACAGTTCCTTTCACTTGAATAACAAATTCACGACCTAAGGTTTTTGCTTGATCAATAATAGATTTGTCTGTACGATCTGTATCAAAGATCAATTGCGTTATTCCATATCTATCTCTAAGGTCTATCCATATCATAAATCCTTTATCACGAGATTTTTGTACCCAACCGGATAAGGTTACTTCTTGTCCAACATGTGAGATATTTAATTCTCCGTTCGTATGACTTCTATACATCTGTTATTTCTTAATTTAAAAGAGTGATTTTGAATAACTCTTAATATGTTTTATTATTAATGTCTTATAAGGATGTGCAAATTTAATGATTTCAAATTGACCTAATCATAAATTAAATAGGTTTTTTTGATATGTCACTTATTTGCATTTATGAATGAGCTGCTATATGTTTTAGCATTGTAAAAACTATTAATTTCTTTTCTTTTTAAACTTTTTGGTCTTCCCTTTTTGAATTGGAATTTGAGGAACACTTAAATCAAAAATTTCATTGACAGTCCAGTTTGCTTTTAGTTTCAATTCGGTACCGTAGTAATATACTTTTTCTGCTTGTCTTTTTTCTAAGAAGTTACCGGTATCCCAGATGTTATTATCATTCTCATCAAGAATAATTCTTAGAAAGTAGCTGGCAGGAACTAGATTTTCAAAGACAAAGTTTGTTTTATCAGCTGAAAACTGACGCTCAACCAGAGTGCCTTTATCGGTAACTAGATCGATTAATATTGGGAATTTTTTTACAGATTTCAAACCAATTTCTATACTTCCATAATCTTCGACATCCAAAGTTTTCAGTTTGTATTGCAAGGTATCATTGGTTTCTCCATAAAAATCAACAAGCGTTTTAGGCAAGATACTGATCAAGTAGTTTTCATTTCTTTTTCTTTTGAAATCGATGGACAATTTGTTTTTTGAAGTATTTAATATTGTTTTAAAAGGGACTTCTAACGTGTCCTTATCAAATATGGTTATTTTAGAAAAATCTAATGAATCAATAGGAATATTGGTTTCAATAGAAAACGTGTCTTTTGGGTGAAGGGTACCTGTAACGGGCATTTTTAAAAGTAAAGAATCTTGTTTGGAAGTACGAAGTTTTACGGTGTACAATGTGTCAATATCTTTACCTGTAACATGAAATTGCAATGAGTCGGTTTCAAAAGGAGTAAACCAATAGTTCAGTGTGTCTTTTTCTTTTTCTCGATTCAGAAAACTTCTATAGTCAGAAGGTGTTTCCGTAAGTAATTTTATATCTATTGCTTTTAATATTCCTTCAAAACCAAAAATAATTTTTCCTTTTTTATTCTCTAAGGGACGTATCAATTTGAATTTCGGAATTTCTTTAAACAATGAAATTGTATAAGAAGAATCTGAAGGAATTGTAATGTGTTCTTTTATGAAACCAATTTTGTCTTGTTTGGGGTTGTATATGTAGTTATTATTGAAATCTTTCAAAGCTATCATTTGATAGGTTCCTGCCTTTATATTCGTAATATCAAAATTGATAGTATCTAAAGTATTGGTTACATAAATAGGTTTTTCTTTATAAACTATAGAGTCTGTATAGGCTTCGTCTATTTCGTATAGAAGGACAGAAATATTATCTTCTGTTTCCATTTCAAAAGCGTTGACAATATTTCCTCTCGTTTCTAAGGAGTCTACATAGCTTCCCGTAGAAAAAACATATTTAAAACTCCCTAGTTTGTTACCTTCATTATTGTCAACAATGCTATTCCCAAAATTAAAAGAATAAGTAGTGTTTTCTTTTAAAGTATCAATTATTTTAATAGTAATTACTTTGCTAGCGGTTCCTACCGGTGTAATAATAGAGGCATGTTTTAAGGGGGGAGAAACAATTAATTGTTTATTTAAATCTTTAAATTTTATATATTCATCAAATGAAAGAGTTATTTTTTTAGCATCGAAATGTATTGCTTTGTATTCTGGGTTTGCAGTTACCATAACAGGTGAAATACTGTCTTTGGGGCCTCCAGTCGGGCTTCCTTTTCGAGCACAATTAGTTGTAGATGTTACAATTAATAAAGTAACTAATAGGAAGGAGAACAAGTTTTTCACTGGGAATTATTTTTGTGTTTCAGAGTACAAATTAACAATTTATTTAGCGAAGATAGAATGAACTCGTTTAAACTTTTTGTTTGGACGTAAAAATTAGGAATTTTGTTAACATATATTCATATATTTAGGTTTTTGGGAATTTTGACAAATTTATTTTTTTTCTTCTAGGAAGTTTAAGTTTTCAAGGATAGTCACTGGTACTGAGCTTGTCGAAGTATGGTTATGGTTTCAAATTTAAGTGAAGATAAATGGGAAAAGAAAGAGGCAAAAAACCGAAAAGCTATATGTATTGAGTATACAAAACAATTTTCTATGAAAACTAGCATTTGTTCTTGGAGTATTTTAATAGGTATAGGCAATAGTAGCGACACTTATAGTAATGTTTTTTGTCTTTAATAATTCATTGCAACATGCTTCTATAGTTGCGCCTGTAGTAATAACGTCGTCTATAAGTAAGATATGAGCATTTTCAAATTTGGTAATATCTATCAATCGAAAGGAGGTAGCTGCATTTTCCCAACGATCAAAACGCACTTTTTTTGTTTGAGTTTCTGAAATTTCTAATTTAATTAGTTGCTGTTCTGAATAAATACTTTTTAAGTTTTTTGCGATGGTAGTGCCAAATTGGGTAAGTTGATTGTATCCTCTTTGTTTTAGTTTTTTTGCATGAAGAGGAACTGGGACAATAAAGTCAATTTTCGTAAAACGACTACTGTTTTTAATTTCTTCTGATAAAAGTGTTCCTATTAGATCTCCGATTTTTTGTTGATTGTTGTATTTTAATTGATGAATTAGTTTTTGAGCTTTTCCTTCTTTGTAGAATAAAAGTAAGGATGTAGCAGAATGAATTGGTACACGTCCATAAAAAGATTTTTCTATAGGATTTTGTTCAAAGTCAGAAAAATTTGAAAAGGGTAAATCATGCAGGCAATTTATGCAAATAAGCGCTTCATTGTAGGTAAGACTGTTGTTGCAACAAGAACAAAGGCTTGGGAAAAATAGGTTGAAAAGATCTTTACAGGTTTTTATGAGGAATAGGAGCACAGCTTTTTTTACTTAAAGATAAACAAAAAGAGCTTGTTAGGTGTATATAATATATTCTATGTACTTGTTTTTATTGGTTATCTCATTAATAATGTTAATTTTGTGGACTTAAATAATGAAAAACCAAATTAAAAATGGAAAATAAACAATCAGGCAAAGTAATTACAATTTTATTAGGAGTCTTATTAGTTGCTGTCTTGGGATATACGTTTTATTCGAATGCGGAGAACGAAAAAATGACAGCTGATTTAGAAACTGAAAAAGCTGAAATCAAGTCAGATTTAAATAAAATGATTGCTCAGTATGATGCTAAATTGGCAGAAGGTACTTCTTTGAAAGCAAAATTAACGGCGGCAAGAAAAGACATCATTACTTATAGAGATTCTTTGACAAACGAAAAGAAAATTAGCTACAATTTGATTCGTAGATCTAAAAATAGAGTATACTCGTTGGACGCTAAGAACAAAGCATTATTTGCTGAATTAGAAGCATTACGTGTCGAAAATAAAAAATTAAATACAGAGATTGTAGTTGCTAAAGAAACAATAGAAACACAGGCAGTTGAAAATGCAAAGTTAACAGGAGAAAACAAAGTGTTGGTTGATAAGGTTGCTATTGGTGCGGTTTTAAATATTAGTAATTTGTCTGCTGTGGCAATGAAGAAATTAAGCTCAGGAGCTTTAAAAGAAACAAATAGATATAGAAAGACTGATGCTTTTAGAATCTCTTTTAAAATTAATAAAAATGAATTGACGTTGAGCGGTGATAAGCCAGCTTATTTTGTAATAAAAGATGCTGCTGGTACTGTAGTTTCAGCAAAAGGAAAAATCAATATCAATGGCTCTGAATTGTATTATTCAGATACAACTGTAATTGATTATCAAAACATAGATACGGAAGTAATAATTATTACAGATGTAAATAGAAAAGAAACGGAAAAAGGAGCTTATACAATTTCTGCATTTTTAGATGGTAAAGCGGTTGGGAATACAACGGTTCAATTGAAAGAAAGTTTCTTAGGCGTTTTTTAAGAAAACAATATAATATATAAAAAAGAGTGAGGTTTTCCGAGGGCACTGAAAAAGGCACTCATTTCAAGATAGATTAAAAAGTGATTAGATAAAAGGTAATTTTATTTAATCGCTTTTTTTTATTCAAAACTTTATATTTTTCTGAATTATGATTCCTTAT
>Ga0105356_10001202_pt1 | contig 25624 bp, 26 predicted proteins | sample GOMGulsemesocosm_3_FD_83502 | JGI IMG/M metagenome (GOLD analysis project Ga0105356, IMG submission 83502) | Methane-oxidizing microbial communities from mesocosms in the Gulf of Mexico - GOM9D Gulf of Mexico | ecosystem: Environmental > Aquatic > Marine > Cold seeps | place: Gulf of Mexico... | reverse complement strand
GATTGCTTTTATAAGCCTGTAGATAAAACTGTGTAACTGCTTATCATCGATGCCAGTAATGGCTAAGGATAGGCAGCATGAACAAAGAACAACTCGAAGCTTTCGCTCGCGAAGCAGCTAAAACCATCAAAACCGAGAGCGATCTCAACGACTTTCGACAGATGCTCACCAAGGTGACTGTGGAAACGGCGCTTAATGCCGAGCTGGACGATCATCTGGGCTACAGCAAACATCAGTCTTCTGAGGCGGATAACAGTCGTAATGGCTACACCAGTAAGCTGCTTAAGACCGAAGACGGCCAGTTTGATATCAGCACCCCGCGTGATCGCGATGGCAGCTTTGAACCTAAGCTCGTCAAGAAACAGCAGACCCGCTTCACCTCGATGGACGATAAAATCCTCAGCCTTTATGCGAAGGGCATGACCACTCGTGACATAGTCGCGACCTTCAAGGAAATGTACGATGCTGATGTCTCGGCGTCGTTGATATCTAAGGTTACTGACGGCGTATTAGAGCGGGTGGTTGAGTGGCAATCTCGACCACTGGAGGCTGTTTACCCCATCGTTTATCTCGACTGTATCGTCGTTAAAATCCGTCAGGATAAGCAGGTTATTAACAAAGCTGTCTACTTGGCGCTGGGCGTCAATCTCGAAGGCCACAAAGAATTATTGGGAATGTGGTTATCCGAAAACGAAGGCGCTAAGTTCTGGCTTAATGTACTCACAGAGCTTCAGAATCGAGGCGTGAAGGATATTCTTATTGCCTGTGTCGATGGACTCAAGGGGTTCCCCGACGCCATTAACGCGGCCTTCCCGGAGGCACAGATACAGCTGTGCATCGTGCACATGGTACGCAACGCAGTAAAGTATGTGCCCTGGAAAGACTACAAAGCGGTGACCGCAGACCTCAAGAAGATTTATCGTTCAGCCACAGAAGACGAGGCGCTGTTGGCGTTGGAGCAGTTTGGCGAGCGCTGGGACGAGAAGTATCCGCAGATCAGCCGCTCCTGGCGCAGCCACTGGGAAAATCTCAATACGCTGTTTAAATATCCTGAGGACATCCGCCGGGCCATCTACACCACCAACGCCATCGAATCGCTGAACAGTGTCATCCGAAAAGCCATCAAGAAGCGCAAGCTGTTCCCGACCGACGCCTCGGCCACCAAGGTTATCTACTTGGCGATCATGGATGCCTCGAAGAGGTGGACCATGCCGATCAGGAACTGGAAGCCAGCACTGAACCGATTTATGATTGAGTTCGAAGACCGTTTGAAAGACTACGTTTAAATCAGGCAGTTACACAGAATTGCTTACAGGCTCCTTTTTATTCTTGGGATGCTACTCAATGTAATAGCTTTTCCTTGTCATATTTCAGTCATAGCTTCATCACGTCTCTGTCATGTTGACGTCGCAAGACCCATCTAGCCAATTAAAGCGCACTCATCGTTTGAATTGATATGGGGCTTAATATGTTGAAAAAATTATCCTTCGAAGTTAGAGCGTTCGAACAGTATTTCGTTAAAAGTTTGTTGACGGGGGTGTTGCTTCTAGCGACGACCTCATTACAGGCCGGTATGCTGGTGCTGGCCACCAGTGTTGATGGCAGTGCAGAGGTCAAGTTGGCCCTAGGAATTGTGCGTAAGTATCGCGAGCTTCGAGCTTCGAGCTGCGGGCCGATTGCCGAGCCCTGCCCGATGAGCAGAAGGCCATGTGCTTTTATCGACTGAAGATTGGCAACTGGGATTACAGAGAAGCCAAGTTAATCCTCGCCAAGCACAAGCTTATCTTATTCCAGTTTTTTGAGGGTCTAGCTGAAGGGCTCTCTGAGGTTGATTGAAAAAAACAATTTAGAAGGCTGGTGTGATCGTGACTAGTATGTATGGCGTATGATTTATTTGCCTCTCATATAAGGGCGGTCGCTATGGATAGCCTGTTGAGGGCTGTGGTGGGAAAGTTTCCTGTCGCCCAAGCGCGGGATCACACTGCGTCGCAGGCCATTGCGGAAACCATCCCTGCCGCGCAATGGCATCAATTCCGCTTGCAGCAACGGCGATTGCAATTGGCCGAACTTGGCGACCTTGCGGGATTGTGTTTGGAGGTCTGTTCGGGGTTAGTGGCGTTGAAGAGGCAGGCAACCCCCAATAATCTTACCGTTGATACGCAGCGATAAATCCGCTTTATTGGCCTCTAGGCCGTTTGTGTTTTACTTTTATTGGCACTTCTGCTTGGCCTAAGGCTTTGCTTTTCTTAGCTTTTATTCTGTTCTGCTGCGTTTTACATTGTCTTCACTCATAACAATAAAAATCGGTGTGACCTATGAAAACCTTTCCTAAACGTTGGGCTGCGGTGGCGATTCCACTGGCCTTGATCGGCTGCGGCCCCGTCGACGACGCCAGCTTAACCTCGAGCTTAACAGAGCTTGAGCCGCCCCCCGAAAAGGCACTAGTTGCCCGCAGTGAAACGCGCAACGTCTTTTGGGGCGACCTGCATATTCACACCAGCTTGTCCTTTGATGCCTACACCATGGGCGTGCGTGTACTGCCCGATGACGCCTACACACACATGAAGGGCGGCACCATTGAACACGGGGCAGGTTATAAGGTACGCAACCGTCGTCCGCTGGACTTTGGCGCGGTCACCGACCATGCCTCCTACCTCGGTGGCCCTCGTCACCGCGCCGGCGCTGATGCTAACGGCACGGTGCTGCCGGAAATATTGGCAACGGGTAACCCATTTAAAATATCCTGGCACTGGTTCAGTACACTCGACGGCACCATGGAGCCAGCTGATTGGGCGAGTGTGTTCTCCGACGATAAAGCCGTCGAGGCGAGCACTAACGCCTGGCAGAGCATCATCGACGCCGCCGAGCGACACAATGACCCAGGCCGTTTCACCGCGTTCGTGGGTTACGAGTGGACGTCCATGCCGGATGGGCAGAACCTGCACCGCAACGTCATCTATAAAGGCAATCAGGTTCCTGACTTTCCTTTCTCCGCGATCGACTCGGAAAACCCAGAGGACCTTTGGGTAGCATTGGAAGAGCAGCGCGCGCAGGGCATGAATAACTTTTCCATCCCCCATAACGGCAACATCAGCAATGGCCTGATGTACGACACAGAGATGTTCGATGGCGGTGAGTTCAGTGCGGACTACGCCAAGCGTCGTATGATCAACGAACCCATCAGCGAAATGCTGCAGATCAAGGGCTCGTCAGAAACCCACCCAGACCTATCGCCCAACGACCCCTTTGCTGGTTATGAGTTGTACACCACCTTGCTGCGCATGGACGGGGCTGACAGTAAAAACAAAGGCAGCTACGTGCGCGATGCTTTGCGCACCGGCCTAGAGATGCAAAACGCTGAGGGCTACAATCCTTATCAGTTTGGTTTTATTGGCAGCAGCGACAGCCACAATGGCACGGCGGCGGTGGAAGAGGACAACTACCAGGGCAAGCTGCCACTGATGGACGGCTCTGCGGGACTGCGCAGTGGTGAAGTCTTGCTATTACCCGCTGAATACCGTCGTGCCGAGAAGTGGAGCGCACAGGGCTTGGCCGCTGTTTGGGCACAGGAAAACACGCGTGACTCACTCTTTGAAGCCATGCAGCGCAAAGAGACCTACGCCACCTCAGGCCCACGCATGACCCTACGCATGTTTGCCGGTTGGGACTATCCAGAGCAGTTATTAGAGAAAGGCGATTGGCTTAATGAGGCTTACGCAAACGGTGTACCCATGGGCGGCGAGCTGGTGCCAAGTGAAGCATCAACAGGTGGGGCGCCAACTTTGGTCATCGTCGCCACCAAGGATCCTTTAGGTGCGAATCTCGATCGCCTTCAGGTGGTGAAAGCGTGGGTTGATGCCAGCGGTAAAAGCTTTGAAAAAATCTTTGATGTAGCCGGCAGTGGTGATCGTGTAATCGATCCCGCAACCGGTTTACTTGCGTCTGTAGGCAACACAGTGGATGTTAAAACCGCTACCTATGACAACAGCATTGGCGGTACAGAGTTGAGTGCCATGTGGACAGATCCAGAGTTCGAAGCTGGTCAGCAGGCTTTCTACTACGCCCGGGTCTTGGAAATTCCAACCCCTCGCTACTCAACCTTCGACGCCATTGCCTTAGGGATTGAGGCGCCAGAGCCTTCCAGTATTCAAGAGCGTGCGATCAGCTCGGCCATTTGGTACAAGCCTTAATTCACCGGTTAAATCGCTAACCCCAGCGCTTGTTCTATAAGCGTTTTTTGTGCCCCCACCCACTGGGGGCTTATCGGTCCCCAGCTGTTTATACGGTAATAACCATCGTTATTGCGTGCACCGCTGCGCCCCACAAACTCGCACTCAATGCTCAAATCACAAAACGCCTTGATGCAATCCTGCAGTGTGCGCCGAGGCATGCCCGTTTGCAGCTCCAGCGAGGGAATATTCTGCTCGCCCTGTGCAATCAGGTAGGCCAAATATATCTTTCGAAAGAAAGCGAGCTGCGCTTTGCTGTAGCTTGGGGCGTCGGTCATGGGGAGACTCTGAGTCTTTTGGTATTTTGAGCGGCGTCGCTCCGTGTTGGTCGGCAGAAGTATGCAGGTTTTTTGGTATGCTTCCCAGTCGATGAGGGTTAATCTTTGCTCTGGACACCCGTTAGCTCATATTACCCAGCCGTTAAAGTGAATATCCATGATGCAACAATTCAGCCGAATCCAAATTGCCTGCGAAGACCTCTCCCAGGCCATCGCCGAGTTTACTCAACTGCTTGGGGCAACGCCCTGCTGGCAGGGAACCATTACCGAAGGCCCTGTGGATAAGTCAAAAGGCGATGCAGGGCTGATCGGTGTCGGCTCGAAGCAGACATACTCAGCGGCGTGGTTTTACCTTGAAAATACTCTACTGGAGCTGCTTCCCGCTCAAGCGCTTAACACCCGCTCGGGCATCAGCGGCTTTACCCTTAAGGCCGAGAGCATCAATGCTTTGGCCGAGTCTTTCGCGGCGGGTGTTCGCTGCTGGCGCGAGTATCAAACAGCTATGGATACGGGGCACTCGGTGGATGTCCGACTGGCCGGGATATTTCGCGAGGGCGCCTACCGTGAACCGCTCTACCGATTGGATCAGGCGGCGGCCAATGGCCTGCGCATCCACATTACCGAAACAGAATTTCTGCCCCTGGCCCAGGGTGAAGTCGACGCGCGCCGTATTGATCACATAGTACTGCGCAGCAACGATGGCGACGCCTGCGTGCGGCTATTGGCAGAGCTGCTTGGATTGCGCCTCGCGCTCGATCAAGAAAAACCAGAGTGGGGTGGGCGCATGTTGTTTTTCCGCACGGGAAAGCTGACCCTAGAAGTGATTGCCCCTGAAGGCGGTTTGAAAGCCGGTGACTATTTTTGGGGTTTTGCCTTGAAGATTGCGGACATGGATGCGGAGCACGCGCGTTTAGAAAACGAAGGGGTAAACATCAGCGAGCTGCGTAATGGCCGCAAACCTGGCACCCGTGTGGCCAGCGTAAAAAGTCACAGTGGCGGTGTACCAGCACTGTTGGTTGGGGAGTGATTTTACGGCTAGAGTGAAAGCTTTTCTTTGCTCCTAAACTGATTGAGATTTATAGGCCCTTCTTAATAAGAACTATGTGGCAGACGTCGTCCGTACGAAGCGCCTCGCTTCGCTCTAACGAAGGCGTTGTATCTCTGGAGGTTGGAAATGATTGGTGGATTTGAGTTCGCAGAGAGGCAGTGGGGCTTACGTGAAGGGAAATGTCCTAACTGTATGCTGATTGTGGAGTCTATCAGTGCCCTCATTGCCAATATACATTTACAAATACCGACAAGATTAAAATTATTAGAGAGGCAGAGGCTGGTCATAAGCGAATGAAGAAAAATATGATCTTTGGGTTCATGTTTCTCGGAATCTTTATACTTATTTCTATAATTGCCAGCGTCTTGAGTCGCAATGTATAACTAAATAAGGAAGCGCTGACCACAAGTGGCCTTTACCGTATTATGATTACCTTTTCGGTGATGCGTATATTAAACTCTTTGGAAAAACCATGGCTACAAAAGACGAACTAACAAACTTTTTCCAAAAAGACTTCCCCCAAGCGGACTTTCTCATTGAGTCGGTTGGCGATAAATCGGCCGTCATACGAAAGAAGATAAACCATAACCACCTAAGGCCTGGCGGCACGGTATCCGGCCCGGTGTTGATGGAGATGGCCGATGCGGCTTTGTATGTGGCCATTTTGAGTGAGATTGGACTGGTGGCGCTGGCTGTCACCACTAACTTAAACATCAATTTCTTGCGCAAGCCTTCATCCGACGCGGATATTTTGGCGGAGTGTAAACTGATAAAACTGGGCAAGACCTTGGCCATTGGTGAGGTGACGCTCTACTCCGATGGCATGGCCGAACCTGTCGCCCATGCGGTTGGTACCTACGCCATACCACCCGCCCGAAAAACTTAAAGAGTTAATGGACTCATCTCAAAGACTCTTGTTTCAAGGGCGTGTATCAAGGGGCATGTATCAAAGCTCATGCACCAAAGGGTATAGCTAAGGTTTAAGGGCGGTGTGGATCATAACAAATCACAGCAATAAAGGGCTGTATGTATAGACAGGTGTTTCCTGTTGCCCTAAGGTACCCTCAATGTTCACGTTTTTAACTAAAAGTCATTGAGGATTTAAAATGGAATTACCTTCTCTGCTCAGTGTTACACCCATCTACATCGCCGTTTTAGGCTTGGTGTTTATTGTATTGACCATGCGGGCGGGTTTGTATCGCGCCAAGACAAAAATATTTATTGGGGTGGGTGACGACCCAGAAATGCTGCGCAGGATGCGCGGTCAAGCCAACTTTGTTGAAACCGTTCCGATCGCTCTTTTTCTGCTGCTCACTATGGAGGTGTTGGGCGCGTCTGATATCTGGCTTCACGCCTTGGGGCTGACGCTTGTCATTGGCCGTATCACGCACTATCTAGGATTAACGGAACTCGGTCCGCCAACGTTGCGTGTCATGGGCATGGTGGCCACTCTCGTGACTATATTGGTCAGTTCAATTTGGATTTTAATCTGCATGTTCTAGTGGCTACAGGGCAAGAATTAAGGAGGCTTGATTCTCAGGATAACCCCTTTGATTGTCTGGCTATGCCTTGATGAAGATTAAAGTAGATGCTCAATATTAAGGAAAATATATGACAAGCTCACTTGAAAAAGCCAAACATTTTAGCGCGCTGCATAAAAATAAAGGCACGTTTATTATGCCGAATGCTTGGGATGCGGGCAGTGCCATAGTACTGGCAAACGCTGGCTTTGAAGCCATTGGTACAACCAGTGCGGGAATCGCATTTTCTGCTGGGTTGTCTGACCACCAACGAATGTCAAAAGGGTTAATGCTTGAGAAGGTGAAGGAAATCGTTGATGTCGCGGGCATTCCGGTTAATGCAGACCTGGAAGCCGGTTACAGTGAAAACCCAGAAGGTGTTGCCAGCATCATTGCCCAGGCCATTGATTATGGCGTGGCAGGCTCAAATATTGAAGATTATACCGGCGACTCAAACATGCCCCTGTATGAATTTGAGGTCGCGGTAGAGCGTATCCGTGCGGCAGCCAGCGCCGCTCAAGGTCGTGTCTTCACGTTGACCGCTCGGTGTGATGCATACTTAACCGGTCATCCCAACGCACTGGCAGAGTCTATTAAACGCTGTAATGCCTACCTGGAAGCCGGAGCTGATTGCCTGTTTGTACCAGGCATTGTTGACAAAGCAACCATATCGAAAATATTGGCTGAAGTGCCCGGTCCGTTTAACGTAGTCATGGGTTTGTCGGGCAATCTCTTAACAAAAGAAGATTTAAGTCAGTGTGGTGTAAAGCGCATCAGTGTTGGCGGTAGCATCGCCAGAGCTGCACTCGAGTTTGTCCGCAAGGCCGGCGAGGAAATGATGAATGAGGGCACCTTTTCCTTTGCCAATGAACAGTTTGGGCACGGTGATCTATGCCAGTTGTTTGATGAGTGGGACCATCGTAAGAATTAGAAAAAGTTGGGCCTGAGCGGTTAATAGGCTCACTGGTACGAACTTCGCACCTAGTCGTGCTTTTTGAAACACACAAAAATCACCACAGCCGGTCAAACTCTTTTGGACGGCGTTGTGGACTGGACTGAAAGGAGGAGTGTAGAAAATGAAAGGTTATTTAGTTTTGGATCTTTCAATTACAGAACTTGATGAATTTTTAGAGTACGCCGAGAAAATACCTGCTTTTATAGAAAGGCACGGGGGAAGGTATATTGTTCAGGGTGTGGTGCCAGAGAAAATGGAAGGTGATTGGCTTCCCGATCGGCTGGTGATATTAGAGTTCCCTACAACGGATAAGGCTAAAGCGTTTCTGGCCGATCCAGAGGCGCAACCCCTGTTTTCCCTTCGACATAGAACAACCAAGAGCCAACTAATATTGGCAGAGGGTTGCAGTTAAATATGTATGCCGCCGTTTATGCTGTATTTCTCGCTCTAACAGTTACCTTAATCTAGCCTGCAATGGCTCCGCACTACTTGGTTTAAAGCCGAATAATCAAGTGTCCAGGAATTAAAAAACACTGTACGTATGGACAGTTATAGGGTGTTGATTTAAGGTGTCCTGAATACTCATTTCCTTAAGGTGACATATGATTAATGGAAGCTGTGGCTGTGGGGCCGTGCAATTCGAACTCACTAAAGTACCGAAGATGATGGGCACCTGCCATTGCAGTCGATGCCGCAAGGTGGGTGCCAGTACGCTGACTTTCGTAAAATCTGATACATTCCAGATAACTAAAGGGCGCGATCAAATATCCACCTTTAAGGCGGTGCCACCCTATAAATATGATCGAAGTTTTTGCTCGGTCTGTGGCTCGGCGCTGGGGGAGGTGTTCTCAACTGAGGATACATTCCCTCTGTCGGCTAACTGCATCGATACGGACATGGATCTTAAGAATAAATTCCACGAGTTTGTCGCGGAAAAACCGAGTTGGCTTGAGATTGGCGACTCGGCGAAGCAGTTTGCTGAACACCCGCATGAGTAGGGCAACGCCTGCATGAATAATAGGTGTGCGGTATAACCCCTACAGGGTCTATTTAAAAAACGGTCAGCCAATGACGATTGGCTGACCGTTTTTTTGTTTTAGGATTATATTCTCGCGGCGTTACTCTTCATAAACGGCCGCTTTCACCTTAAAGGTATACGGCAGTCAGTCATGCTAATTGCTCGCTAACTCAGTCTGTATTGATTAAACTTAAGGGTTAAGCACTCATGAATAGGCTACTTTTTTGACCCCGAAAACACTCATTCTTAACCTACTGATGGCGGCTCAAGAGCCGGCTACTTCCCAAACCATTATTCGTATTGCTCAGCTGTTTGGCATCAAAGAAAACAGTGTGCGGGTGAGCCTTGCACGGTTAGTCTCTGACGACCTGCTGGAATCGAAAACAAGAGGGGTTTATCAGCTCGCGCCCAAAGCTTCTAGATTATCCGATGACCTGGCCGACTGGCGAAACATAGAGGATAGAACCCAATCTTGGGACGGCACCTGGATAGCGGCCTTTATTGGCAACCTTGGGCGGGGCAATCGCACTGCGTTGCGTCATCGTACACGCATACTGCAACTGGCAGGTTTCTCTGAATTGGATCAAGGCTTGATGGTGCGGCCGAATAACCTTGTAGGAGGGGCGGAAAAGCTGAGGGAGAGGCTGGTAAAGCTGGGGCTGGAAGGCGAGGCTAGAGTTTGCACCCTTGCGGATTTGGATGAATCAACCCAGCAGCAAGCGGTCAGTTTGTGGGACAGTAAAATTTTAAACGAGCGTTATCTTCAAGGCCATAAAGACATGAGTGAGTGGTTGGCCAATATGAGCGGACTTGATTCACAAACAGCGGCCCGTGAAATTTTTGTGATGGGGGATAATACGCTGCGCCACCTGGCCTTTGATCCACTGCTACCCAGTGAAATGGTGGATGTCGAGTCGAGAAGACAGTACATTCAGACCATGATTGAATTCGATCGAGTTGGACGTGGCATCTGGATAAAAATTTACAAAAGCTTAGCTTAGTCGCTGTTTCTGCTGCCTGCACTAGCAACTTGATCGATTGACTATGCGCTCTCATTATCCCAAAGCACTTGAGTATTTAAACGATTTAGAATTACAATTTTCGAAGTTTGAAAACTAAAAGGCCGAATGAATCATTCGGCCTTTTAGTTTCCGCTTACTTATTGCTAGCTGGGCGATGCAGAAGAAACGAGCTTTAAAACATCCCAGTAACCAGGTGGCTGTGGCACGGCATTTTTCTCGCGCAACAATTTGTGCAAGCGCGGCAGCTGCCAGCTGGGCACTGAGGCCAACGCGTGGTGTTCAATGTGGTAGTTGACGTAGGAGGGCGCCACAAACATGCGGGCCAAAAGCCCAGCCTTGGTGGAGCGCGTGTTTTTCAGCATGTCCGGGGTTTGTTCCGTCAGCGCGTGCTCGGCAATGGATCGAATACGCAAAAATAAAGGGTAGGGCGTCAAATAGGCGACCACCCATGCTAAAAACAACTCTGGGTGCTGACACGCTGTCGCGATTGCCAGTAAAACAAGATTGCACAGCAGCGTCGGCCAGGCCGATTTGAAGAATTGTTTTATATAGTCGAGTCTTGTTTTTCCGTCTTTGGGTAGGTATTGAATATCGTTACTTACCGTCCATTTGATGACACCCGCGTTCATCAGCGTCAAACCGACAATTGCCTTAAGGCCAGAAATCCCGCTTAGATCACGTGCGAACTTCCTAACTAGTGATGAGCGTGTGACTGGAAAATCTTTTACCAATGAATAGTCGTTATCATCCTTGGTGCCGGTCTTTGTGTGGTGCACCATGTGGTGTTTTCGATACTTGATGACATCAACAAAAATAGGCCTGCCGCATAGCCAGTTGGCAAGTACGTCATTGAGCCACGGGCTTTTAAATAGCGAGCGATGGCTGGCTTCGTGCAATAAGATCGCCAAGCCGAGTTGACGGCCAGCAATAACGGCCATGGCGAGAAGCATAACGGGTATGGCGTAGGCCAGTGTCAAAGACTCAGCCCAAACGATGGCCCCCATGGCCAAAGCAATGGTGCCCCAGCAGGATATAACCCCCCACCAGCCACGAACATCTGAGCGTTGCAGTAGACTGCGTACTGTGTCTTCACCCAGCAGCTCGATGAGCTTGGTTTTAGCATTCCTGCGGCTTAGGCCTTCTTCCATCGCGTGGTCTTTAAATAGGGTGTCGTTTTGAGCCGCCGCGCTATCTTGGTTGTTATTCATAGTCTTGCCTCACAATGATATGTGATTACAATATTACACTTAATGAGTAATATCAAAGATATTGTAATGTTGTTGTGGCGGAGGCATTGCGGACTTTGGAGGTACAGCGCCGTGGCGTTAGGCCTTGATTGCGGGCCTAAACAGCAAAGGCCAGCCAATTATGATTGACTGGCCTTTTTAGGTTTTGTGCTTAAGGGTCTAATTTAAGCGGCTTTTGATTGAGGGGTTGGTTGCTTTAAGTCACTTTGGGGGGAAGCGGCTTTGCCTTTCAGCAGGCGGCCCATGGGTTTAGCTCCTAGGTTTTCGCTAAGCTCATCGTTTTCCCAGGCCACGTTACCGCTAATCATTACCAGTGGCACCACCCCTTCAGAGCGGTTAACCAGTTGCTCGTGGTCGTACTCCTTGCGGTGTACGCGCGTGACATTGGCTTCGCCGTCATACTGGCTCAGGGTTTCTGGGTTGACGAGTATTAGATCGGCGATATCACCTACATTAATCGTACCGCCCTCAACGCCGAAGACGTCGGCCGCATCCTTGGTTAAGCGTTTGACCATGTAGCTGACATCCGCATCGCCACCACTGGCAGCTTGTTTCAAGCAGCGCAGGTTCACATCGTAAAACGCCATGTTGGTCAGGTGCGCGCCACTGTCGTTAAAACCAGGCAGCAGCAGTGGGTCCATGATCAGTTCACGGGTGGTTTGAGGATTGCGGTTGGCGGTGGTGGTGCTCCAGCTGAAACCTGTATCGAAGGTTCGAAGCATCTGCAACATAAAGTCGGCTTCGTCACTGATCCAAAAGAACTCGCTTTGAACTAAGGCCTGCTCTTCTGCTTGTGCATCGGTCGGTGCGTTGCCTGCTTTGATGCTTAATACTCGGTCGAGCAGTGTTTGCATGTCCATACCGGCCCAGTTTAGCTGCTGGCAGACTTCGACGGTCATGTCGTCCATGGTGCGATTAAAGGCGTAGTCTTCTGCGTCGAGCAGGCGTTTTAAGCGAGCTAAGTTAAAACCTTGCTTGCCTTTCATCCACATGGCGCGGAAGGTTTTGATGTATTGCGGGTCATTCAAAATGGCCAGACGCGCCGCACGGTCTTCAATGTCGGTTTCGTTTAGACGACGCAGCTCGGGTATTTCTTCAGCCAGCGGAGTGATTGCACCGTCAGACCAGGTTTTAAACGGTGCACCGAGGGCTTGCAGGTGGAAGTCGCCGGCTAAAAACTTTGAATTTAAAATTTTGGCCATGAGTCTGGCCATTCTCAACAACTTCTTGTTGTTGCTCACATCCAGAGCCGCGACCAATGTGGTGCGTAGAGGTTTCTTATGCAGACGCCCACTGGTTAGCAGGAAGGTTTTGATGGTGTCAATCATGCTGTCTTTAGGCGGGGTGGCCTGCCATACCGCGCCCTTGTCGCGCACCACCTGGGTGAGTTTTTTAATTTCGCCGTACTTGGCAAATTGCGTGGGAATGGTCTTGTCACAGTTGGGCTGATTGGCCAGGTAGTGAAAGGGCAGGGCGTCGGTTGAAAAGCCCACATAACCCAGCGACAGGGCTTCGGACAGGTCGCTTTGCATAGACTGCAGTTCGCTCTTGCTGGGCGCTCGGCTGATACTGTCTTGAAAACCCATGGCGTTAATACGCAGCATTGAGTGGGGGAAGAGTGTTGCCACGTTGGGCCCAAGGTTAAGGCCTTCTAGGTGCTCCAGGTATTCTTTAGGGCTGTTCCAGTCGACGCGATCGGCGCAGCTGCGCAGCAGCGATTTAGGCAGGTTTTCTACCCGCGCGTAACAGTCGACGATGGGGTCACTGCCGTCTTTTCGCTGGTTGCCATAGGCGAGCCCCAGGCTGCAGTTGGCAATGACCACGGTGGTGGTGCCGTGGCGAGTGGATTCGGGCAGGCCAGGTGATACTTCCAGCTCTAGGTCGTAGTGGGTATGAATATCAAACAGTCCTGGCATAAGCCAATGACCTTCGGCGTCGATCACACGGCTGGCGCCGCTGACGTCTATGTCTTTTCCGCGGGCAACAATCTTTCCGTCGAGGATTGCGACGTCCTCAATGACGGGTGTCTCTCCATTGTTAAAAACCTTGGCGTTGGTGATGAGTGTATCGGCCGTGAGTGCTGGTGTTGTCATTATTATTACTCGCTGGTGGATAGGGCCTATCCGTCAATTAAAAGGTTAAGAGCGCGATCAGATTACAAATGCTCAAAATAACTGGCCAGCATTTGGCTGCCGTAATCGAGTACTTCGTGCTTTGTGTAGGACGACCTACCGAGGGTGTGTTGATGCACCAGCCCTTCGGCCATGGCGAACAGGTTTAGGGCAATGAGTTCTGGGGCGGCTGTGTTGAAACTTTTTACAAAACGCAGGATTCTTTTTTGCAGGCGCGCTTCGCCTTGATTCAGCAACTCTTCTAGTGAGGCATCGAGGCCGCGACGCTGCTCCAGCACACGGTGCAGCTCCGGCGCCTGGGCGTGGAAGTCGTAAATAAGCCCCAGTACTTGATGGAACACCTGCTGGGTACTGGAGCTTGGCTCGCCGCTGCTTTCTGCGATGGCGACGCCATCTCCCGTGGTGGGCACCTCTTGGTACAGAGCGTTGAGCCGCTCCAGGGCAATCACCCGCAGTATGTCGTCTTTGTTGTCGAAGTACTGATAGAAGGTGCCGGTGGCGACACCCGCACTGGCGGCAATCGTTTTCGCGGTGCTGTTGTCGTAGCCGAGTTCTGTAAAGCACTGCTGGGCGGCGTTAATCAACGCGGTACGCTTCTGTTTGGCTCTGGCCTGTACTGGGGTGTTTTTCATGTCGTGCTGGGTGCTCTTGTTGTCGAAAACCGCAAATCAGGTGTATCTACTAAATACTAAATATGTGCGGGTTGTGGGCCCAGTATTTCTCGAGGTTATGGGCCTAATCTAGCCAAACCTGAACTAGACGTCAAGTTCTGCTTTGGCTAGTATGGATCAATAATAATGATCGATAGGGGCTGAGCCATGGCATTAGAAGCAATACAAGAAGCGACACAGGATACGGAGCATCAGCAGAGTACCGCTACGACGGTGTCCGCGTGGCGCGCACGCGGCGAGTTGTTGACCCTAGCGGGGAGGCAAATATTTGTAGTGGACGAGGGCTCCCATGATTTGCCAACCCTGCTGCTGATTCACGGCTTTCCGACCTCCAGCTGGGATTGGCTGGGTATCTGGGCAGACCTACGGCAGCACTTTCGTATTGTGGCCATGGATATGCTCGGCTTTGGTTTTTCCGACAAACCCAACGCACGCAACTACACGATTCACAGTCAGGCAGATATTGTGGATGCGTTGGTGGAGGCAAAATCGCTGGGCGACTTTCACGTGCTGGCCCACGACTATGGCGATACCGTGGCGCAGGAGTTATTGGCGCGGCAGCTGGATGGCAGCGGGGCGGGTAACTGGCTGTCGTGTTGTTTCTTAAATGGTGGGCTGTTCCCCGAAACCCACCGAGCGATTCTCACGCAAAAACTGCTGCTCAGTCCGATTGGTTTTCTGGTAAACAAACTGGCTGGTTACAGCAAGTTCTGTTCGAACTTTAGCTCTGTGTTTGGGCCAAACAGCAAACCCACTGAACAAGAGCTAAAGGTGTTCTGGGCGTTCATTCAATTCAACGACGGCAAACATATCTTTCATAACTTGATCACCTATATCCTTGATCGCCGTCAGCATCGTGAGCGTTGGGTGTCGGCACTGCAACAATCCAGCATTCCTTTGGCGATTATTAATGGCTCGGTCGACCCCGTTTCTGGCGCACACATGGTGGCACGTTATAAGGAACTCGAATGCCGACTGGACTACCTTGGTGTACTGCCCAACATAGGCCACTACCCACAGGTAGAAGACCCAGCCGGTGTTTTGCAGCACTTTTTTAAGTTTATAAAACAAACAACAGGCCCTGTATAAACGGGCATATTACTTGTGGCCCTTACTGTACCGACATAAGACCCATCGTATAAAAGCGGTAGCAGCCAATTGAGCGTTAATTATCCTTAGCGACCCAAGCTGCGCTTTACCCGCCGTCTAAATATTGTGTACAGCGGATTATAGCCCCTTACTTTTCAACCTTTAGGTTTCCATGTTGTGATTGCTGGTAGAGGGTATAGGGTAAAACCAGAGTGTCGGCCACGGCCGACAAGAACAGGTCAATGGAATTGACCCACAGCGGATCAAGTTGCAAGGTCGCGGGGGTGTTTTTCCTTTTGGAATCAAACAGACACCAATCGTATTGCACACCGCTGTAAACACGCGAGACTTCTTCACAGTTTGTTTTTACCTGCGCGTGGCGCATATCCACCGTATTATCCGCCGTTCCTATGCTTTTCATGGTGCCGCATGAACTGAGTAATAGTACGGCGAGTGGTAGTGTTATGTATTGATACTTCATGTTGTTCCTTACTAACAATTGTACCCATCTACTGGGTGTTAAGACCTGCAGCGACATTAATCAGAGATGCCCTAGGTCATATTTTGCTTGGTTGTTCGTTATTGTAAATGACGGGCATTTTACCCTTCCAGCGCTGCCATAGGTCGTCACGGCTCACTAGGTCGGCCATAAAATGCCCGACATTGATTCGACTGGTTACGCCTGCATCAAAAATGGCACTTCTGGTGGGTGATGGGTACACCTTGTAATCAGTTACCCGCTGTTCATCGAGCAAGCCGTCGGGGCGTACGGCGGTCCACTCGATGTCCTTATTGTTCTGGCCAATATTGGTACGCAAAAAGTCAGCGGCTTTTTCATTGTCGACATGTGGTGGCAACAACAAACGCAGTAGCAACATCACGCACTGTTGGCCAAATGAAACTTTTTCTGGAATGTCGCGATTACTGTTGCCTGTTGTATTCATGAGAATGAATTTAACCGGGCTTTTAAAGTCGCTTGCTACAGTTTCTGCAGACCTGTCTTCTTCAATGGCTTGGCACAAGCGACGAACGCTCTCTGTGACCAGTAAGCGTGGTTTTCCGAAGATGCCTTTAAACGTTAGATTATGGCCAAGGCAGGAGATGACAGCATCACAACCACGAACAAACAGAGCCATGTCAGGGGGGGTTACCGCGTGAATGTTGGCGTGTATCACTGAGAGGTTCTCATGCTGCTTGATGGCGTCAGGTAATGAGGCGGTTGGGCGTGCTATGGCTTTTACCTTCAGCCCTCTGTCGAGCAACTGCTGCACGAGTAATCGACCCGTTGCGCCACTGGCACCCACCACTAAGATAGTTGTCATGCTGTTCCTTTTGGGCTTTTAAACAGGTTGTCAAATTTTCGACAACCTGAGATTTAATTTTTGGATTCGATGTTGACAGCTAACTATTACAACTACCTGTATCCACACCCATGAATAATGCCCTGAAGGCGGAGTGAGGAATATCATACTTAAACGGCGGCGTTGTGCACACGCAGACTTAAGACTGACCAGTCATAAGGCCGAAGGCGGTTTTATCTGTTTATTTAATCGACAGGTACTCTTCACGGACGATCTTGCCATTTTCCCATGTCTGAATATGCTTGCCGGTAAACGCATTAGTCTTGTCATCAAAACCAGTCATTTTGTAGTTGAAGGTAAGCTCTACAATATTGTTATTGATGTTTGACGAAAGCAGCTCGACATCAAACTCTTTGACCGAGGCGACAAAGCCTTTTTGCTTGTCGTAGGATTCTCGCATTGATTGCGCGAAAACAGCGCCATTGTTAAGCATAAGAACATTTTCAACGTAATACTTTTCGCACAGCTCTAGAACCATACCGCGGGTGTTCATTACGACAAAATCATCTACTTCTTGTTGCATTGTTTATCATCCATTTGAAAACATAGCGCTGCAGGCAGCGGTTAATTTAGAGTGGGTTTGAATCTATTGTTCTGTGTTAGTTCCCTTCTCTGTGGTCCATCGTCTCATGGGTTGATCAACTCTGCTAAGCGTTTTAGCGCGGCTACGCGGGTCTGTGTCCAGGGGTGGGCAAAGCTCACCCGCAGAAAATTTTGATAGCGGTTCTGACTGCTGAAAAGAGCGCCGGGGGTGATAATGACCCCCGCGGCGCGCGCGCGCGCGTAGAGAGCTATGGTGTCCACCGAACTGGGTAATTCCAACCACAAACACAGGCCGCCCACCGGCTGGCTGCAACTGACGGCCATCGGCAGGTGTTCACCTATGAGCGTTTGCAATTGTGCGCACTGCTGCTGTAATCGCTGGCGATAGGCGCGCAGGTGGCGATCCAAGCCGCCGCTGGATAAGAATTCACTTAAGCCCAGTTGTTGGCTTTGGCTGGTGGCCAACGCGGTCACCAGTTTTAAACGCAGCACTTGTGGTCGATAGCGGCCTGGGGCTATCCAGCCCAGACGCAAATCACGGGACAAGCATTTTGAGAATGAGGAGCAGAGCAGCACGCTGCCCTTGTCGGCGGCCTGGCCAAACAACTCCTGCTCATAGGAGTGCAGGCTACGCGGACGGCTGTTTTGTACACCAAAACTCAGTTCGCCATAGATGTCATCTTCTATCACCGCTATCTGGCGTGGCACCGTCAGTTCAAGAATGCGGCGCTTATGTGCCTCGGGCATCAAACTGCCAGTGGGCGTGGCAAAGGCGGGTGTGAGGATCAGTGCTTTAACGTCCCAGTGCTCCAACGCCAGTGCCAAGGCCTCTGGACTGATGCCGGTGTTGGCATCACTCGACAGCTCCAGCGCCTTTAGCCCCAAGGTTTCCAGCAGTTGCAAGGCGCCGTAAAAACCAGGTGACTCCAGCGCCACCAGATCGCCCTTTGATGTACTGGCCATGAGCGCCAGCAACAGCGAGTGCTGACAGCCTGAGGTGATCAACAGGTCTTCGCCGCTCACTTGGCTGCCGCTTAATGCCATGCGCTGTGCTAATTGTGTCCGCAACATTGGCAAGCCCGCAGGGCTGTCGTAGTAGAGCTGCTCCAGATGATTTTGACGGCGCAGGGCACGGGCCAGACAGCGTCGCAGTTCTGAATTTTCGGTTTCGCTTTCTGTTTTTTTACGGGCTTCAGCCTGTTGTGTTGTTTTGCCCGTGACTGGGACTTGGCCATCGCCACCGCCACGGCGAGGCAGCAAGTCAAAGGCGGCGCCCTGTTGCATGATGTCGACCAATACCTGTGTTGCCGATACCGGTGCGGGGGTTAGTGAGGGTTGGCTCAGTGCTGGGGTTTTAAGCACCTGAGTTGCCGGCGTTTTAGCACAGACAAAGTAGCCAGAGCGTGGTCGCGCTTCGATCAGTCCGTCGGCCTCCAAGCGCGTGTAAGCGCTGAGCACAGTGGATTTTGACAGTTGGCTGTCGCGGCATAGATTGCGTACCGAAGGCATGCGCGTGCCGCTGCCTATCTGTCCAGCTTCTATCTGTTGACGCAGTTGTTGCGCTAACTGCTCATAGGCGTAGTGAGGCCTGGGGCTGACAGGAGCATTGCTTTGACGATTGTTGTTGCTAGGAGTGCTGCGAGCATCGGGCATAGCGGCGGGTCACATGGTAGTAAAAAAGGGGTACAGAGATTGAAAAAAGCACAGGTACAGGGCGCATCACTCACTGTCTGTGCACAACTATATAGTTTTTTTTGGATCTGTACCCATTTATCTCAAAGGACTAACTTAGCCCCATGAAAAAAAGCCTGACGTCAGCGCCTTAATCGGGCCTGACGAATGGACGATCTTCCGTGATGAGGCCCTGTTATGTCCGCCAAGATACCCGTCGTGCAGTTGTCCGACGAATCCGTACAAGCGCTTAAGTCGAGCTTGGAGAAAACACCCCAGTATGTGTCGCTCTATGAGGAAACTAATAAAGTGTACACCCGCCGTATTCGCGGATTTTACCAGCGTTTACGGCGCCACATAGCCGCGCCGCTGTTGCTGGGTTTTTTGTTGCTGCCATGGTTGCGTATCGACAACCGACCTGCGGTGTTGTTGGATTTAGGCGCACAGAAATTTCATGTTCTTTGGATGACCTTCTGGCCACAGGACGGTCTGTTGCTCACTTGGTTGCTGATGATCGCCGCGCTGGGGTTGTTTGCCGTTACGACGATGGTGGGACGGGTCTGGTGCGGCTTTAGCTGCCCGCAAACCGTCTGGACGCAGATGTTTATCTGGGTCGAGGACAGGTGCGAGGGTGATCGCCAAAAACGTATCAAGTTAGACGCTCGAAACTGGGACGTGGATAAGCTGCTGCGCAAGACCAGCAAGCATTTTTTATGGTTGACGCTTTCGTTGCTCACCGGTGTGACCTTTGTGATTTATTTTTACGGCGCACGTGAACTGCTGGCCGACAGCCTGCAACTGAACGTCGGCTGGGACACGATTTTTTGGTCAGTTTTTTTCACTCTCGCCACCTATTTGAATGCCGGTTGGATGCGCGAGCAGATGTGCAAATACATCTGCCCCTATTCACGCTTTCAGTCGGTGATGTACGACGCCAAAACTAAAGCCGTGGCCTATGACGCGACGCGCGGTGATTCGTTTATCGATATGACAACGGGGGTCACGCTCAACAAAGCGCTGGTTGATCGCGAGCTACCGAGCTTAAAAGGCGCAGTGGCTGACGCTGGCGATACCGAAGTCGCTATGAAAAGGCTGCCACGCAACGCCAAAGTGGACCATAAAGCCATTGGCATGGGCGACTGCATTGACTGCGGCTGGTGTGTGCAGGTGTGCCCAGCGGACATAGACATTCGCGACGGTCTGCAGGCTGATTGTATTAACTGTGGCCTGTGTGTGGATGCTTGCGACAGCATTATGGATCGAATGGACTACCCGCGCGGATTGATTCGCTTTGCCTCTGAAGAAGAGTTGGCGGGCAATACAAAGCAAGTAAGCAAACCTTCGCTTTCGGTTGTTAATTTGATTAGCCCTCGTTTGTTGGGCTACAGCCTGGTACTGCTCACCATGATCGGTTTGTTTGCCAGTCAGCTGCTCAATCGCACGCAGTTGGATGTCAGTGTGGTACGTGATCGCGGCACACATCTGTACCGAGTGAATGGGGATCAGGTGGAAAATGTTTATCGCCTGCGTCTGGGCAATATGAGCCGTGAAACCCAACGTTTTGATGTCTCGGTTTTACCGCCTTACCAGCTTAAGGGGCGTCGTCAGGCGACCCTGGATGAGGGCGAAGTCTTGAGTTTGCCGCTGCGGGTGATGCTGCAAAAGCATCACGTCAACACAGCCAAACAAATTGTTATTTTTAAGATCCGCTCACTGACCGATGAAACGATTGCCGTTGACAAGGGCGCCAGCTTTATTGCGCCCGTGCCGTACTGAGTTTTGTTTCGGCTTTGAAATATTGAACGGGTGTCAGGATATAAAAACATCAGTGGTATTCCCCCCCCCTATTTTTCAGGCTCGTTTTAAACGAGCCAGGTCTGGAGGCCGATATGTATATTTACAATGAATTAGACAAAAAGTTGCTTAACGAGCGAGTACAGCAATTTCGCGGTCAGACACAGCGTTTTTTAAGCGGTGATCTGTCCGAGGAGGCGTTCTTGCCGCTGCGTTTGCAAAACGGTTTGTATGTACAGCGCCACGCGCCGATGCTGCGTGTGGCGGTGCCCTACGGCATGCTGAACAGCGCGCAGCTGCGCAAACTGGCGCAGCTGAGTCGCGACTATGATAAGGGCTATTGCCACATCACCACACGACAGAATATTCAGTTTAACTGGCCACCACTGGAGGCCATTCCAGACTTTCTACAAGAGCTATCGGGCGTGGCAATGCACAGCATTCAAACCAGTGGCAACTGTATTCGCAACGTCACCTCGGACCCTTTTGCTGGCGTTGCGCCTGATGAGCTGGTAGACCCACGGCCTTACTGTGAACTGGTACGTCAGTGGTCAACCCTGCACCCAGAGTTCGCTTTTTTGCCGCGCAAGTTCAAGATTGCCATCAGTGGCTCGCAGCAGGACCGCGCGGCGATTCAATTCCACGACATAGGTTTGCAGCTAGTGGAAAGGCGGACGGATCAGAACGCGGATGTTTACAACGCAGCTGGAGTAAAAACAGAGTGTGGTTTTAAGGTTTTTGTCGGTGGCGGGTTGGGGCGTACGCCGATTGTTGCTTCTCAGCTGCGTGACTTTTTACCCGAGCGCGATCTCTTGTCATACCTGTGCGCTATCGTGCGGGTATACAACCAAACCGGCCGTCGTGATAACAAGTACAAGGCGCGTATAAAAATACTGGTGCGTGCTATGGGTATCGATGCTTTCTCCGAAAAGGTGGAAGCCGAATGGCAACGCATTAAAGACCGCTACCCAGTACTGGAGGCCGAGGCAATTAACAGCGCCCAAGCGTTTTTCTCGGCGCCAGCCTATGAACGCTTTAGTGAGGAGGCCGTGGCTCGAGCACTGAAAAGTCAAACCGCCGATTTGTTGCCTCCCAGCCAACGTGAGTTCAAACAGTGGTTGGCGCGCAACACACACGCACACAAGAAAGCCGGTTATCGCTCGGTGACTCTGTCCTTAAAACCCACCGGGGTGCCGGCTGGTGATCTTACTGACACACAGCTGTTGGCTGTGGCGGATCTCGCCGACCGCTATTCTTTTGGTGAGGTACGCACCACGCAACAGCAAAATATTGTCTTGAGTGACGTCGCCAGCGGCGATCTGTTAGAGCTGTGGCTGGCGGCCAAGCAACAGGGTTTTACTACCGCTAATATCGCCACCTTGACGGATATCACCTGTTGCCCCGGTGGCGACTTCTGCGCGCTGGCCAACGCCAAATCAATACCAATAGCCGATGCCATTCAACGCCGCTTTGATGACATGGATTACGTTTACGATCTCGGCGATTTGAGCCTGAAAATATCCGGCTGTATGAACGCCTGTGCTCATCACAACATCAGTCATATCGGTATCTTGGGTGTGGATAAAAAAGGTCAGGAGTTTTATCAGGTGATGCTTGGCGGCTCGGCCGGTGATGTCAGTGGGGCGGCGGTGGGCAAGGTGGTTGGTCCCGCATTTTCTGCGGCGAATATTCCCGCGGCGCTGGAAACCATTCTTGATCTCTATGTGAGCGAACGACATGAAGGCGAGCGCTTTGTCGAGCTGGTCAAACGTATTGGGCTGGCCCGTTTTAAGCGGGTGCTTTATCCAGAGAAAGAGAGCCCAGAAATAAAAAGCCCAGAAACAAAGAGTTTAGAAAAAGAGAATGCAGAAAAGAAGAATATTGAGTCACAGGCAGTAACCCTATGAATAACCCAGCGAATAAATCCAAAACCGCGGCACGCGTGATTAAACACGGCGAGCTGGTTGAGACGCCACTGATCGCCCAGGCGCTTGTCGATTGGCAACAGGCATTACTGGAGTCGGGACAGGTAGGCGTGGGTGTCAATCTGCCGGGGGAGACGGACCTGCTCGAGTCGGGCTTGTTGGAGCATATAACGGCACTCAAGTTGATCGCCGTAGAGTTTCCCTCCTTTACCGACGGCCGGGGTTTTAGTTTGGCGACGCAGTTGCGTCAATACGGCTTTAAGGGCGAGCTGCGGGCAACCGGCGCCATACTGGTCGACCAGCTGCACTATCTGCAGCGCTGCGGTTTTGATGCTTTCGAGCTGGGGCAGGAGCAGGATCTGACGGTGGCGCTAGAGGCCTTGGGGGCTTTTAGTCAGGCCTACCAGCCCGGCTGGCAGGCTGGTTGGTAGACAGCTGCGTGAGGCTCTAGGAAGTACTGAGTATTTAATATTGCCTTGCGCGGCATCAAGTTATTGCCTCTAAGTTACGTTTTGTATAGTATTTTCAGTAATTACTGAAAATTAAGAAATATGTAGCTAAAACCTGCAGTTAACGGAGGTAGGTATGTCAGAAAAATCAATGGTCCTCACACCGATGATCCAGTCGGTGGTGCTCAACTTTGGCGAGATGGGCAGCCGTTGGGGCATTAATCGCACCGTTGGCCAGATATACGCACTTTTGGTGCTTACTGAGACGCCACTGAACGCCGATCAAATTGGACAGGCGCTGGGTTGCTCGCGTTCGAACACCTCGATGGGTTTGAAAGAATTATCGAGCTGGGAGCTGGTGCGCCTGCAGCACTTTCCCGGCGATCGCAAGGAGTACTACTCGGCCCCCGGCGATATCTGGGACATAGCCCGCACCCTCATAGAGCAGCGTCGCAAGCGTGAGATAGACCCCACACTCACGGTGTTACGAGATGTACTGATGCAGCAGCCGGGCAACGAGGCGGAGGTGTACGCGCAAAAGCGCTCGGGTGAGATGCACGATTTGTTGGAAAAGATGACAGAGCTGTCGCAAGAGCTCAGTCAGATGCCGGTCGAAAAAATGCAGACGCTGCTAAAACTCGGCACCGGTGTCGGCAAGGTGCTGGATATGAAAGACAAACTGTTGGGAAAAAATACAGGAGGACGCATCTAACTAAAAAAGAGAACCGCAACACCCGTTAATTCGCTCTAGCCAAAACCATAACAATAAAAAACCACTGGTTGGTGCAATCACTTGATTGCTTGACGTTCATTACCTGACGTTGGTTTATGTCTCAAACCGTCGCCAAGACGGCCATTGGAGTTGTTATGGAGTTCGATACGTTATTGCTGTCGCGCCTGCAGTTTGCACTGAACATCAGTGTGCACATTTTATTTCCTTCCATCACCATTGCCCTTTGTTGGGTGCTGCTGGCGTTTAAGCTACTGGGCAACATCAGTGGCGATGAAACCTGGGCGCGTGCCTATCGTTTTTGGGTCAAGGTCTTTGCGCTTACCTTTGCCCTCGGTGTGGTTACCGGTATTACCATGTCGTTCCAGTTTGGTACCAACTGGCCAGGTTATATGGAGCGGGTGGGTAACGTGGCGGGGCCATTGCTTGGCTACGAGGTTATGACGGCTTTTTTCCTTGAGGCCACCTTTCTTGGCATCATGCTGTTTGGTGCCAAGCGGGTGTCCAATCGCACCCATACGATGGCGACGCTACTGGTGGCCATTGGCACCAGCCTCTCGGCATTTTGGATTATTTCGCTCAACAGCTGGATGCAAACCCCTCAAGGGCACGAAATTATTGACGGTGTGGTTTACCCCGTTGATTGGCTGGCCATTATTTTTAACCCCTCCATGCCCTACCGCTTAAGCCATGTGATGATCGCTTCGGGTTTAACCTGCGCGTTTTTTATCGCCGGCGTTTCGGCTTATCGTCTGCTTAAGGGGGACGATAAACCTGGCCCCAAGTACACATTGCGTTTTGCGTTATTGATGGCGGCGCTGCTGGCACCACTGCAGGCATTTGTGGGAGATCTGCACGGACTTAATACACTGCAGTATCAACCGGCGAAGATTGCCGCGATGGAAGGCGTGTGGCACACGGAAAAAGGTGCGCCGCTGTTGTTGTTTGCCATCCCCGATGAGACGCAGCAAAAAAACCATTTTGAAGTCGCCATTCCCAAGCTCGCCAGTTTGATTTTAACCCACGAGCTGGAGGGGGAAATACGCGGCATTTCCTCCTTTGGAGATGAGCGTCCACGCGTCGCACCGGTGTTCTTTGCATTCCGCATCATGGTCGGTCTGGGCATGTTGATGATGATGGCGGGCATTGGTTTGTCGTGGGTACTCTGGCGTAAAAAACGCTTAGAAAACTGGCAGTTGCGGGGTCTGGTGGCCATGACCTTTTCCGGTTGGTTGGCGACACTGGCCGGTTGGTATGTCACTGAGATCGGCCGCCAGCCGTTTTTGGTGAGTGGTATCTTGCGTATCGAAGAGGCGGTTACTAGCCAGCCATCTGAAAATGTGGGGCTGTCGTTGATGGTGTACACGCTTGTCTACGGCTTTTTATTGACGGCCTACATCAAGACCGTGTTTAGCATGGCCCGCAAGGCCGCCAAGTTGGAGCGCCAAGAATTGCTGCCCCTGGGCGATGCCGCCGTCGAAGAGTCGTCAGCGATCACCACTGACAGCCAACAGGAGTTATCATCATGAGCAGTCTAGTTACCGGTGCAGAAGTGTTGAGCGGTCAGGCCTACTGGCTGCCGGTGTTGTTTATTGGTTTGATGGGGCTGGCGTTTTTACTCTACGCCATACTCGACGGCTACGATCTGGGGGTGGGGATTTTATTACCCTTTGAGGCGTCCGAACTAAGCGCTGGGGCAGCCGATGCCCAGAGTGAAAAACAGCGCGACCGTATGATCGCCTCCATCGGTCCCTTTTGGGACGCCAATGAAACCTGGTTGGTGATGGCGGTGGGGCTGCTGTTGGTTGCCTTCCCCAGTGCTCACTCGCAGGTATTGGGGCACTTGTATTTACCGGCTTTGGTGTTACTGGTGGGCCTAATGCTGCGCGGCGTCGCTTTTGATTTTCGCGCCAAGGCGCCAACTGAGCACAAGTTGCGCTGG
>Ga0105356_10001201_pt1 | contig 25637 bp, 22 predicted proteins | sample GOMGulsemesocosm_3_FD_83502 | JGI IMG/M metagenome (GOLD analysis project Ga0105356, IMG submission 83502) | Methane-oxidizing microbial communities from mesocosms in the Gulf of Mexico - GOM9D Gulf of Mexico | ecosystem: Environmental > Aquatic > Marine > Cold seeps | place: Gulf of Mexico... | reverse complement strand
TTCAATACGGTAGATATTTTATGCGGACTTATTTGAGTGGCATTGTACAACTGAAGAATACTGAAATCTTTTTGACAATAGTCTTCTGATTGTGTTAAGTAGTCTTGAATTTTTTGTCGAATCTCATCCGATTCTATTTTTGTAAGTGTACAATCTTCAATGCTTTTAACAAAACATGTGGTGTTTCTTGTAATAAAACCAAAAAACACAACCGAAGACAGCATTAATAAGTCATAGGTATGATTGAGTATAAAAACCTGATTGGTATACCCCAAATACCGTAAGTTTGCCAATAAAATTAAGGATGCTACTACTGTAATCACAACATTTCTTGCCCAGTGCAATTGTACTTTACCCCTTCGGGTATACCTTTTTTTCTTATTTTTTAAATGCCTTACCAAGTGATACAAAACAACCAATGCCAGAACTGTATTAAAAATAAAGGCTCCTAAAATATAAAAGATCCAAATGTTGGAATTCCTAATAGCAATAGGATCTTTAAACATCCATAAATAGGAGAGGTATAAAAACTCTATCAAGGCAGGCAACAATATGATGTAGTCTTTTTTCTGAATATCATATATTGATATTCTTTTTATATACAATATAAAAACAGGCAACGAAAGGTATAAGAAATAGATGGGTAAGAGATCAGCGTTTGGTATAGAAATCTGAAAGTGATTGGCAATATTGGTTAGGTAAAAGAAGTTGTAACTTAATAAAAAAAGCCCCAATAAAAGTAGATGTCTTTTCTTTTTAGTTCCTAAAAAAATAAAATAACCCCCAAAAATGAGTCCCATAAAAAACAGAACTATTTCAAATACATTGTTAATACTTGATACGATGTCTACATTCTCCAAAAGCGATATTTTTTAATTGATAAAAATTATTCTTTTCTTGCGGGGTTCTCTATAGCAAACTAATCACATAGTCGAGAATTTTTAAGAACCTAACAACCCTTTCAGCACAAACAAAAATTAAACGTATAAAATGAGTAAAACAACATGGAAGGACTCAGTGATACACTTCCCTTTTATTTTATGTAATTTGAGACACTCTTTAACGACAAACTATTGAACTTTAAAATAGATAAGATGACTTGGAAAGATGTAATTCATTATGCTACCAAAGGAAACCCAGTACCAGACCGTATTATGATTAAAACGGATGCCGAATGGAAAGCACAATTGACAGAAGAGCAATATCAAATTACGCGACTAAAAGGCACTGATCGTGCTTTTACAGGAGCACTTTGTTCTACGCATGAAATAGGAAAGTACAATTGCGCTTGCTGTGACACGCCATTATTTGATTCGAGTATAAAATTTAATTCTAATAGTGGTTGGCCAAGCTTTACGAACCCTATTAAAGACAATGCTATTAAGTATTTTAAAGACACAACACACGGAATGATTCGTGTAGAAATATTATGCAATACCTGCGATGCACATTTAGGACATGTTTTTCCAGACGGACCTGAACCAAGTGGTTTGCGTTTTTGTGTAAATTCAACATCAATACAATTAGACAAAAATGAGTAACAATATTGAAACAGCCATTGTTGGTGCTGGCTGTTTTTGGTGTACAGAAGCTGTATTTCAAGAAGTAAAAGGTGTAGAAAAAGTAATTTCAGGATATGCTGGCGGAACTGTACCTGGAGAACCAACCTATAGAGAAATTTGTTCTGGGTTAACCGGACACGCAGAAGTTATCAAAATCACTTTTGATGCGAGTATTATTTCATTTGAAGAAATTATACTCATTTTTATGACCACTCACGACCCAACAACCTTAAACAAACAAGGAGCAGATAGAGGAACTCAATACCGATCTGTTATTTTTTATCAAAATGAAACTCAGAAAGTAATTTCTAAAGAAGTGATTGAAAAGCTGGCTAAAATGTATGAAGACAATATTGTCACTGAAATTAGCCCTTCATCAACATTTTACAAAGCAGGAATTGAGCATCAGAATTTCTATAAAGAAAACCCAGAATTAGGGTATTGCAGTTATGTAATTACACCAAAACTCAATAAATTAAGGCAATTGCATGCAAACAGACTTAAATAAATGTTAAAATAGAATGGGTACTGTAATTTTTTTGGAAACTCTACGTCTATATATGTGATAAGAGTTTTCTTATCATTCTTTTTCATAGCAATTTTCCCGCTCCATTTATTTGGAGCGGGTTTTTTTTAGATGGTTATTCATCTTAATAAGGAAGCTACTCACCCCGCTTTTTTGATCAATTATCAAAGAAACAGAAATGATTTAATATATTTAAAGTATCTTTGTAGCGGATGCTGAGAAATCAGTATCCATCTTTTTCATAGCAATTTCCCACTTCATTTATTTGAAGTGGGTTTTTTATTACCTTGCGACAAAAGCTTTTTGATTGAAAAAAATTATTATTTCTGTTTCGAATGACTTGACAACTGATCAAAGAGTTGAGAAGATATGCAATACACTTATTTCTAATAATTACAAGATACTGCTCATTGGAAGAGAATTAAAAACCAGCATTCCCATTTCAAGAGAATATGAAGTGCATAGAATAAAGTTACTTTTTAATAAAGGCTTTTTGTTTTATGCAGAGTTTAATATTCGTTTATTTTTTAAACTATTGTTTCTCAAAAAACACCTGCTTATTTCAAATGATTTGGATACGCTATTACCGAACTATTTAATCAGTAAAATACAATCAAAAAAAATTATCTACGATAGCCACGAACTATTTACAGAAATTCCCGAATTAGTTCACCGTCCTCGTGTAAAACACATCTGGACAAAGCTAGAGAATTACATACTCCCTAAACTAAAAAACTGCTACACAGTTAGTCAGTCGATTGCTGATTATTATACAAACAAATACAATACTTCTTTTTTAACCATACGTAATCTGCCTACAGTAAAAAACAGAATTCTAGGTGTATTTCCTTTTCCTACCAATGGCAAAAAAATTATTCTTTACCAAGGTGCTATTAATATAGGCAGAGGACTCGAACGCATGATCGAGACGATGAACCATCTTGACAATCACATTTTTGTTATTATTGGAACTGGTGATATTATTGAGGATTTGAAAAAGAAAAATGTTAAACTAATAACCGACAAAAAGATTTATTTTTTAGGGAAACTTCTCCCTTCTGAAATGCAAAAGCTAACACCACTTGCAGATGTAGGGATTTCTTTAGAAGAAGATTTAGGCTTAAATTACAGATACGCTTTACCTAATAAAATATTTGATTATTTACATGCAGAAATCCCTGTTTTAGTTTCTGATCTACCTGAAATGAAAAACATAATTGACACTTACCAATTTGGCGAAACTGTAATAAATAGAGCTCCAGAACACTTGGCTAATCAAATTGAAAACTTACTAAAAAAAGACTTTTCTTCTGCAATAAAAGCTGCCAAACCAAAATTAACTTGGCAGATTGAAAAAGAAAAACTAGTTGATTTATTAAATAATCTTCGCTAATTACTTTTTGTATTGATGCGGATTTTCTCGCACTCCTTTTCTAAATATTTTTCGTAAAGAAGTACGCAAAACATTATCTACCTGTAACATAAAATCTATTGCTTTTTTTGTTGGTTGCCCTCTAAATGTTGTGACATGAAAGGTATCTGTATTTAATAAAGGCGTGTCTGAAAAGTAATAATTAGAAACGCAACAACGTACTTTATCTGCTGTTACCTTACCTACCGAGTGCCAAGAATTTTGATGCGTAGCCATTACAACCAATCGATTAAATTTACTTTCTACAATTGTAGGCTTCTCATTCAATCCATTTTGCCACAATTCTAAATTCCCACCATTATCTAGTTGCCAATTTGGCGTTACATAATACAACAGGTTTAAAATACGCCAGCGATTTCTATTTTTATCATGAGAATTATCTAAATGTGGATTCAAAAAATTGTTCTCTCCCATCAAAGACAGTCCGCCAGCATACAAACTATCATCTTCATAAACTCCTTCTAATCCACAAATTTCAGAAACTAGTTCAATAACCTTCTTGTCTTGAAAAGCGTAAATAACTTCTTCTAATAACGGGTTGTAGAGATTCATTTGATAGGCTGTATATTTGTATTCCCGCAAATTTTTTCTTTTTATAGCATCTTCTTTTTTCGGAAACTTTGTATAAATTTCTTCGGCTAAATCTTTATCCAATAAATCATCGACAACAAAGAAACCCATATTGTTTTTAGATTTTAAAAACTGCGTTTTTAAAATTTCTTTTTTTGTGTGTAAATTCTTGTAAATTAACTGTGCTATTTCCTTTCTATTCTTTCTCATGTAGTTCCTGGTCTTTTAAAAAGCACAGATAACTCAATTTAAATAAATCATAATAAAATAAAGAAGAGGTATTGATCGCTTTATTCATGAAAAAAACCAACATCTTTCTCATTACTTTACTCAATCCAAATCTATTTATTTTATCAAAATATGTCAAAAGCTTTATCTCTTTTTCTTCAATAAAATTTTGCTGCTTTAAAAGCAATAAATTCTTTAATCCTTGTTTTGTTTTGTTTATAAAATCTGCATTATTTTCTATATTTAAATGATAAACAGGATTGTTAATATGTAGAACTTTTAATCCTTCTGTTCTCATTTCATTTCCCAAAAGCAAGTCTTCGTATCCGTAACTCTTTAAATTTTCATTGAAGTGGATATTTTGAAACACATTTTTTTTGATGGCCACATTTGAGGTGAAAAAATATCTATAAGGGGTTCTATTTCTTGAGTCAACAGATAATTCTTCTCGTTTAACTCCAAATTTAATTCTTAAATTCTTCTCTTGATCTGACTTATGAATTCTCCCACCAATAAATCCTGAAAAACCATGGCTAGGCTCTTGTATACTTTTTATATAAGTATTTATAAAATTTTTGCTTACTGGGAAACCATCAGCATCAAGAAAAAGAACCCAATCATACGTTGCATTTTTAACCAATAAATTTCTTATAGAGCTCCTTCCTATGTTCTTTTTTAAAACTTCAAACTTAGAGTTACTTAATGCATTTATTTTTTGGTTTTCTAAATTAAAAATAGAGTTAGATCCATCATCAAAACAAATAATTTCAAAATTAATTTTTTCTTTCAATAATTGAGTGTGCAACTCAACAACAAATGCCAAACAGTTATAATTATAGGTAGGTATTAAAACAGAAAGCATAAAATCATATTTTCGTTTGTTGCACTACTTCAAACAACTCTCCACCTTCACATTTTATTGTTTTCTGCTTAAACTTCACAATCAATGCATAATCATGTGTTGCCATTAAAATCGATTTTCCACTTTGGTGAATTTCATTTAATAATCCCATTACTTCTAAAGAAGTTTTAGGATCTAAATTTCCTGTTGGTTCATCAGCCAAAATCAAATCCGGATCATTCAATAAAGCACGAGCAATTGCTATTCGTTGCTGTTCTCCACCAGACAACTCGAAAGGTTTTTTATAATATTTCGTTTTCATGTCTACTTTTTCTAAAACAGCATGAATTTTATCTGTCATTTTATCTTTATCCTTCCAGCCTGTAGCTTTTAGAACAAATAATAAATTATCGAAGACAGTTCTGTCATTTAACAATTTAAAATCTTGAAAAACGATTCCAATTTTTCTGCGTAAAAACGGAATGTCTTTTTCTTTCAACTTCTTCAAATCAAAATCTACAATAGAACCTTTACCTCTTTTAAGTAATAAATCTCCGTAAAGGGTTTTCATCAAACTACTTTTACCACTTCCTGTTTTACCTATTAGGTAAAAGAAATCGCCTTTATCTATTTTTAAATTTACTTTAGACAGCACTAAATTATCACGTTGATAAATATCTGCGTCTTCTAAATGTAAAATTGCTTCTGCCATAAAAAAAGTAGTTTTTACAAAGCTATACCAAATAAGCATCAAAACAAATTATTTAATTTGTTTCTTTTTTACCCATATTCCGATTCTTACAACTCATTTTGACACTTATTAGATAGCATCATTTTCTTACAAGTTTTAAGGAATAATTTTAAAACACCAAAAGCATCGCTCATAATATTTTCAACTTTTCTTTTCTCCTTTTCTTCGCGTTAATTTTCACAACCATAACTAGGATAAACTTGAAAATTATGGCCTTGATAAAAGAAAAAATAAACTCGCGAAATTCTCCAAAAATCGATGTTTTTTGAGCATACAATTTATACCTTTGGTTTTATAAACGGATGTCTTTTTCTAATTTTAATCCAACAAATTAAAAAAAACTGCGTTATAGTTCTCAAATAGCAAAAACCCCATCGAAAATGAATGTTCGCTTTTTAACAAAATTCGCTTTCTTAGTCATATTTACTTTAATTTCTACACGTATTTCTGCCCAACAAACAGAAATGAATGCCAATGATTTAACAGCATACAATCATGCTATTAAATTGTACAACAATAAAGCATATGCTGCAGCACAGAAAACGTTTAAAGAAGTTGCCCAACAAAATCAAAATGCAGGAAATTTAAAATCTGATTCTGAGTACTATTCGGCCATGTGTGCCATTAAACTAAATCAGACAGAGGCAGACAAAATGGTGTTGAGTTTTGTTCAGAACAATCCTAATAGCAATAAAAAAGAACAAGCCTTTTTGAATGTAGGGAACTATTATTTTTCAAACAAAAAAGCATCGTATGCGTTGAAATGGTATTCTAAGGTTAATTCAAAATTGTTATCGGTTGCCAATCAACAAGAAATGAACTTTAAAATGGGGTATGCCTTATTAACAACAGGGAATTTAAAGTTGGCAAAAAAGAAATTCTTCCCATTAATTAACAACGCACGCTACGGAAACGACTCTAGATACTACTACGGATTTATTGCTTACAAACAAGAAGACTACACCACTGCAGAAACACATTTAAAAGAGATTGCCAAAGAAGCTTCTTACACTAGTGAAGTCACTTATTATTTATTAGACATCAGTTTTAAAGACGGAAAGTTTGAAAAATGTATTGAAATTGGCGAGAAACTATTACCTAAAGCAAAACAGAAACAAAAATCTGAAATCTCTAAAATTGTTGGAGAAAGCTATTTCAACTTAAAGAAGTACAAAGAAGCACTCCCATATTTAAGAGCCTACAAAGGAAAGCGTGGCAAGTGGAATAATACCGATTATTACCAACTTGGATATACCTATTACAAGCAAAATGATTTTGAATTTGCTGTGAAAAATTTCAACCGAATTATTGGTGACAAAAACAATGTCTCTCAAAATGCCTATTATCATTTGGGCGAATGCTATTTGTATTTAGAAAAAAAACCTGAAGCTTTAAATGCATTTAAAAGTGCAAGCGAAATGACTTTCAATTTAAAAATTAAGGAAGATGCGTTTTTAAATTACGCAAAGCTCAGCTATGAAGAGGGTAATCCATACAAAAGTGTTGCAGAAGTATTGCAAGAATTTTTAACTGCATACCCAAAATCTACACACTATAACGAGATCAATCAATTGGTTGTTACTTCTTATTTACATCAACAAGATTACCAAGGAGCTTTAGACTATTTAGCCAAGAAAAGAAGTAAAGAAAATAGAGAATTGACCAAAGATGTTTCTTTCTATAGAGGCGTGCAATTATTCAATACAAAAAAGTTGCAAGAAGCCTATCCGTATTTTACAGCGGCTACAAAGTCTTCTGACAGAAAAATTAAAAATGCGGCTTTATATTGGAAAGCTGAAACCGATTTTCAGATCTCAAACTACAAAAAGGCATTGAGCGGATTTCAAACGTTTAAGAAAACCTCAAGTGCTTCTTCGTTAGAAGAATTTCAAAGTATCGATTATAATATTGCATACAGTTATTTTAAATTAAAAGATTATACTGAAGCAGCAAACTCTTTTAAACGATTTGTTGCCAAAGCAAAAGATGACAACTCTTATATAGACGATGCTAATATTCGGCTGGCTGATTGCTTTTTTGTGACAAAAAAATACGCAAATGCGATATCTGCGTATGATAAAGTAATTAATAATTTAGGTGTAGGCTCTGACTATGCACAATATCAAAAAGCAGTAAGTTTTGGTTTTTTAGGTGATAATTCTAAAAAAGTAGAAAACCTTTTAGATCTAGTTTCTAACTATGAATATTCTAGTTTACAAGATGATGCATTGTTTCAACTTGCAAATACCTATGTTGCTTTAAAAGACAATACAAAAGCACATGAAACTTTTAACAAACTACAAAGTTCTTATAATAGGAGTTCTTATATTCCGAAAGCATTATTACGTCAAGGTTTGATTTACTACAACGACAATGAAAATGAAAAAGCATTAGTAAAGTTCAAGAAAATTGTGAGTCATTATTCAAATTCTAATGAAGCAAAAGAAGCCGTTACAAATGCCAGAAATGTATATGTAGATTTAGGTCAAGTAGATGCGTACGCAAATTGGGTGAAAGGCATCAGTTTTGTAAATGTTACCAATGCAGATTTAGACAATACAACTTATGAAGCTGCAGAAAACAAATTTTTAGAAAACAATACCGAAAAAGCAATTGAAGGTTTCACAAAATATGTAATCAGCTTTCCTAACGGATTACATGCTTTAAAAGCAAACTTTTATTTAGCACAGTCCTTATCAAAAACAAATCAAGAAGAAAAAGCATTGGTTCATTATCAATTTATTGTAAATCAAAACCAAAGTGAATTTAGCGAAGAAGCGTTGAATAAGCTTTCTCAAATCTATTTAGAAAAAGACGATTGGGAGAATGCCACTCCGCTCTTAGTTCGGTTAGAACAAGAAGCAAATTACCCTCAAAATATTTTATTTGCTCAAAGTAATTTGATGAAAGGATATTACCAAAAAAATCTTTTTAAAGAAGCCGTAGAATATGCAGAAAAAGTATTGCAAAAAGACAAATTAGAAAATAATGTTGAGTTTGACGCCAAAATAATTATTGCACGTTCTGCTTTTAAGACAGATGATTTATTTACTGCGGAAGAGTATTATACAGAAGTTGAAAGAAATGCAAATGGAGAACTAAAAGCAGAGGCCTTGTACTTTAATGCATATTTTAAAAATCAAAATAAAAAGTACAAAGCGTCTAATAAAATTGTGCAAAAACTAATTGCAGATTATTCAACTTATAAATATTGGGGAGTGAAAAGTTATGTCATAATGGCTAAAAACCATTACGGTTTAAAAGACGCTTACCAAGCAACTTATATTTTAGAAAATATCGTTAAAAACTTTACACAGTTTGACGATGTTATTTTAGATGCTAAAAAAGAATTGAAAATCATTCAAGACAACGAAGCCAAGACAAACGAATCTGTAACCCCACAAAATTAAAAAGAGATTTAGCAATGCAAAAACTTGTATATACACTTTGTTTTTTAACGATTAGTTCGTTTTTATTTTCGCAAGAAAAAGCAAAAGACACCATAAAAACTGAAGTTATCAATGTTGTAACTTCTTACACTCCTACAATTTCTGATGCTTTTAAAATAAAAAAGAATCCAAAAATTAAACTAGGAGAAAAATCAAAAAAGAAAAAATTAGGATATGAGATTTTCTCTGCTCCTGTTGCCTCAACATTCATTCCGAAAAGTGGTGTCGCAAAAGGAATTAATATGGGCGTAAAAGAGCGTTTGTATGACAATTACTTCGCAGCTGGATTTGGGAATAATTCAACTCCTTTTTTCGAAACTTTTTTACATCATGCCAATCGTTTTAAAAATGATTTTGGAGTGTATGCAAAATACATTTCATCAGAAAATAGCATTAAAGATGCACAACTAAATAGTAATTTCTCAAACATCAATATTGGTGCATACTACAAACAAATAGAGCGTTATTTTAATTGGAAAATTGGAGCTAATTACCAAAGAGACCAGTATAATTGGTATGGTTTACCAAGCACAATAACCTATACTCCTGCCACAATAAATGCAATTGATGAAAATCAAATCTACACGAATATAGATGCTGAAGGTGAAGTGAATTTTGAAGATTTCTATATCAATTCTAGCTCAATAAAGTTGTCTTTATTTTCTGACAATCTTAGTAGTAAAGAATTGCGTTTTACAATGAATCCTCAATTTCAATTCCCTTTAAAAAGAGTAGGAAGAAAATTTAACGACTTAATTATTAATACGTCTATAGATTATGTAAATGGGGAGTTTGGACAATCTTACGGTTCGACAACAAAACTAGAACACAGTTTTTTCTCTCTTGGAGCAATGCCAACCTATAATTTTGAATACAATGATTTCACCTTTAACTTAGGTGCTAAAATCTATTTCACATCTGACTTAGAACATAAAATTAGTCAAGTATTTATCTATCCAGATGTAAACATTAATTATCCGTTAGTAACAAATTATGTGAATATGTATATTGGTGCAAACGGAGATTTAAAAACCAATACGTATAAAGATTTCGCTGCAGAAAACCCATATATTTCTCCAACACAATTTATTACACAAACCAATAAAAAATACAATGCCTTTGGCGGGTTTAATGGTAAATTCTCTTCCAATGTTAGTTATGATATCAAAGCCAGTTATAGCAATGAAGATGACAAGGCATTGTTTATTAGAAATAATTCGAAATCTGACGGAACAACAATTCTAGCAAATACAATTCCTTTAAAAGGATTTGAATACGGAAACTCTTTTTCTGTTATTTATGACGATGTAAAGACACTGTCTATCTACGGAGAAATTATTGTTGATGTAAACAGAAACTTGGTTGTTGGAGTAAATGGGGAGTTCAACTCTTATACATTAACAAATCAACAGGAAGCATGGAATTTACCACAGGTAAATGGCGAATTATTTGCTAAATACAAAGCCAATAAATGGTATGCTGCTGCAAATGCTTTTTTTGTTTCGGATAGAAAGGACTTAGAGTATAGTGGAATATATCCATCAACAATAAATGCAATTACGACATTAAAATCTTACGTTGATGTAAATCTAAATGGAGGGTATCACTTTAATGATAAGTTTACAGCATTTGTGAAAATGAACAATGTATTGAATACAGAGTACCAACGCAACAGTAATTTCAATGTGCAAGGATTTCAGGTTTTAGGTGGAATTAGTTATAAATTTGATTTTTAACATTTGTTGAAAAAAGTCTTATTTTAGACGAATGTTAGCAACCGTTTCTTATTATATAACCGCAATTGTTTGTTGTATTGCAGCCTTTGTAGTTCAGCGTATTTATTATAAAGAGAAGAGTAAAAATAGTTCTTCATTTTCTGTACAAGGAATAAAATGGTTTGCTTTGGCAATTTTTTCTTGGGGAATTGGAGCGCTTGTAAACATCATTCTTAGTAGCTTTTTTAATATTCCGAGTCAAGACTCTTTAATCGTAAGTTTTGGTGTTTTCTTTTCTTTGTTTAATTCATTGTTTATTCTACTATCTATTCCATCAATAGAACATTACGGAAAAAGGAACCTAGTGATTCGAATCATTGAACGATTTACAAACAAAGAAGTCTTCATCATCTTTGGCGGAATACTTCTAATGATTTCTTCAGTGTTCTTGATTTCATTTTATAGTAATAATGAAGAAAACGCGAGCAACAACGTAATTTGGTTAATTGACATTCCAATTTCATTAATAGTTGCTTTTGCGCTATTACAAGAGCTAAATAAAGCATTTAAAAACCGTGGAATGCGATTTATGTACTTGCCTACTTTTGCACTTTTTTTACTGATTTTGATCGCCGTAACACATAGAATTATCCCCATTGACCAGGCTATAAACTGGGTTTCAGAAACTACTTGGAATCTGCTAGGTGTTATTACAGGTTTGTCATTCAAATTCTTGTTCATCTTATTATTTACTATCTTATTATATAGCTGGAAATTATTGGCTGAAAAAGAAGAACAACAATCCGAGTTTATAAAAACAAAGGCTTCAAAATTGTCTTTAGAAAAAGACAAAGAGACCTTATTAATTGCTAATGAAAGTCATTTAGACACCATTAAACATTTAAAATCTGAGTTAAATCAGCAGAAAAAGAAATATAAAAAGCTAAAAAAATCTTCTATTGTCGCATTAACCGATCGTCAAAAAGAAGTATTAGGTAATTTAGGCACTTGTGGCACTCAAAAATCGTATACTGAAATAGCAGAAGAAATGCATATAAGTACAGATGGGTTACAAGCACACATTTACCAAATTAAAAAAGCCTTAAACATATCTGGTTCTGACGGCAAAGAACAATTGATACAATATGCAATAGATCAAAACCTATTAACATTTGCCACTATTACTTGCGATTCATAATTCCTACTTAATCATTACTTAAGTACTTTTACCTCAAAATTTCATCAGTACGTAATCACTCGTTTTTAATTGATTCATGGCAACTTAGCAGAAATCAATTATAAACAACATGAAAAAACTATTCCTTACCATCTGCGCCTTACTATGTAATACAATTCTTTTTGCCCAAGAAACAGTTCAATCTTTAGATCAAAGAATAGATGCCTCTTTTGGCAATGCTACCAGTTGGTTTACAGATGCCATTTTAGCCGAAATTCCGATAACAGGAAACATCGGAATTCCGTGGGTACTAATTGTTTTAATTTCTGGAGCTGTCTACTTTTCAATTTATTTTAAACTCATCAACTTTAAAGGTTTTTTTACAGCAATCAATGTTGTTAGAGGAAAATATGATCATATAGATGCTCATGAAGAACAATCTGATATTCTTGAAACAATTAAAATTGAAGGAACTACAGGAGAGGTTTCACATTTTCAAGCCTTGACTGCCGCTTTATCTGCAACTGTAGGCTTAGGAAATATTGCTGGTGTTGCCATTGCTCTTTCTATTGGTGGAGCTGGCGCTACTTTTTGGATGATTCTAGTTGGATTTTTAGGAATGGCTTCAAAATTTGTAGAATGCACTTTAGGTGTAAAATACAGAGAAATTGCCGAAGATGGAACCGTTTATGGTGGACCAATGTATTATCTTAAAAACGGGCTAAAAGGCTTGGGGTTTAGTAGATTCGGAAAAGCACTTTCTGTAATTTTTGCAATTATGTGTGTTGGCGGTTCGTTTGGTGGTGGTAATATGTTTCAAGTAAATCAAGCATTCAAATTATTTGAATACGTTACGGGAGGAGAAGAAAGTTTCATTTATGGTCAAGGCTGGATTTTTGGTTTAGTAATGGCTGTTTTCGCAGGAATCGTGATTATTGGCGGAATAAAAAAAATTGCAAAGGTTACAGATAAGGTCGTACCGATTATGGTACTGGTTTATGTCTTGGCAGTTGTCACAATTTTAGTCATGAATTATACTGAAATTCCGAATGCATTGTATCAAATATTTGACGGAGCTTTCAATCCAACAGGGGTTGCTGGTGGATTTGTTGGAGTGATGATTCAAGGTTTTAGAAGAGGTGCTTTTTCTAATGAAGCAGGAATTGGCTCTTCTTCCATCGCACATTCTGCTGTAAAAACAAACTATGCTGCAAGTGAAGGTCTGGTTGCCTTATTAGAACCCTTTATAGATACAATTATCGTTTGTACAATGACGGCGCTAGCACTAATTATCACTGGGCAAATAACTGCTGGAAATCAGATTTCATTCGAACAAGGAGCTATTCTAACTTCTAAAGCACTAGAAAGCGGAATTTCTTGGTTTCCATATTTATTAACTGTAGCCGTAATTCTTTTTGCCTTCTCATCAATGATCTCTTGGTCTTATTATGGGTTTCAAGCATGGTCCTATTTATTTGGAAGAGCCAAAAGAACGGGTAATATTTATAAGATAATTTTCTGTCTTTTTACTGTAATTGGAGCCGCTGCAACTTTAAATTCAGTCGTAGATTTCTCTGACGCCATGGTCTTTGCAATGATGGTTCCAAATATGATTGGCTTGGTCTTGTTGGCCCCAAAAGTAATCAAAGAATTGAAACGATATAAATTAGCCATACAAGCAAAGAAATCTTAAACATTTTGTGTAGCTTTATCACCTTTATAAAACAACAACCAAATGAAAAAAATATCCTTACTGTGTGCTTTTGCAATCCTAATCTTTTCATGCAATGAAACAAAAGACTCAAAAACTACAGCTACTGAATTAACTGCAGAAGAAAAAACAGACAAAGCCAATATCAAAAAGATATTTGACAGTGCATTACTTCATGGAAAGTCATACGAATGGCTAAAAGATTTAACATCAAATATTGGTGGTAGAATGTCTGGATCTCCAGAAGCTGCGATGGCTGTTAAGTGGGGAGAAAAAGTAATGAGAGCGTCTGGATTGGATTCGGTTTGGTTACAACCCGCTTTGGTTCCTCATTGGGTTCGTGGAGAAAAAGAAGTTGCCTATTATATTTCTAATGGAGAAAAAGTTGAGCTGGCTGTTGCCGCTTTAGGAAGCTCAATTGCTACACCAAAAAACGGAATTACAGCAGAAGTGATAGAAGTTAAGAGTATTAAAGAAGCAGAAGCATTAGGAGAAAAAGCAAAAGGGAAAATTATCTTCTTTAACAGACCATTTGACGATACATTGATCAATACTTTTCAGGCTTATGGCGGTTGCGTTGGACAGAGAGTCTTTGGAGCAAAAGCTGTTGGCAAGTTTGGCGCTTTGGCCGTTTTAGTCCGTTCTATGACAAATAGAATTGACGATTATCCACATACAGGAACCATGCGTTATGGAGACATACCTAAAAGCGAGTACATTCCTACTGCCGCATTGAGTACTGTTGGTGCTAATAATTTAAGTAAAAGTTTAGAAAAAGACCCAAGCCTTAAAGTGTACTTTAAGCAAAGTTGTAAAAACTTGCCTCAAGAAAAATCTTTCAATGTAATTGGGGAAATTAAAGGCTCTGAAAATCCTGAAAAAATTATTGTTGTTGGTGGTCATTTAGATTCTTGGGATTTAGGAGATGGAGCTCATGATGATGGAACCGGAATTGTTCAATCTTTAGAAGTTTTACATATCTTCAAAATCAACAACATTAAGCCTAAAAACACCATTCGAGTTGTTTTCTTTATGGATGAAGAGCAAGGTGGTGGTGGTGCAACGGCTTATGCAAATGCTGCAAAACTTACAAGTGAAAACCATTTAGGTGGTTTAGAATCTGATGCTGGTGGTCATACGCCAAGAGGATTTACTATTGACGCGAATTCTGGAAATACGAAGCTTTTAAAAAGTTGGAAAAAACTATTAGCTCCTTATGGACTACATGATATAGCTAAAGGCGGAAGTGGTGCCGATATTGGTCCGCTTAAAGCAGAAGAAACAACATTGGTTGGTTACAGACCAGATTCGCAACGTTACTTTGATTATCATCATGCGGCAACCGATACTTTTGATAAAGTAAACAAAAGAGAGTTAGAGTTAGGGAGTGCTTCTATGGCTAGTATGATTTATCTCATGGATAAATACTTAGAGAATCCAAATGCAATTAAACACTAAAATCATGAAAAAATTCATCTTATTACTTGCTCTTACAACCTTATCCATTTCTTGTCAACAACAAGAAAAAGTAGATTTAATCGTGATCAACGCAAATACATACACTGTAAATAACAACTTTGATAAAGCTGAAAGTTTTGCAATTAAAGACGGTAAATTTATTGGAGTTGGTTCTAATAAAGCCATCCAGAATAAGTTTATAGCTACAGAAACTGTTGATGCCAAAAATCAAACTATTGTCCCTGGACTTATAGATGCACATTGTCATTTTTTTGGACTGGGTTTAAGCCTTCAGAAAGTGAATCTTAGGGGCACTAAAAGCTATGATGAAATCTTAGAAAAACTAGTTGCATTCAAAAAAGAAAAGAAGTCTGAATATATTACGGGACGTGGATGGGATCAAAATGATTGGGAAGTAAAAGAATTTCCTACCAAAGAAAAACTGGACAAATTGTTTCCTAATACACCTGTTGCAGTTCGTAGAGTAGACGGACATGCATTACTGGTAAATGAGGCCGCTTTGAAATACTCAGGTTTATCAAGTTCCAAACTACCTAAAAAAATAACAGGTGGAGAATTCATCCAAAAGGATGGTAAATTTACTGGCGTATTAATTGACGCAGCAATGAGCTATATTAAGATTCCTAATGCAACAAAAAAAGAATCAATACAAGGCTTATTAGATGCACAAAAACGATCCTTTAGTCTAGGTCTTACAACAGTTGACGATGCTGGATTGGGGAAATTTGCTATTGATTTAATAGACAGTTTACAGCAAACTGGCGATTTAAAAATGAGAGTGTATGCAATGGTGTCAGCTAATCAAGAAAACCTCGATCATTATATTTCAAAAGGAATTACAAAAACCGATCGATTAAATGTACGATCATTTAAAGTTTATGGTGATGGTGCATTAGGTTCTCGAGGAGCAGCAATGAAAAAACCATATAGCGATAGAAAAAATCATTTTGGAGCACTTATATACAAACCTAAAAGATATACAGAAATCGCCGCTCAAATTTCAAAATCTAGTTTTCAAATGAACACACATGCAATTGGTGATTCTGCGAATTCTCATATTTTAAAAACCTATAAAATAGCTTTGACTGGACAAAAAGATAGACGATGGAGAATTGAACACGCTCAAATAATAGCTCCAGAAGACTTTGATAAGTTTGACAACATCATTCCGTCAATACAACCTACACATGCAACATCAGATATGTATTGGGCAAAAGATAGAGTTGGTGCAAAACGTATGAAAGGAGCATATGCTTATAAAGATTTATTAAACACATATGGAAAAGTTGCACTTGGTACTGATTTCCCGGTTGAAAGAGTCAGTCCGTTTTTAACTTTTTATGCTGCAGCAATTCGAAAAGACACAGACAATTACCCTAAAGATGGATTTCAAATGGAAAACGCCTTAACAAGAAAACAAACCTTAAGAGGAATGACTATTTGGGCTGCACATTCTAATTTTGAAGAAAACGAAAAAGGAAGTATTGAAGTAGGGAAATTTGCTGATTTTGTAATTCTAAACCAGAATATAATGGAGGTAGAAGGATCTAAAATTCCAGACACCAAAGTAATTGGAACGTATATAAATGGAGAGAAAGTTTATGAGTAATACTTTTACTTTATATTCGCCAAATTAAAAAACATCAACCATGAAAAATATTTTTTCTTTTCTTATTTTAATCTTCCTTTTCTCATCCTGTTTAAAAGGTTCTGAAACCCTTGCTCCCTTAAATCAAACGGAAGCTGACATTATCAAATACATTGCAGACAATAATCTGAATGCACAAAGAAGTGATTCAGGATTGTACTATGTAATCAACAATGAAGGATCTGGAGCTAGACCTACAAATACTTCAAATGTAACGATTGCTTATAAAGGTTATTTTTTAGACGGAACTATTTTTGATCAAAACTCAAGCGGGTATAAAACTCCTCTAAATAAAGTAATAAAGGGCTGGACAGAAGGAATCACCTATTTTAAAGAAGGAGGAGACGGCATCTTATTAGTACCTTCTAACCTCGGTTATGGCAGCAATGGCTATAGCAGTATTCCTGGTGGAGCAGTATTGATTTTTGATGTAAGATTAATCAGTATTAACTAACAAAAAATAATTTCTTAAATAAAAAAAGCGAAACTTGAGTTTCGCTTTTTTTATTTAAGAAATTATTGGTTTGATAAAGTCCTGAATCGAATCTACACCGTTATTGGCAAGATCTTTAATAAATGCCGAACCAATAATTGCTCCATCTGCAAATTGGCAAGCGGTGTTGAAAGTTTCATTATCTGAAATACCAAAACCAATTATTAAGTTACTTTTTAAGTTCATGGATTTTATTCGTTCAAAATAACCTATTTGCTGCTGAGAAATTTCACCTTTTGCGCCAGTAATAGAAGCAGAAGCAACAACATAAATAAAGGCTTTTGTTAATAAATCTATCTTTCTTATTCGTTCATCTGAGGTGTGTGGTGTAATTAAAAACACATTTGTCAATCCATATTTTGCAAATAATTGTTGATAATGGTTTTCGTATTCTATCATCGGCAAATCTGGAAGAATCAATGTTTCTATTCCGCAATCTACACACGCCTGACAGAATTTATCTTCACCATACTTCAACAACTGATTTAAATACCCCATCAAAACTAACGGTGTAGCATTTGTCTCTTTAATTTCTTTTAACTGCTCAAAAACGATGTCTAAATTCATTCCGTTATTTAAAGCAACTTGACTACTGTCTTGAATCGTTGGTCCATCTGCCAACGGATCAGAATAGGGCAAACCTACTTCTATAAAATCTACATTGCTTTTACTCAATTCTGAAATGATCGTTTGTGTATCATCTAAGTTTGGAAAACCTGCTGTAAAAAAGATAGATAGTAAGTTCTTTTTTTCTTGAAATAGGTGATATAGTCTGTTCATTAGTTCGTCATTATTAACTGTTTTTCTTCTATTTTGATTGCAATCGCACCCCACAATTGAATTCGCTGCTTTAAAGAATCTTTTGCGATTGTTAAAACTTCATTCCATTTTTGTTCATCGTTCCCACACAATTCTTCAATCATTTTTAATGATAAAGGGCCGTGTTCATCACCATCCAATTCTATATGTCGATGTAAATAATACCTTAACTTGATATAGTGTTCTTTCGCATCTGATTCTTCTGCTTTTTTCACAATTTCCAAAAACATATCAGGGATTACATCTTCTCTTCCAAAAGTAAAAGCCGATGCAATTTTATGAGCTTGATTTGTATTAATTTGATCAAAAGTTGCCGTTACAAACTCTTTTACAGAAGCTGGAATTGCAACAGAATTTAAAGAATTCTCAACCGAAAGCCCTTTTTGAATCCCTTGGATAAAAGCAATGATTTTAGAAACATCTGCTCCTACTTCTCCCATAGCATCCACATACATTTCATAGTGACTTCTCGGTTGACCTAACTCATTGATATCGCTTTCTTCTGCATGAACAATCTCATTGATAAATCTTGCTACAGAAGCATTTTCACTTGGTAACCACGGCACAGAAGTACAGGTTAATTGTTGTTGTAATGCTTTTAATAGAGACATAAAATCCCACACTGCAAACACATGATTTTCCATAAAAACTTTCACATCATCAAGGGTCGAAAGTTTTGCATACAATGCATGATTTTTTAGCTGTTCTCTTAAAGGGTTCAATTCCTTTTCTATAAATGCTATTTTAGTATTCATTATGCGTCTAAATGATTGATATACGTTTCTAAATCTTTATCTCCTCTACCAGATAAATTAACGACTACAACTTGCTCTTTCTTGAACTTCATTTTTGGTAAAACCGCCAATGCATGTGCACTTTCTAAGGCGGGTATAATTCCTTCAATCTTCGTCAATTCAAATGCTGCATCTAGGGCTTCTTGATCTGTAGCATTCATAAATTCAGCACGCTTTGTTTCATGCAAATAGGCGTGTAATGGCCCAACTCCTGGATAATCCAATCCTGCAGAAATAGAATAGGGCTCTACAATTTGACCGTATTCATCTTGCATTAAAATGGTTTTACTTCCGTGAATTACTCCAACATCTCCTAATTGAGAAGTTGCCGCACTCTCTCCAGAATCAACTCCTAAACCAGCAGCTTCTACAGCAATTAACTCAACTTCTTCATCTTCTAAATAATGATAAAAAGCACCAGCAGCATTAGACCCTCCACCAACACACGCAATAATAGTATCTGGATTTTCTTTTCCTGTTTGCGCTTTTAATTGCACCTTCATTTCCTCAGAAATTACCGCTTGCAAACGCGCCACCATATCTGGATATGGATGTGGGCCAACAACTGAACCAATTAAATAATAGGTTTCTGGGTTTTGAATCCAATATCGTATGGCTTCATTAGTTGCATCTTTTAATGTCTTACTTCCACTAGTTGCTGGAATAACGGTTGCTCCTAACATTTTCATTCGTGCAACATTTGGAGCTTGACGCTTGATATCTGTCTCTCCCATGAATACCACACATTCTAAATTCATCAATGCACAAACTGTTGCCGTTGCTACTCCATGTTGCCCTGCTCCTGTTTCTGCTATGATTTTGGTTTTCCCTAAATGTTTTGCAACTAAAATCTGACCTACCGTATTATTAACTTTATGTGCTCCAGTATGATTTAAATCTTCTCTTTTTAAATATATAAAAGCTTTATATTTCTCTGACAAGCGTTTTGCCAAATACAACGGACTTGGTCTACCAACATAATGCTGTAATAAATCTTTATATTCTTTTTGAAATGCATCAGACGATAAAATATCTAAATAATTATCTTCTAATTCCTTTACATTTGGATGTAACAATTCAGGAATAAATGCGCCTCCGAATTGCCCGTAATATCCTTCTTTAGTTGGTTTGTATTTACTTTTCATCAATCCTTAAATTTGATAAATTATCTTTAAACTCTCTTAACTCTTCTATATTTTTCAATGCTATATCAATTTCAAACCCGCTATTAACATCAAGTCCAATACAATGTTTTGAAGCTGCTGTTTTTAAAAAGTTATCAATCGCATCTACATCTACAAGTGAAATTCCCCCACTTAACAAATAAGGTGTTTTCCCGTTATATTTTGACAAAATATCCCATGTAAATTTCTCTCCATTTCCACCATAATATTTACCCTTTGTATCAAATAAAAAATAATCACACACTTCTTCATATTCCTGTGTCACTTCAAAATCAAAAGTATCATCTACTGAAAATGCTTTTATAATTTCAATTTTTTTATTGCCTAATGCAGCTCTTTTTTTAAGTTCCTTACAATAACCAACAGTTTCTGTGCCTCCATGCAATTGCACACCATCTAACTGATACTTGTTTAGCACATCTATTAAACTCCCAACCCACTCATTAACAAATACTCCAACCTTTTTAATTGATTTTGGTATGTCAACAATTGGAAAATCTGTCACATTTCTAAGCGAATTTTCATAAAAAATAAACCCTATAAAGTCAGGTTGAATTTTTAACAAATCTGATAAATTATCAGCATTACGCATTCCGCAAACTTTTAACTTCATCTTCTTATTTTTTTTACTTCCAGTAATTTTCAGTCATATCGAGCGGAGTCTAGAAGTTAGACTAAAATGGTATCGAGAGGTCTCATTTGTTCTCGAGATATACTTTTCACTCCTTAAAACTCATTCGAACTGACATTTATGCGTTATCTAATTTGACTAATAAATTCTTGACAAGCAATTCCCGGATTTTCTTCTTTCATAAAATTTTCTCCAATTAAGAATCCATGAAAACCATATTCTTTTAACCCTGTAATAATCTTTGGGTCTGAAATTCCACTTTCAGAAACTTTAACGCAAGTATCAGGAATTTGATTCGCTAGCGAAATAGAATTCTCTAAATCAACTTCGAACGTGTTCAAATTTCGGTTATTAATTCCGATGATTTTATTTGATAATTCTATCTTATCTAAATCTTGTTGATTGTGTACTTCGTACAGCACTTCCAAACCTAAATCGGTCGCTAATTTCCCATAGTTTTTCAATTCCTGTTTTGTCAAACAAGCGGCGATTAATAAAATCACATCTGCTCCAATTGCCTTCGCTTCTACGATCTGAAAACCATCAACAATAAAATCTTTTCGTAAGATTGGTTTGATTTGATTTTCAACTCTTGCCTCCATCAAATCTGCCATTGTTCCTCCAAAAAATGAAGTATCAGTTAAAATAGATTGTGCAGCCACATTTGCATCCAAATACCCATTGGTAACATCTGTAATTAATGCTTTATCATTGATAATTCCTTTAGAAGGAGATTGACGTTTAAATTCGGCAATGACACCTGTAGAGCCAACTTCTAATAGTGATTTCTTTAACGAAAGTGGCTGTCTTTTAAAGTTTGGACTTTCTACCAATTTCTTTACAGGAACTTCTGCTTTTATCTTAGCTACTTCCTTCTTTTTAAATGCGATTATTTTATCAAGTATGGTCATACTACTTATTATGAATTTTAAATTATGAATTACGAATTGACTTCTGGATACTTCCAATGATTTTCAATATTTCATCGATATCAAACAGTAATGAATCTGCTTCTTTACTTGTTAAATACTCAGTATCTTTCAAAAGACGAATCCAGTAATGTGATTCTCTTGCTTCTCTATATGAGATTGTTAATTTTGCGTAAAAATCCTTTCTACTTTGCCCTCCAATTGCTTCTTCTACATTTGCGCCAATTGAAGTTCCAGATCGCAATAATTGTTTACTTAAAACAAACTCCTTTTTTTCTTATGATAAATGCTTATATAACTTCACTATTCTAACTGCAAAACTATAACTCTTAATCTGTATAATATTGTCCTTTTTCATAGTTAACAACTTATAATTCGTAATTATTAATTCGTAATTATTTTACTCAAACATTGTTTTGCTTTCAATCCTAAAAGTGAATCTTTTGCTTCTGCAAAGGTATCTTGAAAAGATTTAGTATCATCAACAATTTTCAACGCAAATGCAGCATTGGTTAACACCACATTATTTTGTGCTTCTGTTCCTTTTCCATCTAAAATTGTTTTAAATATCTTGGCGGCATCAGCAACAGAACTCCCTCCAAATATGTCAGACTGTGCTAAATTTTTAAACCCTAAATCTTCTGGAGTAATTAATTGCTCTCCTTGTTTTGTAAATAATTTAAACGGACCTGTTAAAGAGATTTCATCATAACCATCTAAAGCATGTACAATTCCGTAGTTAGTGCCTTCTTCTTGTAAAATATAGTTATACAATCTGGCTACTTCTAAATTAAAAGTTCCTAATAGTTGATTCTGAGGTGAACTTGGGTTTACCAATGGCCCTAACATATTAAAAAACGTTTTCAATTTCAATGCTTTTCTAGTTGGCCCAACTGCTTTCATTGCCGGATGAAACTTTGGCGCATGCAAGAAGCAGATGTTAGCGGTTTCTAATTGTTGTTTTAAAATATCTTCTTCGTTTGTAAATTGATACCCAAAACTTTCTAACATATCTGAAGAGCCAGATTGTGAAGACACAGAATAATTACCATGTTTCGCTACTTTTTGCCCAGTTCCTGCAACAATGAAAGAGGTTAATGTAGAGATATTAAAAGTATCCTTTCCGTCTCCTCCAGTTCCAACAATATCAATGGTATTAAACTCAGATAAATCTACTTTTATTGCCAACTCTTTTAAAGCATCTCTGAAACCAAAAAGCTCATCAACAGTTATAGGACGCATCATAAAAACAGTCATGAACGAAGCCAAATGTGCCTCATTGTATTTTTCTGCTGCAATGTTTATCAAAACCTCTTTAGCCTGAGATTTAGATAATTTTTTCTGCTGGTATAAATCGTTTAGTATTTGTTTCATTTTTATTCTGAATTAAATTCAGTATTTTTTTTTGTCAGGTCGAGCGCAGTCGAGACCTTAGTATAACCTCTCGGTAAACTGCGTTCACTACTTTCAATGAAAATATATTTTCATTTAGGTAATGCTCGAAGAGGCATATTATTTTTGTACACTATCTAAAAAGTTTCTCACTATTTGCTCACCAACTTCTGTTAAAATTGATTCTGGGTGAAACTGAACTGCAGAGACATTAAATTCTTTATGTTGAATTGCCTGAATCTCTCCATCTTCATCAACAGCAGTAATTGCAATTGCTCTTGGAAAATTTTCTTTTGATGCTATCCAAGAATGGTACCTCGCGGCTTCAAATTTCTGTGGAATTCCTTTGAAAATATCTGCTTCTTTTTTGATGACTTCCATTTCTGTTGCCACTCCATGAAATACTTCTCCCATGTTTTCAATTTGCCCTCCAAAAACCTCAGTTATTGCTTGCAATCCTAAACACACTCCAAAAATCGGAATCCTTCCTGCATAGGTAGCAATTACTTCTTTTAAGATCCCTGCTTCATCTGGTATTCCTGGCCCTGGAGACAAAATGATCACATCATATCTCTCAATAGCTTCAAGAGAAATCTCATCATTTCTAAAAACATCTGGCAATTTCCCGGTAATATCTTCTACCATATGCACCAAATTGTAAGTAAACGAATCGTAGTTGTCTAATATTAATATGTTCATCTTATATGTTTTCTGCTAAAAACAACGCTTTTTTCAACGCTGCTAATTTATTATTTACTTCTTGTAATTCTTTTTCTTCATCAGAATGGATGACAATCCCTGCCCCAGCCTGATAATACAATACATTATTTTTACTTACAAAAGAACGAATTGCAATGGCCAGGTTCACTGAACCATCTAAACCGATAATTCCAACTGCTCCGCCATAAAAACCTCTAGATTGATTTTCATATTGATCAATCAGTTGCATCGCTTTATATTTTGGCGCACCACTTAAGGTTCCTGCAGGAAAAGTATCTCCAACTATCTCAATCGGATTTCCTTTTATGTGCCCTTGAACGGTTGACACCAAATGAATCACATGGCTAAAATATTGTACTTCTTTAAACACCTCAACTTTTACATTATCTGCATGTTTGCTCAAGTCGTTTCTAGCCAAATCAACTAACATCACATGTTCTGCAGTTTCTTTTTTATCTTCTGAAAGTTGCTTTCCAAGTTTGATGTCTTCAGCCATATCTCCAGTTCTTCTAAAAGTCCCGGCAATTGGATTGATTATCGCTTTTCCTGCACTGATTTTAATTTGTGCTTCTGGAGAAGACCCCATTAATTTAAAAGAACCATAATCAAAATAAAACAAATAGGGCGACGGATTGATAGAACGCAATGCTCTATACACATTAAATTCATCGCCTTTAAATTCTTGTTGAAACTGACGTGATAACACCAATTGAAAAACATCTCCACGCTTACAATGTGCTTTTGCTTTAACTACATACTCTTTAAAATCTTTGTCTGAACAGTTTGACGTTTCATTACCATTTATTTCGAATTTCTGTGTATTAAAAGTTTGTGCTTCAATAATTGTTTCAATTTCTGAAATTCTCGAATCTGCTCCAACTTCTACATTTTCTATTAAGGTCATTTCATCATTAAAATGATTAATAGCAATAATGAATCGATAAAAACTGTACTGCATCAACGGAATTTTAGACGGAGCATCTTTCACATTCAATTCAATATTTTCAAAATACTGAACACTGTCATAGGTTGTATATCCATACAAACCATTAAATGATTTTAGTTTTGCATCACAATCCAAATTAATAGACTTTGCAAAACCATCAAACAATTGATAAAAATTTTTATCGATTGCCTGTTCATTAATCGTTTCACCTCTTTGAGATACAGAAAGTTTATGATTTTCTACCTTCATTGTCACTATCGGTTCTATACAGATAAAAGAAAAACTTTCTTCTTTACTATGATAATCTGAACTTTCTAATAATAGTGAATTGGCATATTTGTCCCTAAATCTCAAATACAAACCAACCGGAGTAACTGTATCTGATATTCGGGTGGAACTAATCGTTTTAAATTGTAAATTTTTCATTATTGATTTGTCACCTCGAGCGCAGTCGAGACCTATTTAATCTCATTTCTTATTAATGACCTCTCGCCTGCGCTCGAGGTGACATTTCAGTATTAAATACAAAAAAGGCTTATCGTGAGATAAGCCTTTTTAATTATGTTATATATACATATAGGATTTTCCTCACTTATCAGTTAAGAGAGTTCCACCACCATATGTTTTGTTGTTTCATCAT
>Ga0105356_10001198_pt1 | contig 25664 bp, 20 predicted proteins | sample GOMGulsemesocosm_3_FD_83502 | JGI IMG/M metagenome (GOLD analysis project Ga0105356, IMG submission 83502) | Methane-oxidizing microbial communities from mesocosms in the Gulf of Mexico - GOM9D Gulf of Mexico | ecosystem: Environmental > Aquatic > Marine > Cold seeps | place: Gulf of Mexico... | reverse complement strand
AACGCTTGAGTCAATTCGCTGCCAATAGGCCCGCCACCTAATACAATCAAACGCTTAGGTAACTCAGTTAATTGCCATAAATTATCAGAGGTTAGGTAATTAACCTGATCTAGGCCGCTGATCGGTGGCACAAAGGGTCTGGCTCCGGTGGCGATAATAATGTGCGCTGTGGTGAGTTTTTTTCCGTCAACCTCAACGGTCCACGGATCGATAATATTGGCGGTTGCTGACATCACATCAACCCCTAAACCTTGATAGCGTTCAACAGAATCATGAGGTTCGATTGTTTTAATCACCTGATGGACCCGTGCCATCACCTTACTAAAATTGACTGTAGTGGTAGAGTTTTCAAAACCGAGCTGATCAGATTGTTTGATTTCGTGGGCAAACTTTGCGGCTCTAATTAAGGCTTTTGATGGCACACAGCCGGTATTAAGGCAGTCGCCACCCATTTGGTGTTTTTCAACCAAGGCAACTTTTGAATTAACTGCACTGGCGATGTAGGAGCTGACTAAACCGCCAGCACCGCCACCAATAACAATCAGGTTATAATCAAAAGTTTTAGGTTGCTGATACGCACGATAAACGCGATTGGCTTGCAGCTTGTCTAGTAGTCGCTTGGTACATAATGGCATCAGGCCTAGTAATGCGAACGCTAATAATAAAGGAGCCGAAATAAGGCCCGCCATACTATCAACTTGTCCTAGCTGGGTGCCGGCGAACACAAAAGCCAGTGTGCCGGGCAGCATGCCGAATTGACTGACAATAAAATAACGTCTGAGTGAAATTGAAGTAACCCCCATCACTAGGTTAACCATAAAAAATGGGAAAATCGGCACTAGACGTAAGCCGAATAAATAAAAGCTGCCCTCATTATCAATGCCTTGATTAATGGTGGTTAGTTGCTTTTTAAACTTTTGATTTATTTTATCGCGTAACAAGTAACGCGAACTCAAAAAAGCCAGTGTTGCGCCAACGGTGCTAGCCAAAGAAACCAGTAACGTGCCATAAACTAAGCCAAATAATGCACCAGAAATTAGGGTTAAAACAGCGGCGCCGGGTAACGAGGCACCGGTGATCACTACATAGGCTATAAAGAATAACAAGGTGGTGCTAACTGGTGCGCTGTTTAAATTTTGTGCGAACTCATTTTGGTGGGTCTTAATATAGTCGAGGTTGAGATATTGATCCCAGCCCAAAGTAAAGAACAGCCCTATAATAAGCGCTAGGATAATTACTATAATGATTTTTGATTTATTCATATTTTGCTCGCAACCTTAATGGATTACTCATATAGACAGGATAAGTAGCAGAAAAATTTTCATTTTATTAATTTTTTATTCTGGCGTTTAATTTGCTGAATATAAAGATATTTGCGCCTGAGCAGCCTAATTCATAGAGCCTGCCTGCTTGCGAGATTATAAATCGAACAAAAATAAATCATATATCTTTTTTATTAAGTTCAAACTCTTGTGCTATTCCGGTCGAAAGTCGTCAATTGTGCCTTGACGAGGCTGTGTCATAACCCTAAAATTGTTTAAAGTGGCGAAAAGTGTCACAAAGTGGATTTATTAGGGATTATAACAAGGGAAGCATAAATGTTTCGTGGCACCACCGCTATTAACCTCGACGCAAAAGGACGCCTAACGATGCCAACAGTGTATCGCGAGCTCGTGCGTTTGCAAGGCGAGGGTAAGATGGTGTGTACCATAGACATTAAACGGCCTTGTTTAATGTTATATCCAATAAACCAATGGCAACCAATAGAACAAAAATTGATGGTGTTGTCCGATTTTGAACCGCAAGAAGCGGCAATCAAGAGTTTAATTCTTGGTAATGCAAACGATTGCGAGATGGACAAAAACGGTCGGGTATTGTTACCTGCTTCGTTAAGGCAGCACGCTGATTTTAATAAAAAATTAATGTTGGTTGGTAAAGTAAATAAATTTGAACTATGGGGTGAGGAACAATGGCAGGCACAAACGTTAGAACACTTAGCGTTAGCTAAAACCATTGATTTTAGCACTTCGGTTCGCTTAAAGGATCTTGCACTTTAGATTATGACTCAACAATTTTCTCATGTCACCGTTTTACTAAATGAAGCGTTAGACGGACTCGCTATAAAACCTGACGGTATCTATATTGATGCTACTTTCGGTCGTGGTGGTCATTCTCGAAAACTTTTATCCAAACTAGGTCCTAACGGTCGCCTATATGGCATTGATCGCGATCCAACTGCGATTGCAGTAGCAAAAGAGCTCGAAGTTGAAGATCCGCGTTTTAGTATTCTCGCTGGGCCTTTTTCTGGATTAGCGACTTATGTTGAAGATCTTGGCTTAACGGGGCAGCTCGATGGTGTCTTAATGGATTTGGGCGTTTCATCGCCTCAACTTGATGATGCTGAGCGTGGTTTTAGCTTTATGCGTGACGGCCCGCTAGATATGCGAATGGATCCAACGTCAGGTCGCAGCGCTGCGCAATGGTTAGCTCAAGCTGAAGTAGACGAAATTGCTTATGTGATTAAGAACTTTGGTGAAGAGAATTGGGCAACGCATATTGCGCGCTCGATTGTTGCCGATCGTACAGAGACACCTTTTGAAACGACTAAGCAGTTAGCTGATTTTATTGCACGAGTAGTGCCGAAAAAAGATCGTAATAAACACCCAGCAACTCGAACGTTTCAAGCGATCCGTATTTATATTAATAGTGAGTTAGAAGAAATCGAACAGGCTTTGCTGGCGTCGATTGAAGTACTTAAGCCAGAAGGCCGTTTATCGGTTATAAGCTTTCATTCACTTGAAGATCGCATCGTTAAGCGCTTTATTCGCAAGCAATCTAAAGGCGAAGAAGTGCCATTTGGCATTCCGATGACCGAAGAGCAGCTTAACAAAACGAGAAACTATAAAGCCGTGGGTAAAGCCATTAAACCGTCGAAAGACGAGATCACGGCGAATCCGAGATCACGCAGTTCAGTGCTGCGCATCGCGCAGAAGTTATAGTCAACGATGGCTGACGAGCGTCGAGTTAACTTAACCAAGGTCATTGCGGCTGATTTGTTAAGTCACTTGTGGTTAGTAGTATTAATTTTTATGGTGTTGGCTTCGGCAATTGCTGTCGTTTACAGCAGCCATCAAAATCGGTTGTACATTGGTCATTGGGAAGAGTTGCGCCAACAGCGTGACGAACTAAAACTCGAAGCGCGTCATCTATTAGTCGAAGAAATGGCACTGGCTCAGCATAGCCGAATTGAACGAATAGCGAAGGAACAGCTACTGATGAAACGCCCATCAACCATAAAAGAAATAGCGGTGTCATTAAATTGAAAAAACACGCGAAAGGTAATATTCAACCGGGCGTCATCTCATGGCGGCTTTATGTCATTGCCAGTCTTATTATTCTGGTCTTTGTTGGCATCGTTGCGCGTGTTACTTTTCTACAGTTGGTCGATTCAAAGCACTTACGCCAGCAAGGTGATATGCGTTCCTTGCGAACCACGGTAAGTGAAGAGCATCGTGGCAACATTATTGATCGTCACGGTACTGCGCTGGCAGTTAGTGTGCCGGTTGAAATTGTCTGGGTTGATCCTAAAATTGTCCACGATAATAATGGCCTAAAAGATATGCGACGCTGGCAGGCATTATCTGATGTATTAGAGCTGCCGTTAGACAATGTACTAGCAACGGTAAAAGATAAAAAGCGTCGTTTTGCCTACATTAAACGTCAGGTTTCGCCAGCACAAGCGAACTATATTAAGCAATTGAAAATCCCCGGCATCAATTTAAAATCATCTTCACGTCGCTATTATCCGACTGGTGAAGTGGTCGCTCATGTGGTGGGTTACACCAACATTGACGATAAAGGTCAAGACGGAATTGAGCGCAGTTTTGATGACTGGCTAACGGGCGCACCGACCAAGCGGGAAGTACGAAAATCTCGTGATGGCATGGTAGTCGAACGACTTAATATTGTTGAAGAGGGTGAGCATGCAAATGACATCACCTTAAGTATTGATCAGCGCATTCAAGCCATTGCCTATCGCGAATTAAAAATTGCTACTGAATATTACCGTGCGACATCAGGTTCAGTGGTGGTGCTTGATGTTAAAACTGGCGAAGTATTAGCCCTGGCCAATACCCCATCGTTTAATCCCAATAATCGTCGTAGCATGGCGCCACATAAATTACGTAATCGTGCGATTTCCGACGCGTTTGAGCCCGGTTCAACCATGAAGCCGCTAGCGGTAATGACCGCATTGGATTTTGGCAAGTACAAAGTAAATTCGATAATCGATACCTCACCAGGTTGGTACCGTATTGGTGGCAGTCGGATTAAAGACAGCCATAATTACGGCAAAATAGATGTTGCGACCGTTATTGCCAAGTCGTCAAACGTTGGGGTCAGTAAATTAGCCTTATCGGTGCCAAAACAGCAGTATTTAGGGGCGTTTTCATCAATGGGCTTTGGCGCGCATACCAATATTAGCTTGCCCAGTGAAAGTGCTGGGGTCTTACCGCAACGTCGCCGTTGGTCAGACTTTGAGTTGGCAACCTTGTCATTTGGTTATGGTATGACCGTCACTCCATTGCAGTTGGCTCAAGCTTATTCAGTGATTGCCAATCAAGGTAAGCTCAACCCTGTTTCAATTTTAAAACTCGATCAGCCACCTGCTTCAACGCAGGTTATTTCGCCACGCGTTGCCAATGCGGTGCTCAATATGATGGAAGGTGTGACGCAAGAAGGCGGCACTGCGCTTAAGGCGCGCATTGGTGGTTATCGGGTAGCCGGCAAAACTGGTACCGCTCAAAAAGCCGTCGCTGGTGGTTATGGCGACGAATACTTAGTGTCATTTGCTGGCATTGCGCCGATTGATGATCCGCGTCTTGTGACCGTTGTTTTTATTAATGAGCCGCAAGGCGACAAATATTACGGTGGCGATGTTGCGGCACCTGTGTTTGCAAAGGTGACGACCGGTGCATTGCAGCTGCTTAATGTCGCCCCTAGTAAAACCGTAGAATTACCAATAGATATTGCCTCGTCACACTCACCGTCTGGTAGTAACGGGGGCATAAAATGAGTCAGCAGGACCCGATGTTATTAAGTGAGTTATTAAGTGGGCTGTTGCCTGAAGCCGAATTGGCAAAGTTAGAACAAATTAAAATAAATGGCCTCAGCCTTGATAGCCGCACCTTGTGTGAGGGCTGGCTGTTTGTCGCGTTAAATGGCAGCTTGAGTGATGGACGAATTTATAGTGCTGGTGCCTTAAAGCAAGGTGCTAGTGCAGTATTAAGTGAGCTTACGGCTGATCAAAGCAGCTATGTTGAATTAACTGATGCTGGTTTTATTGTGCATGTTGCTGATTTAGTCGCGCAATTATCACGACTGGCTGGCATTTTTTATCGTCAGCCAAGCAACAAGTTAACCCTGATTGGTGTGACTGGTACTAATGGTAAAACCACTGTCACTCAGTTAATTGCGCAGTGGTTAGAGCTGTTAGGTCATCGCACTTACACCTTAGGCACGCTTGGCAATGGTTTCATAAAGCAACTCGAACCTAGTATTAATACCACCTTAAATGCCATTGATGTTCAGCGCCATTTAGCGCAGGCAGTCACCGCTGGTGCAACTTATGCGGTGATGGAAGTTTCATCTCATGGCTTGGCTTTAGACAGGGTCGAAGATTTAGTGTTTGATGTCGCAGCTTTTACCAATCTAAGTCGTGATCACCTCGATTTTCATGGTGACATGGCCCAATATGCGGCTGCTAAACAAATGATGTTTAGCGCCAAGTACTGCGTCAAAGCGGTGCTTAATGGCCAAGATCCCATGACGAAGCAATGGCTTAAGCAGTGGGATCCGCAAGTTGAAGTTAGCTGTTTTAATCAGCGCATGCCCGATGTGGAAGATTATCTGGTTGCCACTGACGTGCAATACCATAGCGGTGGCATTCGCGCGACGGTTGCGACAGCGACATCGCAGCAGCAAGGTCAGCTTGATTGTCAGTTGCTCGGCGCCTTTAATTTAGAAAATATCTTAGCGGCTTTAAACGTTTTGACCAGTGCTGGTTTTGCCTTGAACAACTTGCTTGCGCTTGCGCCGCAATTAATGCCAGTGGCGGGCCGCATGGAAGCCTTTACACGAGTTGGTCACCCAACCGTTGTAGTAGATTATGCGCATACCGGCGATGCGTTAGTTAAAGCATTGCAGGCATTGCGGGTACATTGTGATAACGAATTAGTGGTGATGTTTGGCTGTGGTGGCGATCGCGACCAAGGCAAGCGCCCACTGATGGCTGCGGCGGCCGAGCAATATGCCGACAAAGTTATTTTTACTCAGGATAATAGCCGCTCTGAGCCGCCACAGCTGATTATTGATCAGATGTTTGCTGGCATTAAAGCCCCTGCGGCGATTACGGTCGAGTTAACACGAACCAAAGCGGTACAGTTGGCCGTTAATAACGCTCAAGTTAATGACATTGTGTTGCTTGCGGGTAAAGGTCACGAAGATTATCAGTTACTTGGTGACCAGCGTCTGGATTATGACGAACGAGTTTGGGCCCAACAAGTGCTGGCTCAACGTATGATCCGGAGCAATGATGATTAAAGTTAAGCTCTCATACATAGCGGCACAATTAGGATGGCGCCTGCTTGGCCCAGACCAGACCATAGATTCGGTGGTAACCGACTCACGTCAGGTTAAAACCGGTGATTGTTTTATCGCACTTTATGGCGATAATTTTGATGCGCATCAGTTTATTGAACAAGTGGTCGCTCAAGGCGCTAGCACTGTTATTGTCAGTGTAGAGCAGTCACTAGCAGCGACCGATGTCTCGCAACTAATTGTTAGCGATACCCGTCAAGCGCTTGGCCAACTAGCGGCGCTTAACCGCCAGTTGTGTCAGGCCAAGTTTATCGCGATTACTGGCAGTTGTGGCAAAACCACGGTTAAAGAAATGATCGCCGCGATTTTGTCGCGCCGCGGCCAAGTATTAGCAACCGCTGGCAACTTTAATAACGATATCGGGGTGCCGCTGACTTTATTAAGGTTAACCCAAGAATGTGATTTTGGGGTGATTGAGCTGGGTGCAAACCATATTGGTGAAATCGACTATACCAGCGACTTAGTTCAACCCGATGTTGCGCTTATTACCAATATTGGCGCCGCTCATCTTGAAGGTTTTGGTGGCATTAGTGGTGTCGTTAAAGCCAAATCAGAAATATTTAATCATTTAGCTGCTGACGGTCAGGCGATATTTGATCAATCAAGCGAATATGCTAAGCAATGGCAACAATTAAATGCTGGCCGTCAAATAACCACCTTCACCACCGATACCACTGCTCAGGCGAGTTTATTTGCCAGCGATATTAGTTTTAGTGAACAAGGTAAAGCGCGCTTTACCTTAAACTCAGACCAAGGTCAGCAATTGATTGAGTTGGCCTTGCCAGGTCAGCACAATGTTGGCAATGCACTCGCCGCCGCAGGTGCTTGTTTGGCGGTTGGCGCGACACTTAATGATATTGCCGCAGGTCTGGGCTCGATGGCCGATGTTGCTGGTCGTTTAAATGTCAGCGAATTGTCAAAGCAGTTAACCGTAATTGACGATACCTATAATGCCAACAGCAATTCAATTACTGCCGCGGTTCAGTTATTAGGACAGCGCATTGGTTACACCATTTTAGTACTGGGCGATATGGCCGAGCTTGGCGAATACGCTATTGAATGCCACCAATCTCTTGGCCCAGTGATAGAACAACAACAGATAGATTTATTATTAACCCTTGGCCACTTTAGCCAACATTATGCCAGCAGTTTTTCTGGTCAGCATTACCATTTTGAGGATAAAAATAGTTTGAACCTACATCTTGAGCAGCAGTTACACTCACATCAATTAAAGAACACCACGGTGTTAGTAAAGGGTTCGCGCAGTGCCAAAATGGAGCAAGTGGTTGAATTTATAAAAACCGCGCAGCAATCATCTGGGAGTCAGAGCCAATGTTAGTTTGGTTAGCCGAGTTTTTAGCCCAGTATGTCACTGGTTTTAATGTTTTTTCATACCTAACACTGCGCAGTATCTTGTCGGCGTTAACCGCATTAACTTTTTCATTATGGATGGGGCCGAAGTTAATCCGTTACTTACAGCGAATGCAAATTGGTCAAACAGTGCGTGACGATGGCCCGCAATCGCATTTAAGTAAATCAGGTACCCCAACCATGGGCGGGCTATTAATTCTTGGCGCTGTGATTGTCAGTACTTTGTTGTGGGCAGATTTAACTAATAGTTATATTTGGGTAGTGCTGTTTGTCTTAGCTGGTTTTGGTTTGATTGGTTTTGTCGATGACTACCGCAAGGTAGTGCGTAAAGACTCTAATGGCTTAATCGCGCGCTGGAAGTATTTTTGGCAATCGGCTATTGCGTTAGGTGTTGCTATTTTCTTATATGTAACAGCTTCTTCGCCTGATGAAACTGTGTTGATAGTACCGTTTTTCAAAGACGTTTTACCTCAACTCGGGCTGCTATATGTAGCTTTGGTTTATTTCACCCTCGTTGGTGCCAGTAATGCGGTTAACCTGACCGATGGCCTTGATGGTTTGGCTATAGTGCCGACCTTAATGGTAGCCGCGGCCTTTGGTTTAATTGCGTATTTAACCGGTAACGTTAATTTTTCGCATTATTTGCATTTACCCCATTTGCCATTAGCCAGTGAGCTAACGGTATTTTGTCTTGCTATTTTTGGTGCTGGTTTAGGGTTTTTATGGTTTAACACCTACCCAGCGCAAATATTCATGGGTGATGTTGGTTCGTTAGCCCTAGGCGCAGCACTTGGCATTATCGCGGTATTAGTCCGCCAAGAAATACTATTGGTGATTATGGGCGGAGTATTTGTGATGGAAACCGTGTCGGTTATTTTGCAGGTGGGCAGTTATAAAATGCGCGGTAAGCGAATTTTCAAAATGGCACCAATCCATCATCATTACGAACTTAAAGGTTGGCCTGAGCCACGAGTGATTGTTCGTTTTTGGATAATCTCATTGGTCTTGGTATTAATTGGTCTAGCGACCCTGAAAATTCGTTAATCGATTAAAATTTAAGTTATTTATAAAAGTTAAGGGTACGAATAAGCATGATATTAAACGCACAACAGATCACCAAGGTTGCTGTCATTGGGTTAGGACTCACTGGCCAGTCGTGTGTGCGTTTTTTATTGCACCAGGGAGTTACCCCAGATTTATTCGATACCCGCGTTGGTTTAAATTTAGCGCCGATTACTGAGCAGTTCGGACCATTAGAGGTGACTCTTGGCGCATTAGAGCAAACTGACTTTACGCACTATCAATTGTTATTGGTTAGCCCCGGCATTGCGATTAGCGAGCCGGCCATTGCTCGAGCGGCCAAGGCCGGTTGTTTGATTTGGGGCGACATTGAATTATTTGCCCACTTTGTTAAGGCGCCAGTTATTGCAATCACTGGTTCTAATGGCAAAACGACTGTCACCACTTTGCTCGGTGAAATGGCCGAAAATGCTGGGCTTAACGTCGCTGTTGGCGGCAACATTGGCGTGCCGGTACTTGATTTAGTTGCTGATGCGTCAATTGAACTATTCATTCTTGAGTTATCAAGTTTTCAGCTTGAAACCACAGAACAATTAGCGCTGGTGGCTGCGACTATTTTAAATGTCAGTGACGATCATCTTGATCGTTATGAAGGCTTTGAGCAGTATGCACAGGCTAAGCAGCGGATTTATGGCAAGTCTATGAAGGCTATTGTTAACCGCCAAGATCCGTTAACGCGGCCGAGCAGCCAAATGGCTCAGATTAGCTTTGGGCTTGATGCGCCTATAACTAGTGTAGATTACGGCCTTAAAAATGGCGGTCTTTATTGCGGCGATAAATTACTGATCTCGACCACCGATATCGCGATGATTGGCAGCCATAATTACCTTAATGCTCAGGCCGCTTTAGCACTTGGTTCTCTGGCTGGTTTGCCGTTATCTGCGATGTTAGATACTTTGACTCGCTTTGGTGGGCTAGAGCATCGATGCCAGCAAATATCTGATAAAGGCCAAGTTCGTTGGTTAAATGATTCTAAAGCAACTAATGTCGGTGCTACCTTGGCTGCGTTAGAAGGGCTGAGCGATCACCAAGGGCAGCTAATTGTGATTGCCGGTGGCGATGCCAAAGGTGCCGATTTGTCGCCGTTAACCGCGCCATTTGCCCAATATGTCGACCAGCTTTTTGTGATTGGTTTAGACAAACAGCCTTTGTGTGACATTTATCCGCAGGCTATTTGCTGCGACGATCTGGCCTCGGCAGTAGCTGGCGCGGCAAAATTATCGCAAGCCGGCGATATTGTGTTGTTATCACCTGCTTGCTCTAGTCTTGATATGTTTAGCAATTATATTGAACGCGGTTTGAGTTTCGTCGCCGCTGTGGAAGCGTTATGAATACGCGCCAAATAAACTTATTTCCTGCCTCCGTCACCGCGGTTTGGCAAGAAATTATTGGGTTGGGTAAACCCAAACATACATTACTGTATGATCGCTTGTTGTTTACGCTGATTATTACCTTGTTGTTAATTGGCTTTGTGATTGTTGCGTCGGCTTCAATGCCTGAAGGGCAACGCTTAACGGGTGACCCCTTCCATTTTATCAAGCGTCATGTTTTTTATCTTGGCGGCTGTATCGCGATTTTGGTCATTGGGCTGCAAGCCTCGATGAATCAATGGCAAAAGTACAGTGGTTTGGTTTTAATCGCGGCGTTACTGGCGTTAGTTTTACTTATTTTTGTTGGTAAAACCGTTAATGGCAGTACCCGTTGGTTAGCTATTGGGCCGATTAACATTCAGGTATCGGAATTGGCTAAATTGGCGTTTTTTAGCTATTTAGCCGCTTATATCGTCAGGCGCCACAGCGAAGTTATAGAGCAGGCTAAAGGTTTTTACAAACCATTGGCGATATTTTTGATCTTGGCCGGACTGATTTTACGTCAGCCCGATCTTGGCACTGTGGTTGTGATGTTTGTTACCACAGTTGGCATGTTATTTTTAGCTGGGGCTAAACTGCGAGACTTTTTCGCGTTAATTGGCGGCGGTGTGGTGTTGGTGATTGGACTAATTGTGGCTTCGCCTTACCGGATGAAACGAGTGACCTCGTTTTTAGATCCTTGGCAGGATCCTTTTGGCGATGGTTATCAGTTGACGCAATCTTTAATGGCTTTTGGCCGAGGGGATTGGTTTGGTCAAGGCTTAGGTAATTCGATTCAAAAATTGGAATATTTACCCGAAGCGCATACCGATTTTATTTTTGCTATTTGGGCCGAGGAACTTGGCTTGATTGGCGTGAGCGTTTTATTGTTATTGCAATTAATGTTGGCCTTGCGTGCGTTGTCGATTGGGCAAAAAGCACTGGCGGCAAGTCACAGTTATGGCGGCTATTTAGCACTGGGCATTGGAATTTGGATTAGTTTTCAAACTGCCGTTAATACAGGTGCGGCCAGTGGTATGTTGCCAACTAAGGGCTTAACGCTGCCATTGATTAGTTATGGCGGCAGTAGCTTATGGGTGATGATGTTAGCCATGGTGGCATTATTACGTATTGACCATGAAACGAGATTAACTCAGATTCAAGCAGACAAAGAGGTAGTAGTTAATGTCAGCTAAACGTATTTTGATTATGGCTGCTGTGGATACTTGGACTGGTGGTATGCATTTTATGACCATTGATACAGACGAGGTGCACGGCTATGTCAGCTAAACGTATTTTGATTATGGCTGGAGGCACTGGAGGTCATGTATTTCCAGGACTGGCTGTAGCAAAGTTATTACAACACAATGGTTGGCAAGTTCATTGGCTGGGTACGTCGCAGCGGATGGAAGCGCAATTAGTACCACAGCATGGTTTTGAAATTTCATTTATTGATGTGCAAGGTGTGCGAGGCAATGGTCTACTGCGCCTGCTTAAGGCACCGTTTAAATTAGCAAAAGCGGTATTACAAGCTCGCAAGGTGCTCAAAGATTTCAAACCTGACGTGGTGTTAGGCATGGGTGGTTTTGCTAGTGGTCCCGGTGGCCTAGCTGCGAGAACACTGGGTGTACCTTTAGTTTTGCACGAACAAAATGCGGTGGCTGGGGTGACTAATAAAATCCTCGCCAAGTTTGCCAGCAAGGTGATGGTCGCGTTTGAGTCTGCTTTGCCTGAGGTAACCAAGCAAGTTGTTGGTAATCCGGTGCGGGCTGATATTTTAGCGTTAGCGGCACAACCGCCTGTTGCGATAATTGAACAAAAATCTGTTGCGATTAATGAACAAAAGCCATTGCACTTATTGGTGGTCGGTGGCAGCTTAGGCGCGCAAGTGTTAAACGAGACATTACCAGCGATGTTGCCGCTATTAACTGGTGATCGCAAGGTGGCAATTAAACATCAGGTTGGTAAGGGCAATAGCGCCAAGGTTGTTAAGGCATATCCAGTTGATGCGCCCGTGGAGGTCAGTGATTTTATCGACGACATGGCGCAATCGTACGCCTGGGCAGATTTAGTGATTTGTCGAGCTGGTGCCTTAACAGTTTCTGAGATTGCGGTGTTAGGTTTGCCCGCGATTTTTGTGCCGTTACCTTATGCGGTTGATGATCATCAAACTAAAAATGCGCAGCAACTAACAGAGTTAGGTGCGGCAAAAATTCTAGTGCAATCGACCATGACGCCAGCGGTGCTGGCAGCGTTAGTTGATGAGTTAAATCAGCCAACGACGCTTAATAAAATGGCACAGGCCGCACAAAGTTTAGGGGCTAATGACGCTTGTCAGCAAGTAGCCGCAGCCTGCGCAACGTTAGCCGGTGCAAGTGCCAGCGAACTTAATAATTTACTAGAAACGACAGAAGTGAAATAGATGACAAAAGTAATAGGCGATAAATCAACTCCATTGCAATGCAACATTCCAGAAATGCGCCGAGTTAAGCGGATTCATTTCGTTGGGATTGGCGGGGCAGGTATGGGCGGTATCGCTGAAGTACTTGCCAATGAAGGTTATGAGATTAGTGGTTCAGACATTGCGACTAACCGAGTAACTGAGCGTTTGGCAGCGCTTAAGGCTACTATTTTTATCGGCCATGATGCTGAGCAAGTTGAAGGGGCGAGTGTAGTGGTGGTATCTACCGCGATTGATCCAACCAACCCTGAACTTGTTGCCGCTAAAGCATTGCGGATCCCAGTGGTGCAGCGTGCTGAGATGCTTGCTGAATTAATGCGTTTTCGCCATGGTGTTGCCGTGGCCGGAACGCATGGTAAAACGACCACCACCAGTTTGATTGCTAGTGTTTTCGGCCAGGCAGGACTAGATCCAACTTACATTATTGGCGGATTGCTAAATAGTTCGGGCACCAATGCTAAATTAGGCACCAGTCGTCATTTGATTGCTGAAGCCGATGAAAGTGATGCATCATTTTTGCATTTGCAGCCAATGGTTGCTGTGGTAACCAATATTGAAGCCGATCATATGGATACCTATCAAGGTGACTTTAGTCGACTCGAAGATACTTTTATCGAATTTATGCATAACCTACCTTTTTACGGCTTGGCCGTGGTGTGTATCGATTGCCCAGTTATCCGCAACTTAATGCCGCGCATCGCCCGTCAGACCATTACCTATGGCTTTAGCGACGACGCTGATGTACGCGGCAGTGATTTTTCTCAAACAGGCAATAGCTGTCATTTTGTGGTTCATCGTGCCGGTGTCTCACCTCTTAAAGTCAGCTTGAATTTACCGGGTCGCCATAATGCGCTTAATGCAATGGCGGCGATTGCTGTTGCGATGGAAGATGGTATTAGCGACAGCGATATTGTCGCGGCATTTAGCCAATTTGAAGGGATCGGTCGTCGCTTTGAACGACTTGGTGAATTTGATACTGGTCAAGGTCAAGTGATGTTAGTTGACGATTACGGCCATCACCCAACTGAGGTGTTAGCGACGATTAAAGCGGCACGTGCTGGTTGGCCTAATAAGCGTTTAACCATGGTTTATCAGCCACACCGTTATACCCGAACCCGTGATTTATACGAAGATTTTGTTGAAGTGTTGTCTCAAGTAGATGCGTTGATTTTACTCGAAGTTTATAGCGCAGGTGAAGAGCCAATCGCGGGAGCAGACAGCCGAGCGCTGTGCCGCAGTATTAGAGCACGCGGAAATTTTGAACCTGTTTATGTTGCAACACCCGAGTTATTGCCAGCTCGTTTAGCAACAACCATGCAAGATGGCGATTTATTGTTAACCCAAGGCGCTGGTAACATTGGCGTGGTAGCAAAAAGGCTTGCCACTATGGCATTAGACGTACAGCAGATGACACAAGTGGAGCAAGGCAATGAATAACTTTGGCAAGGTTGCAGTAATGTTTGGTGGAAACAGCGCTGAGCGAGCTGTTTCACTTAATTCTGGACAGGCGGTACTGCGAGCTCTAGTGGCCGCAGGGGTAGATGCCCATGCGTTTGATCCAAGTGAGCAAGCATTATCACAATTGGCGAGCGATAATTTTTCACGGGTATTTATTGTACTGCACGGCCGTGGTGGCGAAGATGGCACCATGCAAGGTGCGCTTGAGTTGCTCAATATACCTTATACCGGCTCTGGTGTTTTAGGTGCTGCTTTGGCAATGGATAAAATCAAAACCAAACAGATTTGGCAGGCGATGGGATTGCCAACTGCGAAATATCACGTTGTTAATGCCCGCCATAGCGATCAGCTCGATTATGTAAAAATTCTTGCTGAACTAAATGGTATGGCGATGGTCAAGCCTTCACACGAAGGTTCAAGCATTGGCATGGCCAAGGTTACAACGCCTGAGCAGCTGGAGCAGGCTATTAGTACCGCCTTTGAGTTTGATAGTGAAGTGCTAATAGAGCAATGGATCACAGGGCAGGAATACACGGTCGCGATATTAGATCAACAAGCGCTTCCTGCTATTCGTATGACCACGCCAAATGATTTTTATGATTATGAAGCTAAATATCAAACCGATACTACCGAGTATCACTGCCCATGTGGTTTAAGTGATACCGAGGAACAAACCTTAGGTCAATTAGCACTTGATGCGTTTAATGCGGTTAATGCAAAAGGTTGGGGCCGGGTTGATTTTATGCTTGATCAGCAAGGTAACTGGTATTTATTAGAAGTAAATACCGTGCCGGGCATGACCGAAAAAAGCTTGGTGCCTAAGGCTGCATTGCAAGCGGATATTAGCTTTGAGCAACTAGTGCTTGATATTTTAGCCTTGAGCCAAGAGTAGCAAGATGATTAAGGCAAAGCTAACAACAATGAAGAGCAATCTAGGCCAAGCCGATAGAGGTTTTTGGTGTGGTGTGATCTTCTTTGTGTTGGTTTTGGCTGGCATCAGTTATTTGGGTAATCAAATGTATAAGCATTTGATGAATACTCGAGAAATGCCGCTGTCGGCGTTGACCTTAAGTGGTGAACGTCAATACAGCAAGGATCAAGAGGTCCAGCAAGTGCTGGCAGTATTAAGTGATCAAGAGAGCTTCTTTTCGCTTAATGTCGACCAAGTTAAAAACTTGGTTGAGCAGATCCCGTGGATAGCTAAGGCCTCGGTCCGGCGTCAGTGGCCAAATGGTTTGCAGATCCACGTCGTTGATCAGGTGCCTGTAGGTTTTTGGAATGATCGTTCGTTACTCAATGTTAAAGGGCAGGTATTTACCGCCCAACAAGTAAGGATCAACAGCGAATTACCGCGCTTTTACGGCTCTGATGAAGCCGCTGAGACGGTATTAGCAGGTTATCGAGCGCTTTATCCCTTGCTCACCAGCGAAGGGTTTACCCTCAATGCCATTACGTTATCACCACGACAATCATGGCAAATAACGATCAATGACGATCTCAATTTAGTGTTGGGACGAGTTAATACAGTGATCCGCAATGCGCGGGTCGAGCGATTTTTAAAAGTATATAAACATGTGATCAATAAATCACGGCTAATCAATTATGTCGACTTGCGATACGACACAGGGTTTGCGGTTAATTGGAAATCACAGCCAGGAGATAAAGCGAACAATGAGCAAGGCTAACGAAAGAGATTTAATTGTTGGACTAGATATCGGTACCTCAAAGGTGGCTGTTGTTATTGGCGAAATTTTGCCCGATGGCGGTTTGAGTATTGTTGGTCTAGGTTCACAACCATCACGTGGCATGGAGAAAGCCGGAGTTAATGATCTCGATTCGGTGGTTAAATCTGTCCAGCGGGCACTCGATGAAGCTGAATTAATGGCTGACTGTCAAGTGACCTCGGTTAACTTGAGCATCTCTGGCAAACACATTGCTTGTCAAAATGAAAAGGGCATGGTGTCGATCAACGATGAGGAAGTAACTCAGTACGATGTTGATAGCGTTATCCATACTGCTCGTTCGGTTAAAGTCTCTGACGAGCGGCGCATATTGCACGTAATGCCACAAGAGTATGCGATAGATGTACAAGAAGGCATCAAATCGCCGATTGGAATGTCTGGCATGCGCATGGAAGCACAGGTCCACATGGTGACTTGTGCCAGCGATATGGCCAAAAATATAGAAAAGTGTGTTGAGCGCTGTGGATTAAAAGTTGACGAGTTAGTCTTTTCGGCAATTGCATCAAGTTATAGCGTATTAACCGAAGATGAAAAAGATCTTGGCGTTTGTCTGGTTGATATGGGCGGCGGCACGATGGATTTAGCGGTTTATACCAATGGTTCATTGCGCCATTGCGCGGTCATTCCCGTTGCAGGCTCGCAAGTGACCAATGACATTGCCAAAATTTTTAGAACGCCATTGACGCACGCAGAAGAAATTAAAGTTAAACACGCTTGTGCCTTGAGTCAGTTGGTTGGTCAAGAAGATAATATTGAGGTGCCATCGGTTGGCGGTCGCCCAATGCGCACAATGTCACGTCATACGTTGGCCGAAGTTGTGGAACCACGCTATCAAGAGTTATATGAATTAGTACTCAATGAGTTAAAAAGTGCAGGCTACGAAGATCAAATTTCGGCCGGTATTGTGATTACTGGCGGTACCTCAAAAATTGAAGGGGCGGTTGAGTTTGCCGAAGCATGTTTTGGCATGCCGGTACGTTTGGCCACTCCGATGCCTGTAAAAGGGCTTAATGATTATGTCCAAGACCCAAGTTATTCAACGGGTGTTGGTTTATTAAAATTCGGCAGTATAATGCGCGTCAAAGCGCGTGAAGACGGTGCACAACAAAAAGGCATCGGATTCTTTGGCCGTATTCAAAGTTGGATTAAAGGTGAGCTTTAACTTACATCATACCTAGTGAGTTAATGTTCAGAGTAAAGCGAAATGGAGAGTAAATATGTTTGAATTTGTACCCGATCATAGTGAAGAAGCAGTTATTAAAGTAATTGGTGTTGGTGGCGGTGGCGGTAACGCGATTGAGCACATGGTATCGCGTTCGATTGAAGGAGTAGAGTTTGTAGTCGCTAATACCGATTCGCAAGCGTTGCGTAACTCATCGGCCGAAACAACCATTCAAATCGGTAAAGCAACGACCAAAGGACTTGGTGCTGGCGCTAATCCACAAGTTGGCCGTGAAGCGGCTATTGAAGATAAAGAAGTTATTAAAGAAGCGCTTAATGGTGCTGACATGGTGTTTATTGCAGCGGGAATGGGCGGTGGTACTGGAACTGGCGCTGCACCAATAGTCGCTGAAATTGCCAAAGAAATGGGCATTCTAACCGTAGCCGTAGTGACCAAACCTTTTAGTTTTGAAGGCAAGAAGCGTCTCAATTATGCTGAGCAAGGCATCACCATGCTTGAAGAGCATGTCGATTCATTGATCACTATCCCAAATGACAAATTGCTTAAAGTGCTGGGTAAAGGCACCGGTTTGTTAAAAGCCTTTGAAGAAGCTAACGACGTATTATTAGGCGCTGTGCAAGGTATTGCTGAGCTAATTACCCGTCCGGGTCTAATCAATGTCGATTTCGCCGATGTTAAAACGGTAATGGCAGAGATGGGTACCGCGATGATGGGAACTGGGGTTGCTGTTGGTGAAGATCGTGCTGAAGAAGCCGCTGAACTCGCTATTTCTAGCCCTTTACTTGAAGACGTTGATTTAGCAGGTGCCCGTGGTATTTTAGTTAATATTACTGCTGGTATGGACATTAGTATCGACGAATTTGAAACCGTTGGTAATGCTGTTAAAGATTTTGCTTCTGAAAATGCCACAGTGGTAGTGGGTGCGGTTATTGATCCTGAAATGACTGAAGAGTTACGTGTCACCGTAGTAGCCACTGGCATCGGCGGCGAAGTACAGCCTGATATCAAGCTTGTTAAGCCTGAAGAAGTGAAAGTCGCGGCGCCAGTTCACACTGAATTACCATTAAGTGATGAACCGATGGCGGCTGCTGTTAATGGTCAAAACTCAACTGGCGCAAGCAGTGGTTTAGATTATTTAGACATTCCGGCATTTTTACGCAAGCAAGCGGATTAAGCGCGACTTCAGCAACATAGCGTATGCTATGACCCAAATGAGCTAAAGTATGCGGTATTAATGTCGATTTTTGTCGGCTGGATCACTGTCTAATTATGCGTCAATTTACGCGCAGTTCTGTTAGGCAGCGGGGTTATATGGTATGATCTCCAGCTGAAAATTGAAGTGAACGAAAAAAGGTTGCTAATGTTATGATTAAGCAAAGAACTTTACGTAAAGAAATCAATGCAATAGGTGTAGGATTGCACTCGGGCAAAAAGGTTAGTATGACCTTTAAACCTGCGCCAATTAATACGGGGATTATTTATCGCCGGGTTGATCTGTCGCCGAGTGTCGATATTCCAGCCGATGCTAAGTTGGTGCGTGAAACAACTCTTTGTACATGCTTGATCGACGATCAGGGCAATAAAATCTCAACCGTAGAGCATATCTCTGCGGCGTTGGCCGGTTTTGGCATTGATAATGCGATTATCGAAGTTGACGCACCTGAGATCCCAATCATGGACGGCAGTGCAAGTCCATTTGTATTTTTATTGCAATCTGCTGGTGTGCAAGAGCAAAACTCTCCTAAGCGCTTTATTCGAATTAAGGAAAAGATTCGAATTGAAGATGGTGATAAGTGGGCAGAATTTGTCCCTTACAACGGCTTTAAAGTCGATTATGCCATCGATTTTGCGCACCCAGAGATCATCAATACTAAGCAACACATAAAGATGGATTTTTCAAATTCATCTTTCGTTCACGAAATATCTCGAGCCCGTACCTTTGGTTTCATGCGTGATATTGAATTATTGCGTGCTAATAACCTAGCGCTTGGCGGCAGCATGGAAAATGCAGTTGTGCTTGATGAATATCGTATTCTTAACCCAGATGGTTTACGGGTTGATGACGAATTTGTTAAACACAAGGTACTCGATGCGTTAGGTGATCTATACTTAGCAGGTCATGGCATTATTGGTGAGTTTAGAGCCTATAAAGCAGGCCATGCCATTAATAATATGCTGGTTCGCGAGTTACTGGCGCAAGAGTCGGCGTACGAAGTTATTACCTTTGAAGGTGAAGCCAAGTCACCGATTTGTTACGGTGAATTGTCGTTCGCATAACTAACGTATACCCGTGCTACTTGAAAATACGTGATTTCAGCAAGTCGAGAAGCGTGCCAAATGTTAGGCATAATATGTGCAGTTTAGTCGTTCTAAATTAATATATTATAACAACGCAGTTGGTCGCTTATCGCCTTGCCCTACGGGAGGTTGGGTAGAAAGCGATTACTGCGTTATGATTCATAACCAGGGAATAACCATGAATTATGAATCATGCCTTGTACTCGCATCCTACCCAAGCTCTGAAACCTGCATTTTCAAGTGGCACGGGTATAAGCGACGATAACGGTTTTTATTTACGCCTGGCTAATTTATAGCCGGGCGTAATAGTTTCTCCACTGGCAATTAATTGACTAAGCTAAGTGGATTGACTAAGTTGATTGAGCTAATAGATTAACCAACTTAGCTCAGAAATTAAATTGAATAAGATTAACCAAGTTTTAAAGGTAACCTCGAACACCAAAATATCCAGCCTGTAGTTAGCCAAACACCCATAGCCTTTGTGACTGAAGGTATAGGTGATTGATAGCGTGAGTTAGGCACGGTTAAATCGGGTTATCAAAGGTAATATTCTAAGCTAACCTGGGTTCTGGATAAGTTAAGCAAGTTTATAAAATTAATCAGTATTGCTCGCTAATTTAGCGACAGAGCATTACAGAAAGAGTATTGCAGAAAGAGCATTGAAGAAAGAGAGTAATAAGATGAGTGTAACAACGAACAATAGTAGTGACCAGATAACACGACAGGTGACAATTAATCGTCCTCGTTTATTGGGGCTAGTGGCGTTGCAGGGGCTATTATTAGGTGCCTGTGGTTACCTGACTTATCAATTTGCAGTAGTCCCAGCGCAACTGGCTAACAACATTGCGGCCAAATCGCATGTCTTAAATAAACAACAGCAACAAGTCGAGACTATATCCAACGAGGCTCGCGGTCAAATGTCAGTGCTGGCACAGCGAATGGGCGTGCTAACGGCTCGGATGAATAGGATTGACGCATTGGGTGAGCGACTGGCGAACTCTGCTAACTTTGATGAATTTGATTTTTCGGTCACACCTAGTGTTGGTGGGCCCGAACAATATAGCGACATTACTGATAACTCAGAACTAACAGCATTGTTTAGCGAGATGGATCAATTGCTTGTTCACCTCGATGATCAACAACAACAGCTTTCGGTACTTGAAACTGTGATGTTGAGTCACCATATAGAAGAAGATAGCCGTGTTACTGGCAGTCCGGTGAAGAAAGGTTGGTTATCGTCGCATTATGGCATGCGCAGCGATCCATTCACTGGCAGAAAGTCAATGCACAAGGGTGTTGATTTTGCGAGTAAGGAAGGCTCATTTGTTCTTGCGACAGGTGCTGGTGTTGTGAGTTGGGCCGGAAAGCGTGCTGGGTATGGTCTGTTAATCGAAATAGATCACGGCGCCGGATTAAAAACTCGTTACGGTCACTCAAAAGAAATATTGGTAAAGATAGGTGACGTAGTGGGCAGAGGTGAAGAAATTGCATTAGTGGGCAATACTGGGCGCTCGACTGGACCCCATGTTCACTATGAAGTATTAAAAAAGGATCGGACAAAGGATCCAATTAAGTATATTTACCGCTAATTAAAGATGCAGGCTTAATTTGTTGAAAGATAGCCCAAAAGACTATCAAATCGCGATTAAATCTATAATAATGAGTGTGAATATATTAATTATAACCGCAGGATGCTGCACAGATTAAATGGCCTATTAGATGTTTACAAAGATTTTCACTTCAATATTTGGTAGTAAGAACGATCGTACTATCAAGCAAATGCGTAAAGTTGTTGCATTAGTAAATCAATTAGAACAAGAGATAGAAGCGCTTTCTGATGACGAACTAAAACAAAAATCGGTCTATTTCAGACAGCAGCTTGATGCTGGTAAAAGCTTAGATGATATTCTGCCGGAAGCATTCGCTGTAGTACGCGAAGCGAGCAAGCGAGTATTTAAAATGCGTCACTTTGATGTCCAAATGATTGGTGGCATCGTATTACAATCAGGTCGTATTGCTGAAATGCGCACCGGTGAAGGTAAAACCTTAACGGCGACCTTGCCTGCTTACCTAAATGGTTTGACCGGCAAAGGGGTGCATGTCATTACAGTTAATGACTACTTAGCTGCTCGTGATGCTGAGTGGAATCGCCCGTTGTTTGAATTTTTAGGGATGACAGTAGGCATTGCTGTATCAGGGTTATCACATGAACAAAAGCAAGCCGCTTATCATTGTGATGTTACCTACGGTACTAATAATGAATTTGGTTTTGATTACCTGCGCGACAACATGGCTTTTTCACCGCAAGAACGCGTACAGCGCCCACTGCACTATGCTGTTATCGATGAAGTTGACTCAATTTTAATTGATGAAGCACGTACGCCGTTAATCATCTCTGGCGCGGCTGAAGATAGCTCTGAATTATACCGTAAAATTGATAAAATAATTCCATTGCTAAGTAAGCAAGAAGAAGAAGATACCGAAGAGTTTACCGGTAGCGAGCACTACACAGTCGACGAAAAAGGCAAACAGGTTCATTTAACCGAAACTGGTCAAATTTATGTTGAGGAAGTATTGCAAGAGCGCGGTTTGCTTGATCCGATGGATTCACTATTCTCGGCAACAAACATCAGCTTATTACATCATGTCAATGCAGCACTGCGTGCTCATATATTATTTGAACGTGATGTTGACTACATTGTTAACGACGGTGAGATTGTCATTGTTGATGAACATACTGGTCGTACTATGCCGGGACGTCGTTGGTCTGAAGGTCTGCATCAGGCGATAGAAGCGCGTGAAGAGGTTAATATTCAAAATGAGAATCAAACCTTAGCGTCTATTACCTTCCAGAATTATTTCCGTTTATACGAAAAATTGTCAGGCATGACAGGTACTGCTGATACTGAAGCGTTCGAATTCCAGTCGATTTACGGCTTAGACACCGTAGTGTTACCGACTAACAGAGCAATGGTCAGAAATGACATGGCTGATTTAATCTACTTGTCGACTGCTGAAAAGTATCAAGCGATTATCGCCGACATCAAAGCATGCCAGGAACGTGGTCAGCCATCATTGGTTGGAACAATTTCGATTGAATCATCAGAATATTTGTCGACTTTGCTTAGCAATGAAAAAATTCCACATCAGGTGCTTAATGCCAAGTTTCATGAAAAAGAAGCTGACATTATTGCCAATGCTGGTATGGCAGGTACGGTAACTATTGCCACTAACATGGCAGGCCGTGGTACTGATATTGTGCTTGGTGGTAACTGGCAAGCGCAAATCGATAAATTGGATAATCCATCTGAGCAACAAATCGAGCAGCTCAAGCAAGACTGGCAAGTCGAGCATGAGAAAGTATTGGCGGCCGGTGGTTTATACATTTTAGGCACTGAACGTCATGAATCACGCCGTATCGATAATCAATTACGTGGCCGTGCTGGTCGTCAGGGTGATGCTGGAGCGTCACGTTTTTACTTGTCGATGGAAGACAGCTTGATGCGTATTTTTGCATCGGAGCGGATGACTGGCATGATGAAAAAGCTGGGCATGGAAGAAGGTGAAGCTATTGAGCACCCTTGGGTAAACCGCGCGATTGAAAATGCTCAACGTAAAGTTGAAGGGCGTAACTTTGATATTCGTAAGCAATTGCTTGAATATGATGATGTTGCTAACGATCAACGTAAAGTGATCTACGAGCAGCGTAATGAATTAATGGAAACTGGTGATATTTCAGAAACCATTGGCCATATCCGCATTGATGTCGTTGATAATATGATCAGCGAATATATTCCAGTGCAATCGCTTGAAGAGCAGTGGGACATCGAAGGGTTAGAGCAACGCCTACGTGATGATTACTTGCTTGATCTACCCGTTGCACAGTGGCTTAAAGAAGACGAAAAGTTACACGAAGAAAGCCTACGTGAAAAACTTCAGCAGTCTATTGTTGATGCCTATAGTTTAAAAGAAGAGATTGTTGGCAGCGACGTATTACGTCAGTTTGAAAAAGCGGCGATGTTGCAAACCTTAGACAGCTTGTGGAAAGAGCATCTAGCTGCAATGGACCATTTGCGTCAAGGTATTCATTTGCGTGGTTATGCGCAAAAGAATCCAAAGCAAGAATTTAAACGTGAATCGTTCGAATTGTTTCAAGGCTTACTAGAAGCACTTAAGAGCGATGTCGTTTCTCTGCTTAGCAAAGTACAAATTCAAGCGCAGTCAGACGTCGATGAAATGGAAGAGCAGCGCCGTCAAGCCGATCAATCTCAACATAACTATCAGCATGATGATGTTGAGGCGATTGGTGGTGAAGCGCCGGTTGAAGCACACGCTCAACCAGCAGTAAGAGCTGAAACTAAGGTCGGTCGTAATGAGCCTTGTCCATGTGGTTCTGGCAAAAAATACAAACAGTGTCACGGTAAGTTGGTTTAACGCTAGCAAGCTATAATACTAGTTTGACTTAAAATCCGCCGAGTTTAAATTCGGCGGATTTTTTTTGACTAAAATTGCGATAAACATTAGTACTTAAAGCGATTGATTTGTTGCTCTAACATTTTGACCAAAGTGATTAATTTATTACTTTCATCATCTGCTGCTGTTGCGCCACGGGCAACTTCCTGCGCAACATCATTAATATTGTTAATATTGCGAGTTACGTCTTCGGTAACAACTTGCTGCTGAGCAACAGCAGTGGCTATTTGCGCACTCATATCGTCGATATCAGCAATGGCTTCAACCACCGAGCTTAATTGGCTTGCTGCCTCTTGCGCGCGATCAATACAGTGCTGTGTATGATTGTTACCACTTGCCATCACATCTACTGCTTGCTTTGTCCGTTCTTGCAAGCTGTCTATCAGTGCTTGGATTTCCCCTGTCGAATGTTGAGTTTTCGATGCCAAGGTTCGTACTTCATCTGCGACCACGGCAAAACCACGACCTTGATCGCCAGCTCTTGCGGCTTCAATCGCGGCATTAAGTGCTAACAAATTGGTTTGTTCAGAGATCCCGCGAATGACTTCAACAATGCTGCTAATGTTCTGACTATCTTCAGCTAACTGTGTCATTACCTGCGATGCTTGGCTCATCTCGGTGGCTAAATTCGAGATAGCTTTGACACTGTCATTTACATTATCAGCGCCTTTAATAACGGCATCTTTGGCACTGCTAGCAGATTGGGCTGTGAAGCTAGCATTTTGTGCGACATCGCTGGCGACGGCGGTCATCTGGGTAATTGCGGTTGCTACTTGATCTATTTCTGCAAGTTGTCTGATAATGCCCTGATTGGTTTGTTCAGAAATATCGCTACTATTTGTTGCCGAGCCTGCAACTAAATGTAATTGACCACTGATGTCTTTAACAATGTCGTGGGTTTTTGAGACAAAAAGATTAACGCCATTAGCTAGTTGCCCGACCTCATCTTCTCGATCAATATTAACACGTAGGGTTAAATCTCCCTCGTTGGTTGCCAAGTCATCAACCAGACGGGCAGTTTCTTTTATCGGTGATGAAATACTACGGGCAATCAAATTTACCACAAAAATTCCCAGCGAAATAATGACCACTGAGACAATAATTAATATGGTGATGGTTGAATTAAAATTTTCAGTAAATAAGGTTTCAGTCGCCATGGCCGTCTCTAAAACCACTGAGCTGGGTAAATCTATCACGATAGCCCATTTGTCTGTTTGGCCACTAACAGCCAATGGTGCCAATGCCCATGTCTTTTGTGTGTTACTGCTTGTTGCTGGGTTGCCTGCGCTAATTTTTGCTAAATAGAGTTGGCGTTCTTGTTCACTTAATGCTTTACCTATCCGATCTGGTTGTGCCGAGTCACCTGCGACAATTCCCTTATTTGATATGATCAGAACATTGCTTTGACCTTGATAAATTGAGCGTTGTACATCTTCAGCCAGGTGTTGCAAGAAGTTGAGGGTAATGTCGCAGGGCAAACGGGTTAAAAGTGAGCATCTAGTTATGATCATTTGACCGATCATAATGATCATGGTTTATAGTTACTTTTGTGAGTAATAGTAATGAAAGAAACCACTATCAGCCAAGCCTTT
>Ga0105356_10001195_pt1 | contig 25749 bp, 17 predicted proteins | sample GOMGulsemesocosm_3_FD_83502 | JGI IMG/M metagenome (GOLD analysis project Ga0105356, IMG submission 83502) | Methane-oxidizing microbial communities from mesocosms in the Gulf of Mexico - GOM9D Gulf of Mexico | ecosystem: Environmental > Aquatic > Marine > Cold seeps | place: Gulf of Mexico... | reverse complement strand
ATGGCGCTCAAATGGCCTCTGAAAATGACGATAGAACAACCAGCATTGGTAAATTTATTCGTAAATACCGTGTTGACGAATTACCACAAATTTTAAACGTGTTACGTGGTGATATGGGCTTCGTTGGCCCGCGCCCTGAACGCCCTGAATTTGTTCAGCAGCTCATTAAAAACTTACCTTATTACAATGAACGTCACAATGTGAAACCAGGTTTAACGGGCTGGGCACAGTTGAAATATCCCTATGGTTCTACAGAAGAAGATTCTTTAGAAAAGTTAAAGTATGACCTTTACTATGTTAAGCATCGTAGCTTTATGTTGGATTTATTGATTTTGATTAGGACAGTTGAAATTGTTTTGTTTGGGAAGGGACGATAAAAAATAGGTTGTTTATTACAAGAACACTTAAATAAAATATTTTTTTAAGTGTTCTTATATACCAACGCAATAGCTTTTTAATTACTTTACTGATCTTCACCATTGCTATACACATGTTTATTAATAATTATTTAAAGTATCAACAATATCTAACTCTTGTAATGCAATAACCAGCCAAACAAACTCATGTTCTTCAGTTCACAATTACCATAATTTTTACTAATAAAAGCTTTCGTTTGTTCAGCTTGCTCCTGAAGAGGAGCATTAAGCCAGCTTTTATGTGGGACTGGGAAGCCTTTCTTTATAGAATAAGTTATTTTTAAAATAAGAAGTGATACTGAATTAATCTATAAAGCAGAGTAGGTATAAATCCCTCTACAATCCTGCTTATATTTTAGGTCGCTATGTTAAAGTCTATTTCGAATTCAGATAAAAGTATGCCTAGAGCAGCAGTAGTCCATTGCATTTCAGTACTGATTAAAGAATGATCTTTGATTTGTATTTTATCACATCCTATTTTTATGTATTTATTTAAAGAGTTTTCTAACCATGATAAATGAGGTGCAGGAAAACCTTTTTTAGGCAAATACATCAATTCTTTTTGATAAAAATTCTCACCTATACCTCTAAGAATAGGCTTTACAGATTCACAATTTATTGTCTGACTTATTGGTAGATGCGCAGAATAATCTAATATGCTAAAATCAACAAAAGGGCTTACTATTTCTAAATTGAAATGCCCTGCTAAAGAGCATGTCTCATGAAAGTGATTATCTATATCAGTATCTAAAATAAAACGCTTCATCATTAACAAATCATGATCTAATGTAGAGTTACTTTCACAGTCATTCCTCATCTTTCTAAGCGACCAATTGTCATGGGTTAAAGTAAGTTTATTATTCAAGTAATCTAGAGACGTGCAATCTAATGCCAACTCATTTGTTTCTTTTATATAGCTTTCAATATCTTCATTGAGTAAATTTATTAATTTATTATGTTTTGGAAAGATTTTAATGAAACTGTTTAAAAATGGAATGCTTTTAGTGGCACTGCTGAGTTGTCGATTTTTTTTATAACGAGCCATATACCTTTTAGAAATGCTGTTACCAAAAAGTGTGTCAGCAGCTTCACCGTATATAATTTGTGAGAACTCTGTTTTAATTTTTGCAAATAATAAATATAAAATAATGGAACTTTGATACCTAGGGGGTTGTTCCATTATTTTGGTAGCTTCTTTAAATGCACTTTCTATTTCAGCATCATCAATATTTATAATCCTATGTTCAATATTAAGATTTTTTGCAAAAATAATAGCTGTTTCTAATTCAGGGTTTTCATGTTGCATTGATCTATGAGATATGGCTACTAAATTATGTCCTGCTTTATTAGCCAAGGCAGCGAGAATAGAAGAATCTACTCCGCCACTTAGTAAAACCGCTATCTTTTTTTTAGGTATTAACATACTATTTAATGTTGATGTTAAGAGTTGTGTACTTTTATCAATTGCTTCTTTAAGGTTATCAACGTGTTCGTTCTGTATCGGTGAAGGAATAGTGTAATAGGACTCTTTTTTTATTATAACTTTACCTTTAATTTGCCAGTGGTGGCCTGAAGGGATCTGATGTATTCCTTCAATTAAACTGTGTTCTCCTGTTATCCACCGATATAGAAACATCTCTTCTAGGGCTATTTTATTCAACAAGTCAGTATTAGATACAATAGGCGTTAATTTATCGCTGATCTCCCAGCCTGAGGTGCTTGCTTTTAAATAAAGCCTATAGCCCCCAGATTTATTAGAATAAATAGAAAAGCCATTATTTACTTTACTTATTGAAACAATAGAAAAATGACCATTGAACTTTGTTATTTGCTCAATGATTTTTGATTGTTCAAAATAGCTAGCTTGATTCTGACATGCGTTAAATTCGTTATCCTGAATATAACCAAAAATGAAAATATGTCGCTCGCGATCCTCGATGTGAGTAAGGTTCTTTTTAAATATTAAAGAAAATTTGCCAGTTTTGATAATATTACAATCAGGATTAATATTGTCTGATGTTAAGTTGGAATCACTAGTTAACTTTATAGATACACTCATTTGCTTTAAACCTTTTGCCAAAGTGATTTTAATATATTGCTAATTTGACGACCCATTAAAGAGATTGCAGGGTAAGGATCCCACCAAACAAAATAGATATATATATGCTTTTTACTTATAAAGTTACTGAAGTATTCTTTTAATATTGCACCAATAGTCTCGCCATCTCGTAAACGGGAAAACATATCTTCATAAAAGCTGACAAACATTACACCTTCTCGCATAGGTTTCGGTGCGGGTAATTTTTGGTTACAGGCTAATTGATAGGTGGCATACGCATTATTAATACCACATGAAGTATCAAAGTAGTTACACATACCTAGCCTAGGGTTAATTTCAATGTATTTATAAATACCATCTTGAGGGTCTTGCTTGAATTCAACCATAGCTGGGCCTGTATAGTTCAGGGCTTTACCTAATTTAGCTGATAAATCAATAACTTTTTGATTATGCTTGCTTACAGCATAACTCGTTACACCATAATGAGAAGGAGAAAGGCGTAATCGATTAAAGGTAAATGCTTGAGTTATGTTGCTGTTTTCATCAAAAAAGCAATTACAAACCCATTGTTGGCTATCTTCACCTTGAATGATCGTTTGTGCGATAACACTGGATAAAACATCTCCAAATTTTTCAAAAAATTGCTCAAGTTGTTCTTCAGTTTCGATGACGATATTTTTACAACCTAATACCATATGTTTATGAGATCGGGGTTTGATGATTATAGGTAAGGATAATTCATCAATTAGCTGCTTGGCATCTGTAACATGTTGTACCGTATTTGGCACAGGAATAACGTCACTAACTACTGCTGTTTCTTTAGCTTTGTCGATTAATACTTCGGAAAGTTCTTTATCCGGAATGATAAAGGTACAGTTTTTTTGTAACTGCTGAGTATGTTCAGTTAAAAACGTCACAAACCAATCAGATGTTGGGATGATAATTGTACCTGGAGGTTGAGCCGACAATGTTTCTAATAACCATTGGTGCTGCTCTTCATCCGTATTTCCATTGATATATAGCTTTACTACAGGGACTTTAGATTTATGGGTAATGTCGCTTTTATCACGCGTGATAATTTGGCAGCGTATACCTTCTAAGTGTAAGCTTCTAACTACACCTAAACCGTTGGGGCCAGCAGCAAGTACAATAGTATTTGGCATATGAGTTTCTGTCCTATTTATTTCTGACAATGATGTTTTTTAACTGATTTACTGTGCAGTTTCCATCAACGGGAAGTCGTTTAAATTGAAAACGTTCATTTTTTTCAAAAGAATGAATGACACCAGGTATAAAAGAAAAAGCTAATTTGTAATTGGCTTCTTGGGCCAATTTTTGTGTAGTTTCAGTAAAAGCGGCTCTACCACCAACTGGGTAGGCAATAGAAGTAACTTCTTTATTTAATCTAGCTTCAATTATTTTTTTAGATTTTATAATTTCATTTGCCTGACCAGCTTCAGGTAAATGCGATAAAATAGTATGACTCAGTGTATGAGAACCTATATGCATGCCATTTTCAGACATTTCTTTAGCTTGATCCCAGTTAATAAACAAAGGTGTATTTCTAAGCTCATCAGGCATGCTGCATTGACAGATATTCGCAAGCTCCGCTATTTTATCAGCCATAGTACGATCTTTCTCAAGTTTGATGACTCTTAATACCGCTCTTACTATATCCACCATTAAGCCGGTAGAAATATCAACTGCTGTGTTCCAGCTTTTTAATTGAACCGAGTTAACCTTGCTATGGCGAATAAGCCATGCAATTTCATCCCACCAAGGAATATGTGGCTCATCTAAGTAATCAGTGGCAATATAAAATGCTGCAGGGGTTTGATACTTTTTCAATATTGGGAATGCAACAGCATAGTTATCAATATAACCGTCATCAAAAGTGATAATGGCGTACTTTTTATCTATAGTCAGGTTTGCTTCTATTTTAGCAACTAATTGCTCAATAGAAATAACCGTAAATGCTTGATTGTAGAATCTAACATGTTGTTCAAACTGTTCTGCGGTACAACTAAATACGTTAGGATCAAACAAGCTTTTATCTTCATCACCAATTCGATGATAATTAAAGCAGTAAATGCCATTAGGTAATAATGGCCACATTATTTTACTATATAAGCGATGAATTATTTGCTTGATCACACTTAAGACACCTTATATGTTGGTGCAGCTATGTGGAAATCCCGATATGCATTCGGATTACCTTCTTTTCCAGCTTCAGCCGCCTTCACAATGTTATACATCTCGCGAGCAGAAACATAATGAAGAGCATAGTCTTTGCCATCATTGTATTTACCTTCAAGGTATTGGCACATGTCATTAAAAGGTTTACCTAATAATGTATCCATATCATGTTCTTGTGTGCCATGGGTATGAATTTTTATAAATAACCAATCAGGTTGACCTTTCACTGTTATTGCGGTGTCTACCCAAAGATCTACACGGTCATTAGTTGGTGGCATCGATGTGCGTATATCACTATTTTCAATTTGTGGTATAAAGCCTTTTTTACGTTGCTTCCAATTTAAGCCTACAGGGCCGGTAATTAACATTAAGTCCCCCCATGGCTTACCGCCAACTTCAACTATTTTCCCTTTATTATGTGACTTTGGTTTTTCAGGATCATCTTTTGCGTAGTATATTTCATTTACCATGGCTGGTTGTGTAGGGCTTGGTGCTGAAGGAAAAGTAAAATCGGCGAAGCAGCCCGTTTCTTTAAGAACAATTAATTCGTCGTTTACGCCACACATGTTACCGCTTGGTAAACTATTATCTAAACACCAGTTGCCATGAATAAAGGTATATTGTAATTTTCCTGTGTCTTCGTTTCGAACAAATGCACCATGGTTTTCATGAAGTAACTCTGTAAAGCCTTCAAGCGTATTTCTCAAGTTATCGCTGGTATCGTTATGATGGTGAAGGTGAATTTCAATTTCGCCCATGCCCTGTGCACAAATATTGGTAATTTTATCTAAATGTTCTTTTCGATACTCTTCCTCGGGGTAGAAAAAAGAGTGTTTAGGATGACAGCCATCGGCATCCGTAAATTGTTTTGCCACTGCTGGATATTCTATATGCCACCTTTCAACACGAGCACATTCTTGCTCATACGAAACATCTTTCCCCCACATGGGTTCATAGTGATCAACAAAACAGAACATTATATGCTTTGTACCCTTTACTGGAGGAGTAGAAGTGAACCTTCTTTTGAAATAGTGGCCTAGCCATATATGCATATGTTTCTTTTTGATAATTAGCATAATGAAACATGCAATAACCAGTGTTAAAATGAGTAAGGTGAACAACATCTTCTTTTATTCCTTTAATAAATTCGCTTAATAACTAAATCAATGACAATAATTGTTGTGCGTTATGTTTCCACTGTCGCTCGGTTACAATATAGTGGCGAGCATTTTCTCCAACTTTCTTTTGTTCTGCTTTATTTGAGGCCAATGCTAATGTTTTTTCAATACAAGCTTGGCGGTTATTGGCTGGAAATAACCAGCTGGTTTCATTATCTTTAACCACTTCTGAAATTGGGGTAAAGTCGGGGGCTATCATACCTTTGGCCATAGCCATAAACTCAAATAATTTCATTGGAGAACCATAATTGTTTGAATCAGGTAATATTCCAAAATCCATTGCTGATAAGTAGGTACTTACTTCGTTATGATCTACTCTACCAGTGAGAATAACTTGGTCTTCAACTTGGGATTGCGCAATGCGGTCTTTTATTGCTTGATAACTAACACCATCGCCAATGAGAAGTAATACGATATCGGGGTTATCTTTTAGTTTGTCAGCAATCATGTCAACAAACCAGTCTATACCATGCCAATGAACAAAAGCACCCACATAGCCAATAACGACTTTGTCATCAATGTTTAGTTTTTTACGTAATGCGACAGCTTTTGCTTCATCCAAAATAAATGCATCTAAATCTGCTGCATTTGGTGAAACTATAGATGGCGCTATTTCCCCAAATTCTTCCTTAGCGATACGTTGAAACTCACTTGAAATGAACACTAAACCGGTGGCATTTTTAAATATCCAACGTTCAAATTTTTTAGCAATACTAACAAAATGCAATTTACGGACACGATGCACTAAGGAGGAATCGTTAATCTCTAAAACTATTGGAATACTATTTTTCTTGGCCCACCACACAGACGCAAATAAAAATAATGAGTAGCGTTCATAGATCAATTTAGCTTCTGTTTCTTTGACCGCTTTTTTCAAGCGAAAAATCGATAATAAATTAAAAGCAATTTCGATGAGTTCGAAAGCAAACTCTGGTGTGTATTTAGTTAAGTTAGCTAATTTAGATAAAAAACTTTCTTTTTTATCCGTATTTACGCTTTCTTTTGTTACCTGATAAGTGTCAGATTGTGTTGGGGCTTCTGTTTCTGGTTCTGCTCCTGGGAGCGATAAAATACTAACATTATGGCCTAAATCTCGTAGCCCCTTTGTAACACCTCTTATATGAACGCCCTCTGCGCCTTTTCCTCGTGTTCTATGATGAAATAGAATATTCATAAAGTTGGTTCAGCCTCTAGCTTGTGTTTTACCCATAGGATCAAAAGTTAATATGAGTGTACTAATTCATGTTATTGCCATGTTAACAAATATTTAGCAGGAAAAAATCAATTCGATTCAATTAAGCTAATTAATTGTTCTTTATTTTTTTGCCATGAAAACTGGGAACTATGCCGCTTAATATTGCCGGTTTCCCAGGTTTGTTCAAATACATTTTGTAGGGCAACAGTAAGCGCATCTGTATCTTTAGCAGGAATGATTTTTCCACAAATAGTTTCGTTTATAACCTCAGGTATCCCGCCTACATTAGTTGCAATAACCGGTACTCCGCAAGCCATAGCTTCAAGAATAACATTAGGAACTCCCTCATGATAACTAGGTAAAGAAAGTACTTTACAGTGCTGTAGCCACTGTGGAACTAAATCATGATTTATATTGCCTAAAAATATTACTCTATCTGAAATATTATGCTGTATAGCCTTATCCTTTAAGGTAGCCATCATAGGCCCATCACCAACAAAAACTAATTGTATGCTTGGCTGCAATGCAGATGCGTTAGCAAAACCATCAAGTAATTCAATAACCCCTTTATCTGATTTTAAATTACCAATAAATAAAACATACTCGTTTTCAATCGGCCGACTATAAGGCCGTGAAAATTTTTCATGGTTAACGCCATTGTATATAACTCTAATTTTCTCTTTGTCGATACCCAGCGCCACCATTTTATTAGCTAATGCCTGTGAGACAGACAATATCCCCGTAGCATAACGGCTCATAGCGACCACTTGTTTTGCTCTAGCTTTATTAAGGCACTGGATATCTATATCACTGCCATGAACTTTGAAGAAAAATTTACAAGAAAATAAACGACTTAACCAATGTGCAGCAACGGCATCAGGAAAAGCCCAACTGGCTAATATCTTCTGAGGCTTATTTTTTTTAAGCCAAAACCCAGAATGAATAAGCATTGAGATAAACATAAAAGTGGCATAAAAGCGCCGGCCCGCTTTGGGCGTAAAAAAGTAAGGGAAATAACGGAGATTTTCTGTTTGTACAATGTGCTTTCTATTTTTAAACCATTCAATAAAGGCAACAGGAATTAAAAACGTTAATTCATAATTATCAGCGATAGCCTCGAATTGCTGACGATTAAAAGTGGCACGATTCGGTTCCCAAGGTAAAGGGTATAAGTTTGTGATAATTAAGAGTTTACTTTTATTAGACTTCACAAATTGTGACCTTGTGCTTACCTGTCTTTGTTAATGGAATTTCATCTACTTTATCAATATTTATCACCAATGCTCCTTGGCTATATTTATTTATTTCATTGATAATACTTTGTCTATTTTCGGCGGAGAATTTCTCATTACAGACTAACTTAATAGTAATACTCGTTAATTCTTTTTGAATCACTTGAAAACGTTCAATTCCAGCAAATTCCTTCAACATATGTGGAAAAAGCTCTCCTGGAATAGTTGCTCCAGATGTCGTCTTAATAATATCTAACTTTCTACCATCTACACTGCTTATTATAGGTAAAGGGTTATTACATGAACAAGGGTTGTGTTCAATCGTAGCTCTATCACCATTAGCATAACGGATAAGTGGCATACCATAATTATATAAATCGGTAATAATAATGTCGCCAGACTGTCCTTTGAGTTGATTGTTATTTTCATCAACTACTTCAACAACTAAATGATCATTATTAATATGTAATGATTTTTCTTGTTGGCATTCAGCAGCGATCAGCATGAACTCTCTACAACCAAAAGTGTTATAAACAGGAGCGTTGAAGGCTTTTTCTATTACTTTCCTTTGAAAATCATGTAATTGTTCTGCGCCGGTCAAAATAGCATTAGGTGATCTAACTTGGCAGTCATTAGCTAAGATATAGCGTGATAGTTCATAAAGAGGGTTTACATAGGAGACAATAGCATCCGCTTTATAATTATTAATGTCATTAATATATTCCATCATATTGCCTTTATTCATCGCAAATGAATTGAGCATTTTTCTATGGTAGAAGCCATGATATAGTTTATTTTTGAGGGATTTTGCTTGGTTAGGGTTGCCTAAGTCAGCCCCCCATAAATACAAGGTTTTAACGCCTAATCCTGCACCAAGCCAACCATACCCTCGCCACATAATAGCTTCACGGCGTGTATTACTTTCAAGGTCTAACTCGAAAGTGAAAGGTTGGCCTGTTGAGCCCCCAGTTGACTTTTTAACATTTTTTGGATGTAATTTACTGACAAAATCTTGATAATGATTTCGAATATCGCTTTTGGTCGTTATCGGTAATTGATAAAAATCATTCATCGATTGTATATCAAGGTAAGAGTCAATACCTATATTATGCCAGGCCTTTTGGTAATAAGTAGTATTTTCAAAAGCGTGTTTTAATAGCTTTTGTAACTCTTGCCATTGCCAAGCATCTAACTGCTCTTTAGACCAATGTAAATGGCTTTGATATTCATTTAAATGTGGTATAAGACCTTTACCTTTAACTTTATCGTAAAAAGGCATAATTGCATGTCTAAATAAAGGGGTATAAAAGTCCATATTATTCACTTAAGTCGTTTTTAAAAAAGGGAGTTTATTGGCGATAAAAGAAAGTGATTTTCTTTTTAAATTTTTATCAAATAAAACCAACCAATTTACTAATAATATAAAAGGAAAAATAACTATTCCGCTTGCAACTAATGTTAACCAGCTTTGCTCTAGGTTTTGTATAATAAATTCTTTACCTAAATAACCTACACTATAGGTGAGGAGCACCGATAAAATAAAAGCGCGAATGACCGGGAATATATTAAAGTCGTTATATCGTCTTAGTTGTATTAGGTTTAATAAAACATCACTAATAAAAAATCCAATAGCTGTTCCTACTGCAATGCCAATAATGCCAATGTATTGCGACAAAACAATTGAACATATTATATTTATTAAGGCTGAGAATAAGTTCGCGGGTGCTAGGAGCTTATGATTAGCTTGGGCAAGGAGTACTCCTTTAACTGACCAACTTAATGCACGACAAAGAAAAGAAAAAACCAAAACATTCATTAGTAATATTGAATCAAAAAATTCGTTTCCTACCCAAAGAAAAATGAAAAGCCCGCCAAAAATAAGTAATGATTGATATAAAACACTATATACAACAATATTAATTAATGATATTTCATTAAACATGGCTTCCATGTTTTCTTCTCTGGCCATCATTCGTGTGAACACTGGTTGGAAAATACCGCTCACAGAGGAAGCGAAACCTTCAACCAAAGTACATAGCCTATTTGCGATACTATAAATAGGAACTAAAGTAAGTTCGAATAATTTAGTAACTAAAATAGGATCAGACTTAGTACTTATTACCCTAGCTACTCCACCAGCAATGACATGTTTTGAAAACTTAAAAAGCGACTTCAATTCGACAAAACTGACCAAGTTAGTCTCAAACTTAAGTGGGGGGAATAATTTCTTTGCATAGATTACTTTTAAAACATTACTCGTGAGATCAGCAATTAATGTCGCGGCTACGGCACCCATAATTTGCATTTCTGGAATTAACAAAAAAACTAATAATGCTTTTAATATGTTATTTGAAGTTGCTATATTTGCATCAATATCAAATCTAAGCATACCCGCAAAGAATCCATTGAAAGCATTCATTAAAAAGTCCCAAATTACTTTTAATGCTAACATCATTAATGCGGTAGTGAAGGTGTATGTACTTGCTTCATTGACACCAAGAAGTGTTGGATATTGAGCGAGGATTAAAAGCCCTAAAGCAGATAAAGCCCCTAGACTGCCAAATAAAGCAATACTTGTGGAAAAAACGGTATTAATTTCTATAGAGTCTTTTTTTTCTAATGCAATAGTAATATGACGTTGGACGGCCGATGGGAAACCTAGGTCGACAACATTGAACCAACCGAGTATTGATAGGGTTAGCAACCATAAACCGTAATCATTATTACCAAGTGTATTAATAAAAAATGGTGTCATCAGTAATGCAATAGCAACCATGATCATGTTTTCTATTAATCGAAATAAGGAACTGGACAGTAGTTGCTTCTTCATTCTTTTCTCTTAAATTAATATTGTTATTAGCTGATTAAAGGCCAACTTTCATTGCGATAAATACCGTTAATATGATACTCCAAGAATACCACATACATTTATACACTACTTTCTTGGAAAACAATTCTTTTAAATTTGGACGTAACCTTATAATTCTTATATGACTAGCAGTTTGTAACCCTATGAATATAAATAATAATAAGCTATAGCTACGACTTAAAAAGAATGCGGTTATCATAAACCCTACCATAGAAAAAAATAGCACTTTATTAATTTTTAATTCATTCAAGTAACTTAGTTTCTTAGCATCTGAAATGTCATCGCCTTCGAGGGTTGGGTATTTTTTAATTAATAGAAAACTTGCTAACATTGACAGCATAAGGGTACCTCCCCAAAGAGAGTAGCCAATGAAACCTAATTCAGCTGCTATATGAATATAAGAATTGTGGGCAACCAAGTTATGCTCTTCAATAAAGTTTCCCATGCCAATGCCGAATAAAGGGTGGCTCATTAACATTTGAATACCAACATACCAAGCATCTAAACGTCCATTAGCGGACTCTCCTGAGCCTGAAACTCCACCTAATGATGCAAGCATAGTGGCAATTAACGGGGCTGCTATTAAAGAGAAAACGATGATCTTTACACCACCCTTTGTTATTAGGTAGTACATACTTAAAGTGCCAATAACTCCTAATAAAGTGCCTCTTGAACCAGTAAGAAATACGCCATAAAGTAGAGCCGATATAATGGAGAGCATCACTAATTTTTTTATTGTTTTTCCTTGGAAAAAGAAATAACAAGCAAGTGGGAGGTTCATGACCAAAAACATACCCAAGTCATTTGGATCATTAAAAAAGCCAAAATAAGTAATACGAATTTCTTGACGCGCGAAGCTTGAAACACTTCTTAGATCGCCTATACCCACACCATATGCGCCATTAAAAGTATTCGATTGTAAGTGCCCATTGTAAACCATGAACATAGCAGCAATTAAGCAGATATACATAATGATATGTTGCCGACTGATACTTGTGACGCAATTACTAAAGAGGAAAAAAGGAATAGTTGAGCTGACTATCATGATATTTGCTTGCGACAATCCACCACTAAACCAACCATTTAAAATGGCTGATATTAATATAACGGGTATTAGCGAGAATAATAAATAATGCTGGGGTAACAAATTTAAAGGCCTTAATGTAAATAAGGCTAATACAACGGTAATAATGGCTAATATTTTTATGATAATCAATTGTTCAGTGGCGGGGGAGAATTCATGAGGTCTGATCAAAATGAAAATTGAATAAATACATAAAAAGAAAAAAGCTAATGAGGCATCACTTTCTTTCTTTATCGGTAGCCTTCTTGCCATTTTTAATACATCCTTAATTACGTTGCGGGTGTTATTATATGTTAGTTAGAGGTTAATTTCTGTAAAACTTTAAGAAATAAAGACTTGATTGGCTTGGAATTTATCTCAATGCTGTAAAGGGGGTCTTTACTTGTTCTAAATTTTGTTTTGTAACTATCATTAATACCACCCAACATAAAATCATATTTATCTTCACTTGAATTTTCAATTGACCATAAGTGCAGAGCAAATCCTGGCGATAATTTACTATATTTCGTTTCATCCCAACCACTTTGATAAAAATGTAACGTGTCATTAGAAAGCAAATAATAGTTAATGGCAATAATACAGTCACCAATTTTTATTAAACTCATTTTCACTGAGATAGCATCGTGGTCATGTTGTTCAAACAATTGCTGGTGAAATTTATTAAATTCTGATTCAGAAAATGCCCCTGCTTGTTGTTTATTTTGCCAACGCTGTTGGTGGAATTGTTTCATTTTTTGCCAAAAGTACGAGTAATCTTCTTGTTTGGCCCAGACAAATTTAGCGTCAAGCTTAGTTAGCTGATTTTTAGAACGTTTGTAGCGACTTTTATTGTTTTTACTCAGGTTACTAATACACCAATCATTTTTATTTATACAGTATTGATAACCAATGAGTTGTTTGTGGTCAGAAAGCAGATTTGTGATATTTGAATCTTGCTTAATAGCCCTGATGGTAAATAGGTCAAATTTATTCAGCTGGATATAGTCATTGCACATATTCAAAATACTATCTTGTTCTGAGGTCTTAATTAATATGTCTAAATATTCAGATGCAATTTCTGCCTTTTCCGATTCGCCTTGCCCTAAAAAGAACAATCGCTGTTGTAATATGAATGTCGATGTTGTCTGAAAATAAAATGGAAAAAATGCAATGAGCTTATTTTCCTTGAAAACGGCAAAGGAGTGTAGTTGCCAATTTTTTTGCCAATAAATTCCATACCAATTTAGTAACCAAGTAGGCGACGTGAAAATACAATTATTATTTGAACGTTGATTTAACACCGACCATTGCTCTCTCAAAGCTGATAATTGCTCTAAAGTGGTGATTTTTTGCCAAGTGATGCTCATCTATTGCTGCTTATGATTTTTATGAATGAGATAGAGAAATGATATAACATTTCGACCTGTTTAAAAATGCTGGAAGTAAAGGCAATGTTACCGCATAATTATCAAAATTTAGAGGCTATATATTAAAAATGACTAAAAATTCTAATTGTGATGCAATCATCCATGTTATTTCTAGCTTAGAAGTCGGTGGTGCAGAAAGGTTTGTAATTGATCTTTGTCAATTACAGCAAGCACAGGGAAGTAACGTTGCTATTTTATCCTTTGGGAATATAGCAGATCCCTTGGTTTCTGAGTGCAATAATGCTGAAATTAAAGTTTATCATACTAGAAATGGTTGGTTTAAGAAGTGGACGGATGCTCTTTTAGCAATTTCAGCATATAAAACAATACATTTTCATTCACCTTACCCTCTAAAATTCTTATTACCCGTAATGCCTTTTTTTTTCCTAAAAAGAGTTATTTATACTCGACATGGAGCAGACCCATTAACGGGACGTTCATGGAAATATGTACATAAAATGGCGAGTTTTTTTGTTGATAAAATTAACTTCGTTTCGCAAGAGGGTGCTGACGTTTTTTCTCGTTCACATAGGTGGAAGAATAAAACAAAGCACGTGATAGATAATGGAGTTAATTTGGCTGCCATATCTGTGGAACGCATCGAAAATTCCCGCTTTCGTATTGGTTCTGTTGGTCGGATGGTTGCTTTAAAAAATCAAATTAGTTTACTAGAAGCAATAGTTTTATTAGATGATAAGTATAAAACTCGAGTTGAAATTCATTTTTTTGGTGATGGTCCATGTCTCTCCTTGCTACAAGCGTTTGTTAATGATAATTCTTTACAAGGACAAGTTGTTTTTCATGGGATGGTGAACGATAGAGCTGAAATTTATAATTGCTTGGACACGCTAGCTGTAACCTCTGAAACTGAAGGGCTATCTTTAGCTATAATGGAAGCAATGGCCTATTACTGTCCTATTTTGGCAAGTGATGTTGGCGGTAACTCAAGACTTGTTAAGCATGAATTTAATGGGTATTTATTTGATTATAACGACGTTAAAAATCTTTCAGAAAATATTGTATCATTGATGGATGACCCGGAAAAATGCCAATTTTTTGCTAAAAATAGTAGAGCGACAATTGAACAACAGTTTTCTTTGGCGGTTAGTGCGAAAAAGTATCAACAACTTTATAATTCCTAAGGAGGGGGTATGTCGTATTTTAGCTTAACTTTAAGATTATTTTTTATCGTGAACCTGTTTGTTTTTTCATTACAAAGTGACGCAAGCGACGAAGGGAGTCTAAATGTTGATATCCCTTATGGGTATCAATTATTTTCATTACCTTTCCCTCAAAAAAAATTGCCAGTAAACAGTACTATGTCTGTTTATATTAATAATAAATTAATTCCTGCTAAAATTACATTTTCACTTTTGTGGCCCAAAAAACATAGTACAAATAGCGTTAGAGTACTTAATATTGAACTAGAAAACTTGCCAATTGATGCACGTTCTATGACGTTAACATGGCAGCATGCTGATCATTCTTTAATAGAGAGCTCAGCGGTAAGTAAAATCGATGCTAAATTAATTTACCCGAATAAACATTGGTTGAGAGAAACGTTATTGTTAACCAGTAATCGGGGAGTTGATGAGCATTGGTATAGACACATACAAGAGCTAATGGCTATTTATCTTGCTAATGAAAAACTCTTAGCGAAAAATAAGTACCCGAGAAATGTAGCGAGTCAATGGTTATACGATAGGGCACAGGTCTTTTACCAACTTTACCTCTCTGGTAATAAAAACCAGTACAAAAGACAAGCAGATCTATTTGTTGTTTTCTATAAAAGTCAGATCAATGAAAACGGTTTTTTTAAGTTATCAAAGCCTAAAGACATTAAATACTTAATGGGGAGGTCGTTAGTGTATGATTACTTATTAAATCAAAATATATCTTCACTAACTACTCTAAAAACTATGTTTCAAGCATCGCTGAGTTGGAATGGATCATATGGTGGCCGCGGCTTTTGGACTGAGCGTCATCATGCCGCTGCGCTAAATATAGCAATCAGTTATTGGGAGTTAACAGGAAGCGAAGCTGCTAACAATCGAATTAAGGAATTAATATCTGGAGTGTTTCTAATGACCTTCAAACCTATTAATGGTTGGTCTATCCGAAATTGTCCTCAGCATACTTTTAAATCTCATGAAGGATGGGGCGACTCTTCTCCGACATGCTCTCCTTGGATGATGGCGTTACTTGCAGATAACCTTTGGCGTTATTATTTATTAACAGGAGACGAAAGTTCCGCGAAACTTTTATCAGCCTTTAGCGATTTCATGCTCAAAGAGGCAACTTATATCGCTAACGAAGGAAAAATAGTTGGTCATCTAATTCCAAAATATATCGTTTCTTTAGATAATCCTAAACAAGAAGAATTAGAACCGTGGTCTGACAGGGAGCATATGTGTGACGTTGCGGCGATGATAGGTAAAGGAGTAATTATAAAAAAAGAAAGGGGGAACAAGTACTTTTCAGTTAACCAGTTATTTAAAAAAATGTCAGAGCAATGTAAGGCAGCTAAACTTGCGGTTATTGAAAAATATAAATACGTAAAATTAACGCATCTGCGTAGTAAACCACCACGAAAGTTCAATTGGCAATACTCATCTACAGATGATCTGCCTTGGTTAATGCATACATTAAATGGCTCTGGAATAGAGTAGTAGAGGATATATTTTGAATTACCGTAGTGATATTGACGGATTAAGAACAATTGCTGTATTTGTTGTGATTTTAAATCATGCAGGTTTTACATTTTTTTCAGGTGGTTTTGTAGGCGTTGATGTGTTTTTTGTTCTATCTGGGTTTTTAATTACTTCAATTATTTATCCTAAGATTGTAGAACAAAACTTTAGTATCGGCTGGTTTTTATCGCGGAGAATAAAGCGGTTAATGCCAGTACTGTTCTTTATTATTACAATAACTATGATAGCGTTTACTATTGTAATGTTACCGCAAGACTTGATGAAATTTTATCGGAGTATTATTTGGGTTTTACTTTATGCCGGTAACTTTTTTATGTGGATACATCATGGAGGGTATTTTGATGGGAATTCACAAGAAGCGCCTTTGCTTCATACATGGTCATTAGCTGTTGAAGAACAATACTACTTTGTTTGGCCCATAATGTTGATAATGTCGATAAAGTTGTTTGGACCAAAGCTAACATCTTGGTTTTCAGTCGCTATATTTATCGCTTTAACTGTATTTTCTCAATGGGGCACTGAGGTTACTGTTGGAGCAGCCTATTATTTATTACCAACACGTTTTTTTGAGTTATTGTTAGGCTCATGTTTAGCTATTTTTTGGCAGAGATTACCTATAACAGGGAAAATAGTTCATAACCTCTTATCGATAATAGGGCTTGGTTTAATTATAGGTAGTGCTTTAATCTTAACTGAGCATTCCTCTTTTCCTGGTTATAATGCTTTATACCCTACTATAGGGGCAGCCTTACTTATTTATAGTCAAAAGGGCTTTATAAACAAGCTGCTAGCTACTAGGCCTATGGTGTTTACTGGCAATATATCGTATTCACTTTATTTATGGCACTGGCCTATATTTGCTTTAATGCGCTATATGTCAATCGACCTAACTTTTCCTATTCAGTTATTATGCATAACAATAACTTACATCCTGTCAATTTTTTCTTACTACTATATAGAGCAACCTTTCAGGAAAAGCAGAATAAATTCGTTTACGCCAGTTGCTATTAAATTATATGCCATCCCAACATTAGTGTTGGTCTTGGTTTCTATGTATGGAATTGGGCAGCAAGGTTACCAAAGCAGGTTTGAGCCTAAAATTGTAGAAATGGAACACGCATTGAACACGCATTCTAGTGAATCGCGAAAAGCCTGCCATTCTGCTTTCCGCGATCACCAAAGGCTACCTGTTAATAGTTGTATCATTGGAGAAAAGAGTGACTCAAATATTATGAAGGGAGTATTTATTTTTGGTGATTCACATGCAAACCATATAGTGCCATTCGTGAGTGAGCTTATTAAAGACGCTGATACATGGGGGCAAGATTATACTTTAGATCGTTGTCTCCCTATCGTTGGGCTAAATTGGGGGGGGAGCCTTTACAAGGCTGAGCGATGTAAAGAGAGGAATTATAAAGCATTGCAACACATACAGGATCATGGGTTTAAGTATGTTGTTATGGCCGCTTCTTGGCCTGGAATCGGTACTAATAGAATATTTAGCGATGTAGATCGAGTTACTAATAATCTACAGAAAACCCGATTATTTGAAAGTAAATTATTAAATTCTGTTGAATTGATTATTGAAACTGGTGCTATTCCCGTTCTAGTTGAAGATACACCAACGTTAGCAGGTAAAAGCCCTAAATGTCCTATTAAGAAATTAGTTTTCAATGATTCTCTTGATTGTGATATCTCATTAGAAGCTAATACTTTTATTAGTGATGCTTTTAGTAAGCTTAAAAATAAATATCCTCAAGTTATCATAATCAAACCTAGTGAACTATTTTGCGATAAGGGTACCTGTACTATGGAACTAAGCGGTTTACCTTTATATCGTGATGACGACCATTTAAATGAAGAAGGAGCTAAGGTGTTAGCGAGGGAATATTTAGCAATAGAAACTAATTTTATTAATTAAAAAGGAGTCTAGTGAGTCGGGGCGCCTTTAACTGGCTAGTGTTTTTTCCACAAATTGGTCATATCTTTCACGGTAAAATATTTCCATGTTGCGACCAATGCGGCTAAGTTTAAACTGCAAAAGCTGATACAAGTGCTTGAAAATGGCAATTTCGAACCTATTTTTTTAAAAGAATAACTGAATAAGCTATAACTGTAAAAAAGTATTTGTAGGATTAATGGTAGTTTCTGCTCAGGTATAAATACACTTGATATGAGCAGTGAAAGCAATGCAAATGGCATAATTAATCTTGCTACTTTATGTGAGAAAAACTGAAAAAACAATGGGTTTTTTATTGGGGATAACAGCCAAGGAAGGTGTTGTATTAATTGGTAATTACCCGCTAAAGTCCTAACTTTTCGCGTGAATTCTTCTTCAACAGATCCTGATTCTGTGTCGTATGCAATTGCTTGCTCACAAAATTTTATTTTATAGCCTCTCTTTACCATACTCAGTGGTATATACATATCATCAAGTAGGGAGTCTTTTGGCACACAAGGTAACAAGTTAGTTTTAGCCATGTAAATAGCCCCCGTTACACCTAACAATGAATGTAAGTCACTTTCTTTCATGCGAATAGCTTTCTCATACTTCCAATAGAGTCCCGACTCTTCTTTACCATTTTCTGCTATTATTTTTAAGTTGCCACTCACTGCGCCAACAGACTTTTGAGTAATTGTAGAAGCTAAATATTTTAGGGCAAGTGGATCAAAAGTTTGTCGAATATCGGAAAACGCAACATAGGGCGTATTTATGTAATCTTTGGCATATGAGAGTGCATAGGATTTACCTTGATTCTTGTTGTAGTGTAATAGCTTTATTCTAGCATCATCAATTTTGGCTATAATTTCCTCTGGTTTATCCGTAGAGCCATCTGAAACAACCAATATTTTCAGCTTGCTTTCAGGGTATTCACTTTCAAAAATATTATTAATTCTCTGCTCTAATAATGACCGACTATTATAGATACACAAAACAACGGTAATGATAGGAAGTTCATCACTTGAAGCGAGTGATGTCATATCCGATTTTTTAATTAAGGATAAGAATAAAGGGTAGCCAATAAAGGTATAAAAAAGAATAAATAAACTGGTGGAAAAAATTATCATCATAATTTAAAAGGAAAAAATCTTTGGGTGTATATTATGCTTATAGTAAATTAAAATTGTTTGCTCTGTCTGTTTTTTTTACATAAAAAAACCGACTTTCGTCGGTTTTAAATATATTTTATAAAACTATGCTTTCTTACGGCCGTATAAACTAAAACCAATAATACCTAAACCAAATATTGCTAAAGTTGAAGGCTCTGGAACTGTTCTTACTTTAAACTGTGCCGCTAAAACGTTTTGTTGTTCCTCAATAGTAACAAAACCGTAACAGTTAGTTTGTTGATTAGAACATTGGTAATCACTAGAAAGAGTTGTTAAACCAGAAAGGCGAGTAGTTACATAATATAGTGTATCGCCCCAGCCTGGGATTGGTTGGTATAGAGAGTCAACTAATGCGAATGGAACAGTGAATTCCAGAAAGTCAAGACCAACTACTGGAGTGAAAGGTAGAGCTTCTAAGCCAGTGATTTCAAATATATCACCACAACCATTAATGTTGTCGCCTTGACCATGTGCAGTACCATCTGGACATGTGCCAGTTGAAGAGCCATTTGGTGTTTCAATAAAGTTTATGCCAAACTGTAATTGTGGTGCAAAATATGGGGCATTATCTGTAAGTACTGTTACATCGTCACCGAATGCATCCCATGCAGTAGGAGTTAATGTTAAGCCATCAAGTACAAGGGCGGTAGTTAATGAATCACCAACAATTACCCAGTTTTCATGTGTAATGTCTGTACCTGCAGCCCAGCTAGAACTGTTTGTCATCATTGAGCCTGTAATAGGACTTGAAATATCCATACTGCTTTGAGGATCAGAACTAACATTAGCTGGAGTTCCCCATGTTAGGCTAGTATGTAAAGCTTCATCAGTTCCATCTACGATGAAATTTCCGTTAGTATCAAGAATATTACCAGTGTTGGTAGTTAATGCGCTGTTATCGCCAGTCGCAGAGTTACCTGTTGCAACAACTTCATCATTTGCATATGTTGTAGATGTAGTTCCATCCCAAGTTTTGAAACCAGCTTGGTTATTATAATTCCATTCTGTAACTACACCTGCGTTTGCTGCACTTGCTAATGTTGCCGCTAACATGGTTGCGCAGACTTTAAGTTTCATATTCATGCTATTTCCTTAAGCTATTTATTAAAATTGAGTTAATTACTAATTATTGTTTTATGATGCATTGCTTGTGCCAATGTGTATAATTACTGCAAAAACAATGGGTTAAAGCGTCTGTACAAGCCGGCCAATCAATTGTTGTAAAATATACTGACATATTTAACTTTGAATAATTATATTAAAGTCAAACCTACTCACTGTGTTTTATGCACCTTCCAAATAAGCTTTGTCCCACCTTTGCCTTTTAACGCATTGAGTAGCTTTAATTGTTTAAATCTAGGTAAGCTCGTTGCTTGGGTATTGTGGGTTTGAAACTGATAGGAGATTCTATAGCTAGCACTTCCTTTTTTTACCTGAAGAAAATTCCATTGTTCAGTTTTAGTTCTGTTGATTACCTGCCAATCGATTGGGATGTATGTATTCAAATAAAAGTCCACTGAACTTTCTAACTCGTTACCCTTGTAGCTATATGTAATGATGTACTCTTCTTCATCTTTATTTGCACATGTATGATATTGACCGTGTAATTGAGGTAAAGGAAGCGATGTGGGAATCTCCTCACACATATTATCAGAGGAAAAAACCGTGTCTGGTATCGATATTTTTAGCAGAAATGAGCAAGTTACTATAAGCACTATAGAAAAAAGTATTGCTCTTGTATTTGCTTGATAGCTTTTCGGGTTTTGTTTATTAGTATTATTTTCACTTACAATGATAAACCTTTGTCCAAAATAAAATAATAAAACCATAAATGGAACATACAAATACCAGCCAAAAGAGTTATGGTCTGACATTAAACTACTTTCCATATTGCTATAATTACCGATAACAATTAGGGCTGTGATTCTTATCCAATTGGTTAGCAACGCCCCGAGAACAGCAATACATAAAAATAACGCCCCATGTGATGCTTTTTTAATGTTGAGAAAAATAAATAAACTTGATATTGCAAGCGATACCAGTAAATACCGTAAACCACTACAACCTCCTGCAATTTCAAATACACCAGGAGGGATACTTATTGTATTACCTTCAACATAAGTTGGAATACCAGTGTAACCCATAATAATGGTTACTGCTTCAGTAGCTAAAGTTTGAAGACCTGGTGTTAATGCGCCCCAAACAGGAATAAGAAATATTAAAAACAGTGAAGGAAAAAGTACTTTAAGCGTGGGTTTAAAGACAATCGCTATAATAGAAGTAAGAAATAGTATTAACGTGACTCTATAGCCAAATGGAAATTGCGCTAAACTAAAAGTGAATAATGCATAAGCACAAAAAATGGCAATGACAATACAAAGCGGATTTAACTTATCACTGAACCGCAGTTTTCCCTCGTTAAATAGTATACCGTATAGATAGATGCTAATGATTGGAATAAGGTACGCGTGAGAATATGTTCCATCGTCGAAACTATACTGCCAAATATTTTTAATAATGGGCAGCTGAGTAAGAGCAATAAATAAATAAATAAAAGCAAGAACAACGAGAGGGAAATATAGTTTAATATTTAGCACAACTAACCTTTTAGAAACAATTGTTACATGAAAACAAGGTGCTCAATTGAGCACCTTTCATTAGACTAAATATGACTCTAAAACTATTTCACCCCATCCAAGGTATTTTCTTTTAATAACTCTTCTGCTTTATTAGGTTGATTATTAGCTTTATAAGCCGCTGCTAAATGCTCTATTATATCTTTATTAGTAGGGGATAATGTATTTGCAAGGCTAAGTGCTTCAAGTGCTTCTGATAATCGATTGCTTTTAGTCATTATTAGGCCATAAGTATCTAATATTTGCGGGTGCTTAGGCGCTAACTCTTTCGCTTTTGTCGAAAAAACAAGAGCTTGACCTAAATTGTTTTGTTCGAGGTATGTCCAAGCAATATTATTGAGGGCTACAATATCATTAGGATTTTTCTTGATCATTTGACTATAACTATTAATGGCCTCATCAGGCGAAGTAGTAACATATAATTCGGCAAGAAATCGAGTGATTAGAAGATTGTTCGGAGACTGCTTTAACTCTCCTTCTAGTAAGTTTATTGCTTCACTTTCTTGTCCGTTCTCTCTATAAGCCGTTGCTAAGAGTAAAGCGGTAGTTGTTTTTTTATTGAGTTCTAAAGAACGAGATAAGTAATTTATAGCATCTGAAAATTTTGTTTGTGCTAAAGCCAGCTGCCCTTGAATTCTTAAGAGAAATCCATGGTTAGGTTTTAGTGTCGCTAAACGATTTATTTTTTTATTAGCAAGTTCGATTTGATTCGTTGCCAATAAATAATAGCCTTCTAATGCTTGTAGTTGAAAGTGATCTTGTAATTTTTCTTGCGATAAAGCTTTTTTTGTTACATCAAGAGCTAGCTTGTATTGCTTCTGTTGATCTAATATATCTATATAACTCAAAAATGCTGCAGGGTTGTTGGGCTGAGCATACTGCCATTTTGTATACATCTCAATTAACTTGTTTTTGTTGTTATTTGATAATAAAGCATTAGATAAAGCTGAAAAGTAAAAGTTTGGCAATACGTTATAGTCGTTTAGTGTTTCTAATATTGATATAGCTTGCTGGTGGTCATTTTTAATAACCAATCGTCTAGCCATTATCACTTTAGGCCAAATCGCTTTAGGTGACTCTTTTATGAAGTTAAGTATTTTTCCTTCTAAAACTTCAGCGTTGTTCAACTTTAAAGAGTTGCTTATCGCTAAGCGATAAGCATACGGGTATTCTAGATCAATCGAGAATAATTTATCTAAGTAATTATCGGATTCACTATATTGTCTTTTCTCTGCAGAAATTACTGCTAAATTAAAAAATGAAATAACACTTTCAGGATTAACTGAAATGGCCTGGTTGAAGTATTTTATTGCTTCATTAGCTTGACTTGACTTCATTGCAATATTTCCACGAAGGATTATTGCTGCGGTATTATTAGGATTTATTTTTAACCATTGATCGGCTATTTTTTCTGCTTCTAATATTTTATTATCTTTCAGGTAGTTCATTGCTAAAGCAATATTTGCCGCTTTAAAGTTGGGGTCTAATTCAATCGCTTTTTTTAGTTCATCTAAGCCAGATTCATCTGTATTAAGTAGTTTTATCATACCTAACTGAGCTTTAATGGTTGCATTATCAGGCGCTAAACTATTTGCCTTACTGAACATTTCTTGTGCCGCTTTCTTGTCACCCTTATTAGCTAACTCTCTGCCTATATTGGCATAAAGAGAAGCATCATCAGCCGTTAAATTTGAAAATTGACCTAATGTCTCATTAAGCTCTTCGGTATAGCCTAATTTCACTTGTAATAAAGCAAGGACTTTATTCACTCTATGGTCTTTAGGTAATAAATCAGCAATGGCATTAAGTTGATAATATGCCTGTTCATAACTTTGTAATTGATAACTACTTAGACCTGAAATCATTTGAGCAAGTGCATTGTTAGTGCTATTTACTACTTTATCAGCAAACGCTTTTGCTTCTTGGAAACTTTCTTCGGAATACTTTATTTGTGCGGCTAATAGATTAATCGTTGGATGATTATCATTAATTTTCAGCAATGCTTCAATATGTGTTTTTGCAATGTCAAAGTTACCTGCCTTAATATAATTATGAGCAACAAGCGTCCTGATACCAAAGTTTGCTGGCTTTAGTTTATAATAAGCTGAATACGCTTCAGCTGCTTCTTGAAATCTTTGATTGTTACTGAGAACACTTCCTTTTAATAATAAGGCTTCTTGAAACTCACTATCTTTCTCAAGTAAATGCTTTAAGAGTGACAAGGCTTCTGTGCTGTTATTTTCATAAGCAGCAATTAAAGCGTTACCTAAAATACTGTGCATAGAATCACTGTTTAAATTATTCGCTTTATAAATACTCTCTTTTGCTAAGTCTATTTTACCCTTACTTAAGTAGGCCTGCCCGGTGAGCAGTAGTGCATAAGTATTATCATCAATGCTATTGAAGTCTATGCCACTTAATGTATTGATAATATCGTCAAATTTGCTCAGTGAAAGCTGAGTTTTGGCTAATGCTAGAATTGCTTGAAAATTATTGGGATTGCTAGCTATTGCTCGTTGTAGCTCTTTTTCTGCACTCAAATAATTATCAGCACTTAAGTAGATTTTACCGAGTAAATAACGAGCCTCGCTATGCTCAGGGTCTTTTTGTAAAATATTTTTTAAATTGATAACTGCTTCGGGTTTTTCATTTTGTGAAATTAATGTTTTAGCTTCTAATAGTAGTTGTGCATTATCTTTTGGCGATGAGCAAGAAATAAGTGTTAAAAGCAACGCAGGATAAAGAAATTTTCGGCAGCGGTTATTCATTTGAAATCCTTTTACATAGTTTACCCCTAATGAAATTAGAGAAAAATATGATTTAATGTTTTTGTTATATAACCTCTAGTTTACTTACAGACAATCCTTTTGGCAATCTGAAACATTATTCTCGGAATTAAACCGGCATTTCCATATGGACGCCAAGTTTTTACAAATTTATTTCTGTAGGCGTCAAAGTGCAAGCCGTAAGGTGCACAGAGTACATCACCTCGGTTTAATAGTATTTTTAAGGCATAAGTTCCCGCAATACCTGCACATAAATTTACAGCCATGGGAGTTGAAGGCCCTCGTTTTTCAGTAAAGCTCACCCGTGTTTTATCAACAAGGTAAGGGCGTTGTAACATAGCGGGTGACAAACCGATAAGAAATTGAATAAGCTGGTCGTCTTCGGTTTCTTTATCTTCAAAACGAAAATATTCCTCAAAAGACATTTTATTTGGCATAAAGCATAAAAAGGCACAACCCATCCCTAAAGGAGCAGCAGTAACTACTGGTATATTTTTTTCATAACATTTTCTGAAAACGATTTTTCTTGCTTCAAGTGCAAAGAAGTCAAGAGCATCAACATATAAGTCGACCCCCTCAAGAAATTCGTCAACATTGTATTCAAATACACCTTTAGGGAAAGATTTAATATCGGCTTCAGGGTTAATGTCTCTGGCCATTCGCTCCATCACATCAACTTTTTGCTGGTTGATAGTTGACATAAACGCACCAGATTGGCGATTGAAATTATGAATTTCAAAGTCATCAAAATCAGCGATATTAAAATTAGCTATGCCTAATCTTGCTAGTGTAAGTAGATGAACTCCACCAACTCCTCCGGCTCCGGCTATGGCAACACGTTTATTTTGCAGTTGGGTTTGCTCATCTTCT